>ENA-OWNT01004628-OWNT01004628.1-seawater-metagenome-genome-assembly--contig:-NODE-4628-length-11921-cov-3.590088_pt1 | contig 11921 bp, 18 predicted proteins | sample MGYA00238136_ERZ651165 | MGnify/ENA primary metagenome ERZ651165 (study PRJEB26861, sample SAMN08777766) | seawater metagenome | isolation source: coastal seawater | place: USA: Florida | collected... | reverse complement strand
TGTGTCGGTGATGCTGTTGTTGTTGTCGTCGTCGTCGTTGTTGTTGGCGGTGGTGGTGGCGTTGGTGGCGTTGCGCTTCTTGTGTACTGCTTTGGACTTTGTTGTGCGGTAATGTGGTGACAATGAGTTGTGCCGATGGACATCCGAATACGAACGTGCTCCATGGCGTCGTGCAAATGCACTTTGTTCGTCTGCAAGCGAGTGCATACCGCCGGCCGTAGATAATTCTACTAGACCCGCGTTTGGAATGGGTACAAAAGTGCCTCACAATTGGTGTTGGCCGAGCCATCGAGTTGCGGTCGGCTCACAGGTGCTGGGCACTCACTGGGAACGACCCCTGCTCCGTGACAGGAACTTCGCCTTCGTCCACCTCCAACATGGGGAAGGTTGCGTTTTTGATGGGTCAGTCAAAAAAGCTCAAGTACCTTCTGACCATCATCGGTGTGTGGCTGCTGGCCAAGTACCTCGACCAGAGACGTCGCAAGAAGAAAATGCTGGCCGACCAGCGTGCGAAAGCAAAGTCCGACACCCAGGTGAGCGGTGGCGGCACCACCCCCAAGAAAAAGCGCAAGAAGAAATCCACTAAGGCCATCTCCGAAATCTGGCAGATCCTGAAGCCTCAGCTCCCGTGGGGCAAGGTCAGCAAGGCTGCCCGAAAGTATGCCGTCAACACAGGAAGCCTGCTCAACGCCGGGCGAAACGAAATTGGAATCATGTTCCTCCTCTGCCTCGGCCGCACATGGCTGATGAACAAGTACTCGCTGACTGTTGGGAACCTGGACTCCACAATGATGACGCGCCACCAACCGACCTTCTGGAGCTGGTGGCGTTACGCATTGGTGCTGGCCACCGTGACTTCCATTCATCGCACTATCTACAAGTACGTCGAGAACAACCTGGCCACCATTTGGCAAAACAAGTTGGTCAAGATCATCCACTCGTTGTACTTCAAGAACATCGCGTACTACAAAGTGTGCCAGAGTGCTGCCATTGGAGCTGAAAACGCAATCCCTGATCCCGACGACCGCATTGTCGCAGATGTCAAAGAAGTTTGCCAGCAAATGGCGTACACGTTGTGCCAGAGTTTGTACACCAGTACCGCTGGAGTCTACTTCGCTTGGAAGCTCGGCCGACTGTACGGGGTTCGATACACGCTCGCGCCATACTTCTACATCATCGGCATGTTCACCGTGTGCAGCACCGTTGCTCCCATGAAGTGGGCCAAGTTCACGTTGCCACTCCAAAACACGAGGTCGGCGCTTCGCGCACAGATTGCCCGGGTCATCGGCAACCAAGAGTCCGTCGTTGCGCAAAAGGGTTCTGAGACGGAGGTAGTCACCCTGCTGCTTCTGTTTGTCCCCAACCTTCTTGCCCATCCGTCATCGTATGCGTTGTGTCTTTTGTCTCATCATTGCAGGCGAGCATCATTCGACAGCACCTGAAAGCTGCATGGACAGCGGTCAAACGCTTCAGCTCTGCCGTCGTCTTCCCCAACTTCTGCACCGATCTGGCGTTCACCTGGTGGCTCCGGACCTTCATTGGCTGGTTTGTCATTGGGCCACACATCAAGTCCGGTGCTGGTGCGAAGGCGCCAGACACACTGGAGGCAATTGCAAAGTTGCGAGGTGACATTGGGCATCAGTTCGTCCTCTTCGTGCAAAGCATGATCGCTGCCGGCCTCACAGGTGCGCTTTCCGCAGCAGTTGCCACGCGGTGAATCTTCAGCTGCGCCGACAGTGCATCATCATCCGATTTCTGTTGTGTGTTTGTGGTGTTTGTCCAGCCAAAATGCTGACGCAGTTGAACAAGATTGCTGGGTCTGCGAAGCGCGTGATGGATTTGATCAAGTGGCTGGAGGGCTATCATGCCGACGCCAAGGGCAACGCGGATGCCGCAGCAGCGCGCGGTGAGGCTCTCCAACTTGCTGACAAATCAGAGTCCAACACGCCTTCAAAACCGTACATTGCGTTCGACAATGTCACAATCACTACACCCACGGGCAGAGATCTTGTTCGCGACCTTACCTTCAGAGTCGAGCATGGCGAGTCGCTCCTGCTCACCGGGCACAACGGCGCTGGTAAATCCAGCATTTTCCGTTGCCTCGGTGGCCTTTGGGACATCGACTCGGAAAAGGGTGGACACATCACGAAGCCATCCACGTCCACGACCAGTGCTGATGATGCTAGTGGACTTCACGCTTCCGTGTTCTACTTGCCCCAGAAGCCGTACAGTGTGCTGGGCAACATTTTCGACCAGCTCACGTACCCCAAGCGTGTCAATCTGCGCGGTGTGCCATCGGGCGAGACCATGTCCGTGCAACAACTCCGTTCATATTTGCGCGAGGTGGAGCTTGAGCAACTCGTGGACCGCCCCGGTGTATTGACTAAGGAGGTCAACTGGGACAAGCAGCTGTCGAGTGGGGAAAAGCAACGCTTTGCGATTGCTAGATTGATTTACCACTGCCCTTCCTTCGCCATCTTGGACGAATGCACCTCGGTTCGTGTGTATTGCAACTTGATGACTGAACTTTTGTCGTTTGCTGAGCATCACCATTGTACTTGCCGTGCGTTTGTTGCTTAGGCGATCAGTTCAGCGATGGAACGGAAGCTGTATGAACTGTGCCGCCGATTTAAAATCTCCTGCATTACAATTTCGCACCGACCGGCACTCCGAGAGTTCCACGACATCCAGCTCACGATTCTTGGCAATGAAGCATGCGGTTACCAGTTGGATCGACTTCCTTCAACCAAAAGCAATCGCGGTGCTGAGCAATCGGTGCGCAGCGTGGCAATGCAGCGCGGCAATGCACAATCCGGGTTTCCCCTGACGCAGTGCCTGTATGTAGGAACGCCCTGAGCCAGGAGCAACAAATCCAGAGGCTGAAGACCAGCTGTCGGCTTCGCAACTACAGCGAAAGTACGCACTGGACTCTGCAACTCCATCTGCACAGAAAGCCGCATCACCTCAAAAAACACCTTTGGTGCGGTCGATGGCCAATATGTGGCGGATGTTTTGCCTTGGCATGAGCAAGGAAGTGGGGACCACTCGCCGGCGCCGCGTCACGGACCAGAAAGTTGTTGGCACTCTCGCAACTTTGGCCGCTGCCATTCTGTCGCAGGTTGGTGTGACCCTGTCATGGCTCCGCCGTCTTGAGTTCTCAGATCATCGCAACTTGTTTTCGGCTCATCTTTAGGCTGGCATATTGATCGTCGGGACGGGCACTTTCGCCAAAATGATGCGCGCCGTATTTTCGCAAGATCGACCTCACTTCCACCGTCTCTTGCTCGCTGGTATGCTCATTTGTCTTCTGCTCAAATCGAGTTTTAAACACAGCAACGTTAACCTGCGAATTTGCTTTACTACAAAGGCACGGGTTTCGCATTTGTTGCAGCTGCACTCGAGCAAGGCATCGAATACACCAAACGCCAGCTCGTGCTCTTGCTCCGCCGCAACTTGTCTGAGTCAATGGTGTCCCGGCTCATGCAAGACGACAACTTTTACTTCCTCCACAATCGGCCTCTGTCCGCGTCGTCAAAATCTCAATACACCATTGCTCAGGGCGAGCTGGCAGTCCTCCTGTCTGAGGATATTGAGCAGTTCGCCAATGCCATTGGAGACATTTTTTCGACACTATTCAAGCCCGTCATTCAGATCGGTGCATTTTCGGTTGTCCTGAATCGCCTCGTGGGATCATACGTTGCCGGAATTTTCCTTGCGTGAGTAAATACGCTTGCCGGTGGACGCAATCATTTCTTCGCCTGTGATTCAATTGCGTGACAATGCTGTGGATTGCTCTAGGTATCTGGGCAGTGGCCTCGTTTTGATCAGGACCTTCATCCCGAACTTCGAAAAGTTCACGAAGCAGGAAGCAGCTCTGGAGGTATGTTTGCTTGGTTGCGTGTATAGAATCTGTTTGCACGAGCCCTGTTCTCACTGGCAGCCTCGACACGTGACCTGACATCGCATACCAACAAAGGCTCGGTTCCGATATGTTCACTCGCGCGTCAAAGAGCATGCGGAGTCCATTGCGTTTTACGCCGGCGATCACCTGGGTATGTTTTCTCGTGGGCAATTCATGGTGATTGTGTGCGCTGGTGACTTTTTACCGTGACTATGCAGAGGGAGCATTGGTTGATCGTGAGTTCGATTCTTTGATGAAAGCTGTCGACCAACGCCATCACTCGTCGTTCCGATTCAACCTCGTCAATCAAGCCGTCGTGCGCGAGGTACAGGGGTTCTTTTGTTTGCTATTGTTGCACATTTTGACTGTGTGCTGTCTTATCAATTTCGCGGCACCCCCTGTGGCCAGGCACCCATGCTTGTGCAATGGCTGATGCGGAACTACTACGGACTGCACTACGGATCTGACGAAACATTGGTATGCTTTGGCGCAAGCACCTTGCATGCTGGTCTAAGAAGTCGCAATGACGCAGTTTCGTTGTATTGAAACAGATTGCGGATTCGGGAGCAACCCTAAACACCAACCAGCTCTTTATTTTCGAGGCAACGCAGCAGATGTTCAAGGGATTGGCTGATCTTTTATCTTTCGTCGAGAAGTTTTCGTCCATTTTCGGCCAGGTACTGTGTTTCGGTGTTACTTGGTTGGTTCCCGGATGCCGGCCTGGCTTGACTTTGGTTCCGCCGTGGTGTTGGGAAACATTAGGTGAACCGACTGCACACGTTGCACTCAGCTTTGCAAGATTTGAACACGGCGTCAATCCGGAAGAGTAAGGAAACGAAATCGAGAAGCACCACTGAAGCCAGCGATGCCATTGTTTTGCGCGATGCCAATATTGTGACACCGGCGAGGGTGACACTTGCAGCCGGAGTCACAGTTGATGTCACGCCAAAGTCCCCTCTTTTGGTCACCGGACCAAACGGCAGCGGCAAGAGCGCTTTCTACCGTGTCATCGCTGGACTCTGGCAAATCGGCAACAGTCGTGTCGACGGAACTGGAGATGGTGTCGTGAGCAGCCCAGACGTGCAGGCAGATGGCCGCCCCGGAATTTTCCTGGTGCCAACTAAGCCCTACATGCCGTTTGGGGATTTAGCATTTCAATTGACGTATCCCAACGTTGAGGATGTGGCGGATGAAGCAGCGATGGCTCGATTGCAAGGTGCGTTGGTGCAGCAAAGGAGTCATGCCTGTGTTTGTTGGCACAATCTTCTGTCGTAACTTCACCTGTTTTGTTGTGTTGGTCCGCAGTTCATTTGGACTCTGTCGGAGTGGGATACCTCTCCGAATTGCATGGCTGGAGTGGCAAGAAGCAATGGGAAGCTGTGCTCTCGCTCGGGGAGCAGCAACGCATTGGCATGGCGCGGCTTTTCTTCCACCGGTGGGCCACGCGCCGCAGGTCTCTCGGCATCTTGAGCACGAGTACGCTGACACATGAGCTCTTCTGTTCATAGGCCACTGTACGCGATCTTGGATGAGTGCACGTCTGCCGTGAGTGTGGACGCTGAGATTGGGTTGTACAACACCGCAAACAAGCTCGGCATCACGTACGTGCGCATTGGCCGTTGTGTGGGCGCTGTTGGACATTTTGCGTCAACACTGCGTGTTGTATGATCCAGTTGCATCACGATCAGCCAACGGCTCGCTCTGCCGCAATTCCACACGCAAGAACTCCGTCTCGGCCCGCAGGAGCACGCAGAGGGTGACGACGTTATCCGTGACGGTATGTTTGGCTGCATCCTGCGCGCACCCTTTGTCAATTCGAGAAAATTGAACAAGCTCTCTACTTCCCCATTGCAGGAAAACTTTGGAGTCTTCGCCCTGTTGATCGTTCAGCATAAGCGTTGTCCTGACACGTATCATTGGAGTGCAAGCGAATGCGTGGCGTTGCGGTTTTTGTTTTTGCAAAAGTTGTTCGAAACGCGCTCGCCATAATAAACTAATGATTACCGTCCATCACACTGGTGCCGCTCTAACTCCTTATCCTCTACATTCTCTTCCAACGCTTCCGCCAACGTTGCAGTCGATAGAAACGCCATGCAAACCGCTTTTTGAATCTGCCGGGTTTCCATCCTCGCCTGCCAAACACACGAAATCCTGTCAACGAGTAGTCGGGGGACAAGACGAGCGAATGATTGCGACTTACGTGTCACGTAAGTGCATACGGAGCGAAAATGCAGACACGTTACTCCTACGTTTCAAAATGTACACAACGCCGAATCACACATTGGAACCGAATCGAAAGGAGGCGAGGTGCTATTCCCCGTACCCTTGGCCGATATTGGACGCCCGATACGGACGAGAATCTAGACTGCGATGCGACGAGCCCTGGCACAACGCACAAAACTTGATAATGCGAGCACGGCTTCGCAATCGCATACGAACGACACCCACCACCGTATCTGCTCCTTGCCGTGACCGCACGTTCGACCAATACTTTGCAATTGTATCACGGACAACATCGACGTCCATGCTGCCCAACGGACTCGGCGTTGGGTGCGGGTTAATGGCGTAGTAACGCTGTCCAGCCTTCGATGGCATTCGCAAAGCGCGAACACAATTTTCCATCGACCGACAAATTGACCGCAAGTTGTATCCACCCTCAAGAGCGACCACAACTCGCCCGCCCGCTAGTTGACGAAGTGCAGTGGTCATCACGCCATAGCAGTGCGGCGTAATGTCGTTTCCGCCAAGTGGGTCACCACGGGCGGCGTCGAATCCGGAAGAAACGAGAACGAGGTCGGGGCCGTACTCTCGCGCCACTGGCAAAATTATAGAGTTGAACGCATGCATGTACTCTTCATCACCCATGTCACCTGTTCTCCAAGCGATGTTGATGTTGTGACCGACACCGCGCCCCTTGCCCACCTGAAACGGGTGGCCCGTACCCGGGAAGAAACCATTGCCGAAACGGTGCAGAGATATGTACAGGACGTTGGGGTTGTCGTAGAAAATGTTCTGAATTCCGTTGCCGTGGTGCACGTCCCAGTCCACGATTAAAATTTTCTTAGCGAGCTTCTGCTTTACGATGGCTTGTGCTGCAACGGCGACGTTGTTGTACAAGCAGAACCCGCAAATCTGGCCCTCCTCGGCGTGGTGCCCGGGCGGTCTTACCACTGCAACCGCGTTGGCACATTTTCCTGCCATGACTGCTTTGGCCGCATCAATCACACCCGCACAGCTGATCCTCGCAGCCACAGTAGAGTCGGCGCACGCATACGTGTCACCCCCGAAATGGATTCCCTCAGGAATTGCACTGAGCGCGTCCACGGTCGCGCAGTGCTCCTCCGAATGAACCCCGAGCAACTCTTCTCGAAGAGCCATCCGGGGGGGAACCTTGTAAGCGCCACGGTCCAGTAGACCAAGGCTATTGAGATGAGCCCACATGGAACGCAGCCGGTTCGGCCGTTCTGGATGCTCGTCTGGTGGACCACCTCCGTATCTCTGAACTTCGCGGTGGAGAATCATCCTCGTGTCAAAAGAGAATCCAGTTTTTGTGAGTTCCGATGTTTTGAATTGACTCAAGACGCTCTCCTTGCATGCCCTCGGGTCGCTTGACCGGTAGCCGGTGACTCTGGTCAACGCACGGCGTTCTGTAGGATGGCGCGTTCCGCAGTTGTGGCACAGCGAATCGTCACCGTGGAAGTGCGGTGCGGTGCAATTCACGCATTGGTTCATTTTGGCGAGCAGTGACCCCGTTGGGCGGCGCCTCTCCGCCTCTTCCTTGGCTTCAATGTCTACGTCACAATAATGTCTACGCTATTTTTTGGTGCAGGTATTTGCACCGAGATCGCCGTTGCTCTACCTGTCGCTTCGCCCAACGCGGCACGTAAAGTCAGCGAGCGTGCACTGCTGGCGACGTCGCCAACAACATTCAACAACAACCACACCAAGATAAGACGGCCAGTCTCGACGACAACCACGACACTGACACTGCCAGCGATGACGACCCCTTTGAGAGACCAACGATGACGACACCCTTAAAGACCAGCGATGACGACACACCAAGACGCCACACCGCGGCTCCTCAAAATACCACAACCTCACCAAGACACACGACGACTGCGACAACACCACGCTAACCTTGTTCTGACGACGACACATTGCTGACGACGACGACGCAATTGCTAGTGACGACGCATTACTGACGACGGCCACGACGACATTGCTGGACACGACGACGACATTGCTGACGACGGCCACCACCACGGCCACCACCACCACGTTGCTGACGACGACCACCACTACGACATTGCTGAACGACGACGACGACGGCGGCGGCGGCGACGACATTGCGGACGACGACATTGCGGACGACGACGGCCGACGACGACGACGACCAACCAACCAACAACCAACAACAAAACCACTTTTCAAACTAAACCATGGTCTTTCTACAGACACATTCTCAAACTATTGTGTTACTTTGAACGTGTGTCTACAAACGTCTCAAAAGAGCCATAGTTTGTCCACTCGCACATGGCGTTGCGTGGCCTGACCTTGCGCGGCCTTGTGCTGCGATGCGCAGAGAGAACGCAAACGCACTTTAGTTCGTTCCGTTCGTTGCGTTGCGTTGCGTTGCGCTTTGCGCTCCACATCTGCAGCTCCATCCAGCTGCAATGCAATGCAACGAACTGCCCGGCGGCGCGGCACGCGAGCGGTTTTCGTTGTGTTCTTCGTTCCGTTCGTTCCGATCGTGGCAGCTGTTTTTCTCAAAGCTGATGCCAATCGAAAGTGGACGAAGCGTATCCATCATGACAGTCGCAGCAACTTACGTAGTTACTAGAGCACGTTGAAACCTAAATATCTGTTTGCACGCACCGCACGGCTAGCATGCCATCCGTGTACCCAACCGAACGAACAAAGCTAGACATTTGTATCACCGCCAAAAAGAGAAATGGGGAAGTGTTGTTCTCGAAGTAAACGCTAACGAACTGCAAATCTGACATGAGCGCGATCACATCTCGCGCGTTCTGCGGACACAGTGGGCCAGGGGCAAACACACAGAGTGGGAAGATCGAACACACAACATCGGATCATCGCATCGGCGGCGGAAAGGAGAGGTGAACGGAGCGTGTCTCCCTAAAAAAAATTATCTGGTATTGATTGGTGCCGTAGCGAATACGCTGGAGGGGAGGGCAAGAGCAGGAATTGCGCCCGACCGACCTGCGGCACATATTTAATTGCCAGAAGACTGGCTTTGCGACTGGGAGTTCCCTGACCCCGACGACTTGCCTTCGTTACTCTTCGCGAATTTGGCGAACGACTCCACAGCACAGTCCCCGCCACGAGCGAAATTACACTTGAGGAACTTGCCGTCCGCTGTGATGGTCAACAGCGTGTTCTCTTCTGCACCGAACGCACAGATGGCCTTCATCGCTACACTGGCCTTGGAGTATCCTGGAATGCGGAACTGGGCAAAACTCCACTCGCTGCTGAAGTATTTCGGCAGGATCCCCTTCATGAACCGAAGCGTCGACTTGGCGTTGTCATCCTTGCCTGAACCTGGTCCGGACGTTTGCTTCCGCGAGCCGCCACTGCCACTTCCGCTGCCGGAGGCGCCCTGCGAGTTGCCCTGTTTGTTGGGACCGCCGGACGTCCCGTCGCTTAACTTGAAAATGTGCACGGTTCCTTTGTCGGATGAACATGCCAGGTACTTGCACAGCTGGTCAAAGCAGATGCTGTAAACCAGAGCGCGATCTGCGCCACGCCGCAGCTCCTGCTGCAACGCGCCGGTTTGTGTGTCGTACACGCGCACGAGAGTGCCCTTGTCGGAAGCGGTGGCGAGGCGCGTCCCTGTGAGGTTGAGGGCGAGCGCAGCGAGATCTGACTCGTGCGCATTGATGAAGGTTTTCCTCCTGATGTTGTAGAGCTCAACACGGACGCTGCCGCGACTAAGTCCAGGACAAGCCAAGACCATGTCTGTGGACGAAGGGCAGAGAGCCACGAGCCCCAGGTCATTCTTCGCCGTTGCTATGGTGTCTTCCAGCGACAGGTCCGAGAAGTTGTACACGTACACCTTGGTCTCGAGGACGCACACAATCCGGTCGCGACGGAGGCGCACCGCTTTGACGGCGCTCTTGAAGCTCAGCTCGCCAATCGGGCGCGTTTGGTGGTCATCCCATATCAACACTTTGTTCGTTGGGTAACGAGGGTTCAAGCCGCCGCCAACGAGCGCCAAAATGTTACACCTAAAAAGCATCTCGACGATGCCGATGCCACCCGCTTGCTCGGCGCGGCGAATTACCTCTTTGAACGGGTCACAGTTGTAGATTCGGAACCCACTCTTCGTGCCAATGGCGAAGCAGGCAAAATCTTGGTTGAAACCGCAGAACAACAGTTCGTTGTTCGGGGATTCCGGTACACGCATTACGATGCTCATGGTGGACGAAACCCGCTGGGTGGTCGGTCACACGCTTCGGACAGCTCGAAGGCAACTGTGATAAATAGACGGCTCAGAGAGTCTTCCTAGCCCGCGGCAACGGCCTCGCAGCCTCTTTCTTGGTGACACATAGCTTGTCCTGGTTTTAATATACTATGTCGGCACCGCTACTTCGATGTAGTTTTCTCTGAACGCGCACAATACCAACAACAAAAAATCGTGCTGTTCCCCAACCACCGCACGCAACCATGAACAATGGTCCGACATCCCAGTGGCTAGGTCGCATGCACGCCTTTCCGCGCCAATCCCAAGCTTCCTTCGCACCACACCTATCGATACAAACTTCGACTCGTTCCGCTCCGTTCTGTTCACCGAGTGTACTCGTGCCTGCCTGCGTGTGAAGGTCGCATTCTACGCATTCAATAACAACCCACTTGCCTGCCTTGTACACGCACAACTGCCAACAAACAAGCACGTGAGCACTGGAACGAACAATCTAACCCAAAGCGAAGCGAAGTCACTGACTGAAGGAAGCCAACAAACGCCAACAAAGCCAACAAACGTCAGCGTGGTGGTTACCGAACGAAGAAGTCACTGAACAAAGTCACCACAAAGTCAAGTCACCACACCAACGGAGTCGAGTCACCGCACCAACGGAGGCGGGTCAACGAACGCACGAAGGCAGGCCACCGCACAAACGGCGTCACCACACCAACAGAGTCAAGTCAACGAACGCAGTCGGGTCAAACGACCGAACGACCGAACGAGCGGACGAAGTCAGTGACCGACCGACCGAACGCACGCACGAACGCAGAAGTCTACGAACGAACGAACGAACGAACGAACGAACGAACGAACGAACGAACGAACGAACGAACGAACGAACGGTGAACAAACAGTGAATGAACGAATGAACGACGGTGCCGACGACGACGGCGACGACAGTCCATCCGTCGGTCACTCACTCACTCACTCACTCACTCACTGACCACCCACCTCTCCCCCCAGCCAGCCCACAGCCCACAGCCCCCAGCGCCCTCGGCCCATCCATCCCATCCATCCACTTTCTACAAGCAGTCTCGTTTGTGGATGCATGTTATCCCTTGCTTAAGTTATTTGACGTTATCGTCTTATGGTATTGTGCGGTTTCTCGGCAGTGAGAAAATACAAGGTTGCTGCGCTGCATGCAGTGCAGTTCGCTGAGTTTGTATCCTCGTTCGGGAATCCACGTTTTCAAGGCGGTTAGCGTTGCGGGAAAACGTGGAATACTAGCTGCGGATATACATTGTGCGTCTGAGGAGTCCACAATAGTGACACACACTCACACACTCACTCACTCACTCACTCACTCACTCACTCACTCCACTCACTGGCCGGCCCCCACGCCGACAGTGCAGTGAGTGAGTGAGTGAGCAGTGAGTCCCCTGACTTGAGTTGAGTTGAGTTGGAATAGTATCTACATCCAGGAATACATGTAAATGTTACTGTGCAGCCATATGCAATACGTGGAAGTCTCGCTTGAGGATACAATGTGATTCGAGGGTGGAGAGTGAGAGTGAGAGTGAGAGTGGGAGTGAAAGTGGA
>ENA-OWNT01004626-OWNT01004626.1-seawater-metagenome-genome-assembly--contig:-NODE-4626-length-11922-cov-10.487463_pt1 | contig 11922 bp, 10 predicted proteins | sample MGYA00238136_ERZ651165 | MGnify/ENA primary metagenome ERZ651165 (study PRJEB26861, sample SAMN08777766) | seawater metagenome | isolation source: coastal seawater | place: USA: Florida | collected... | reverse complement strand
ATCCCCTTTTCATACATCGAATAGATGATGCGGCGATGTACCGGCTTAAGTCCGTCGCGCAGATCCGGGATCGCGCGACTGACGATGACCGACATGGCGTAGTCCAGATAGGACGTGCGCATTTCGGATTCGATAGACACCGTCGGCCCGTCGTAACGGGGCCGTTCGGGTGGGGTTTCGTCATCGTTTTCAGGGGTTTCCGGCGTCTCGCTCACGTATCGTGCCCATTCTTTGTGCAGGGTCTATATATTGTGTGATTACCTTATCAGACCTAGCATATAGGGTGCAATGGGCCTTTGTCTTAGCCGCTGGCAGCCGCCACGCTGTCCTGCTAACACACTGTTTTTGTTGAAAAGTAAGATTTTCGAGTAATCATGGTAGGTATCGAGTAAGCCAAGAGGTTGAAAATGACCGCATCCGAGACCGAATTGATGCTGAAGGGTTACGGGCTGACTACGGCAGAGTTCTTTTACCACATGCCCGATTATATCCACGTCCTGAACAGCTATGTCTGGCAGGATTACGATCTGGCCCCGGATCATCCGAAGCTGTTTCAATTCGTGGAATTCTGGCAGCGGGAACTCGACGGGCCGCTGCATTCGGTCCGCTTTACGCACCGCAAGTTGCTGTCGTCCGGCGAATGGCAGAACGTCGTGGGGGAATTCACCCTGCATTGATCGCGGCTGATTGCCCGGGACGGATTATCCGCGCCGGGCGTGAACCGCGCAGGTGTTGGTCCCCGAGCCTGAGTAGCTTTGCCCGTCGGGGGACAAACGACCGCGGAAGTGATTGGTCAGGCCGGGAAAATACTCGGTCCCGGTAATGTCGCGGCCATTCAGGTAAACCTCGCCGTGGCCCTTGTTGCCCAGATTGTCGGTGATCGTGGACTGGTAGAAGTTGTCACGGATGTGGCGGATCGTGACGCGGCCATTTGCAGTAATGAACAGCGCGCAACTGGCAGAGTAGGTCCATGTTCCTGCCAGCGACAACGCCGGAGCCGATGGGGCGATAGTACCTTGCGACGTGGTTCGCGCGGCGGCCTCGGTCGATTGTGACGTTTGGGCCGCCGGGCAGACCGTGCCCGCTTTCATCACCGCGTTCAGCGCGGCCTGAGTGCCCAGATCGCCGCTTGGAACCGAAGCGCCGCTGGCGGTCACAAAGCGGTCAAAGGCGGCGCGTGTACGCCGTCCGATGACTCCATCAGCCGGACCGGCGCCGCACCCCAGCGCATTTAGCCGGGATTGGGTCTGGCGAATGATCTCACGCGGCGACAGGGCGGTGATGCCGACGGTGTCCGGCGGCGTTGTCCCGGCAGGCGGTTGGGTATCACCGGTTCCCCGCAGTTGGCGAGCCAGTTGCACAGGGAAGGCATTCTCCTGGTCTCCGTAACGGTCAAGAAAGGTGTCGTAGGCCGCGGGGGTGCCCAGCTTGCGCGCAAGATCGAAATCCTGCCGCATCTGCTCTTGGTCGGGTGTGCCCGCCGATGTGGTTGCCGCCGCTGCCTGGGCAAAGAAGAATTGGCCCAGCAATTCGTCGTAATAGGCGGGAAACTGGTCATGGTTGACGGTTTTGGCCAGATCCCGCACATCGCGGCGCAGCCCGGCCATCAGGCTGCGCAATTCGAGATCAGGGGTTTGCAGGCGCGGCAGAAACAGGCGGGTGAATACCGAATTTTCGCTTGTATCGTCTTCCGAGAGACGATCCAGTGCCAGTTGCCCGGCCCCGGCGGAGAAGATCACAAAGGTTCCCTGGGGGGCGGAGATTCGGCCCAGCCCGCGCGCGGTTCCGATGCTGCGGCCGGTTGAAACCGCAAAGGGGTTTTCGCGGCAGGCGTCTATGACGGCAATCGTCGTGCGTGCGCCGGTCGCCCGCACGCGGTCAAGCAAGGCGGAAAGGGCGATGGATTCCGATTTGATGAAATCACGCTCACCGGCCGACGGGGCAGCGATATCGGTGGGCAACAGGTAGTTTTCGCCATCGATCTCGACGCCGTGACCGGCAAAGAAGACAAAGGCGGTATCGCCCGGTTGCAGCCGGTGGGTGAATTCGGAAATCTGCCGGTTCATGTCGCGCCGGGAGCCATCCAGAAGCGTGGTTATCTCGAAACCCTGATCCCGCAGTGCCGCTGAGACCGACAGCGCATCAGCGCGGGCCTTTTGCAGTGTGGGCACGTCATCATAGGTATCATTACCGATGATCAGCCCCAATCTCTGGTCCGCACGGACGGAGAAGGGCAGCAGCAACAGGGCGATGATCAAGGCCATGAACACAGGCATGGAGGAACCTTCCGATAACTTCTACAAATCGGACTATACCCCGGACCTGTGGTGGCGGCAGTGAATAAGGTCACATGGCACGCGGGCACAGGCATTTTGCCGTGCCAGCGATGTCTCAGGCGGAACAACTGGCCCCGCCCAGGACGCAGAATTTGGCACAATGGGGATGGTTGAGGTGAACGTCGACCTCGGCCTCGCCCAGTGTTTGGCCGAGCTCGAACTCTGGCTCGTAGGCGAGCAGGGTGCAGGCCAGCACCGTGGGGCGCTCGGCACCCTTGCGTTTCACCACCATTCGGGACGAGGCGCACATGACATCGGATGGCGATTTGTCGAGAATGCCCCAGCACGCGGTGGTGATCTCGGGGACTTCGGCGCTCAGGTCCATTTCGGGGAACAAAACGGTGCGGCCGGGATCGGCGGCGTCGATGTCGTAACCGCGCGCGGCATAGAGCGCGGCGAACCCGGCGCGGGCCTGCTCCTCGGACTCGCCCCATATGGTGCGGCCGGCGACGGTCATGGCGATGCCCTGTTCGCGCAGCCAGTCCATCCCCTCAAGCGTGCGGGCAAAACTGCCGGCGCCGCGTTCGGCATCGTGGTGGGCAGGGTCGTAGTGATCGAGCGAGACGCGCAGCGTCAGCTTGTCGCCGTAATTCTCCTGCAGGCGTTTCAGGCCCGCCTGCACGCGCGGGCGCATCATCGGCTGCATCGCGTTGGTCAGGATCAGCACCTCGTAGCCGCGGGCGAGGGACCGCTCCGCCATCTCGGTCATCTGCGGGTTCATGAAGGGTTCGCCGCCGGTAAACCCGATCTCGTGCACCGGCCAGTCGCGCGTTTTCAACTGGTCGAGGTAGCCTTCGACCTCATCGGCGGTGAGATAAACCAGGGCGTCGTTGGTCGGGCTGCTTTCGATGTAACAGTTGGCGCAGGTGATGTTGCACAGGGTGCCGGTATTGAACCACAGCGTTTCAGGATGGCTGAGCGGCACCGAGGCGCGCGCCTGACCGTCGGCTGTCACATGGCGGTCGCGAAACTTGCCGATATTCGCCATGCTGGCGTGACTGTCTTTCATCCGTGCCTTATCCTTCGCTGCGGGCCGGATTGATCTAACCTGAGTTCGGCGGCGAGATAAAGTCGGCCCAATCCGGCTGACACAGTTGTGATGCCGTGTCGGCCCGGGCATAGGGTGTGGTACACAAACCCCGGACAGGGCCCGAAAAGGCCGGTGCCGGAGGCGAGAAGAAGACGATCGGCAGGAGGTTCAGCATGGCGTCGCGGGTGATACCGGTAGAGCCTTTCGACCTGGTGGTGATGGGCGCAACCGGGGATCTGGGGCGGCGCAAGATCCTGCCGGCCCTGTTCCGGCGGTTCTGCGCCGGACAGATCCCGCCGGGCGCGCGGGTGATCGGCGCCGCGCGGCGCGAGATGACCCGGGCGGAGTTCTGTGGCTTCGTCACCGAGGCGCTGCGCGAGTTCAGCCCGAAACAGGCCGGTGAGCCGGGCATGCTGGACGGCTTCCTCACCTGCGTGGATTACCAGGCGATCGACGCGGAGGGGCCGGACGGTTGGCCGGCGCTGGCGGCCAAGCTGACGCCGGGGCGTGTGCGGGCGTTCTATTTCTCGGTCGGGCCCAGCCTGTTCGGCGCTCTGGCGCAGCGGATTCACGAATTCGGAATGGTGTCCGACCTGACGCGGATCGTGGTGGAAAAACCGTTCGGCCACGATCTGGAAAGCGCCAAGGCGCTGAACGCGACGCTGGCGCAGCGGTTCGAAGAGCGCGAGATTTATCGCATCGACCATTATCTGGGCAAGGAGACGGTGCAGAACCTGATGGCGGTGCGGTTCGGCAACATGCTGTTCGAGCCGCTTTGGAACAGCCAGTACGTGGACCACATCCAGATCACGGTGGCCGAGACGGTGGGCGTGGGCGGGCGCGGCGAATACTACGACCGCGCAGGCGCCATGCGCGACATGGTGCAGAATCATCTGATGCAGCTGCTGTGCCTGATCGCGATGGAGCCGCCGGCGAAATTCGATCCCGACGCGGTGCGAGATGAAAAGCTCAAGGTGATCCGCGCGCTGGACGAGGTGCCGCCGCATCACATCGTGCGTGGCCAGTATGTGCCCGATCCCGGCCACCCGGGCGGCGATCTGGGCTATCGCGACGAGGTGGGCAACCCGCGCAGCACCACCGAAAGCTACATCGCGCTGAAGGCGCATATCAGCAACTGGCGGTGGGCCGGCACGCCGTTCTATCTGAGGACCGGCAAGCGGCTGGTGGCGCGGTCTTCGGTGATCAACGTGATGTTCAAGGACGCGCCGCATTCCATCTTTGGCGCGGATGCCGGGCGGCATGCCAATATCCTGACCATCCGGCTGCAGCCGAACGAGGGCATCACCCTGCATGTGACCATCAAGGAACCGGGGCCGGGCGGCATGCGGCTGGTCGATGTGCCGCTCGACATGAGCTTTGCCGAGGCGCTGGGGCCGGATCGCCGCGATCCGGCGGATGCCTACGAACGGCTGATCATGGATGTGGTCCGCGGCGATCAGACCCTGTTCATGCGCGGCGACGAGGTGGAAGAGGCCTGGGCCTGGACCGATCCGATCATTGCGGGCTGGCAGTCGCGCGGCGATGTGCCTAAACCCTATGTCATCGGCAGCACCGGTCCGAACGATGCGGATCTGCTGATGCGGCGCAACCATCGGAGATGGCGGGGGATCAACCCATGAATATCGTGGACTACCCGGATCGCGAGATGCTGGCGATGGATCTGGCCAACCGCCTTGCGGGCGAACTGGAATCGCATCTGCTGCGTCATGAGACCGTCTCGTTCGCGGTGCCGGGGGGCACCACGCCGGGGGCGGTGTTCGATGCGTTGTGCGCCGCCGATATCGATTGGGATCGGGTGCATGTGTTTCCCACTGACGAACGCTGGGTGCCGGCGGATCACCCGCGCTCCAATGCGCGGATGATCGGCGAGCGGCTGATCACCCACCGGGCGGGCTCGGCCCGGCTGCTGCCGCTGTCGGCGCCGGGGGAGCAGCCCGAGGACGTGCTGGCCGAGATCGAGGCGATGCTGATCCCGGAGCTGCCGATCGCGGTGCTGCTGCTGGGCATGGGGTCGGATATGCACGTGGCCTCGCTGTTTCCGCGCGCAGAGGGGCTGGAGGCGGCGCTGGACCCGGAGGCGCCGGTGCTGGCGGTGCTGCGCCCGGAGACCGTGCCGGAGCCGCGCATCACGCTGACGGCGCGGGTGCTGGACGGCGCGTTGAGCAAGCATCTGGTGATCTATGGCGATGAGAAGCGCGCGGCGCTGGAACGCGCGATGGCGCTGCCGCCGGAGGAGGCGCCGGTGCAGGCGATCCTGCGCGGCACAACGGTGCATTGGGCCGAATAAATTTCTGAGAATACGATAAAATATTGGGCGGGACAGGTGAGCGGATTTGAGGCAAGGCAAGTGATGTGGCGGGGTTTGGAGAGCCTGCATGACCGAGCGCAGGGACGGCGGATCGGTGGGTTGTTCGAGGAGGACCCGGACCGGGCGGCGCGGTTCAGCGCCGAGGCGGGCGGGCTGCGGCTGGATTATTCCAAGACCCTGATCGACGATGAGATCCGCTCCGCGCTGACCGGGCTCTGCGACCACGTCGACCTGGCCGCGCGGCGCGAAGCGATGTTCGCAGGCGCGCCGGTCAACGAGACCGAGCATCGCGCGGCGTTGCACACGGCGCTGCGCAATCTCGACGGTGGGTCGGTGGTGGTCGAGGGCGTGGATGTGGTGCCGCAGGTGCGCGACTGTCTGGAGCGGATGGCGGAGTTTGCCCGGGCGCTGCGGGGCGGGCATCTGACCGGGGCCGGCGGGCGCATTACCGATGTGGTCAGCATCGGTATCGGCGGCTCCGACCTGGGGCCGGCGATGGCGACGCTGGCGCTGGCGCCTTACCACGACGGGCCGCGACTGCACTACGTCTCCAACGTGGACGGGGCGCATATCGCGGACACGCTGAAGGGGCTCGATCCGGCAACGACCTGGGTGAATGTGGCGTCAAAGGCCTTCACCACGGTCGAGACCATGACCAACGCCCATACCGCGCGGGACTGGATGGCGGCGGGCGGCGGCGATCCGGCGCGGCAGTTTTCCGCGATCACCACCGCGGCCGAGCGGGCCGGCGCCTTCGGCATCCCGGAGGAACGGGTGTTCGGCTTTGCCGATTGGGTCGGCGGGCGGTTCTCGGTCTGGGGGCCGATCGGGCTGCCGCTGATGCTGGCCGTGGGGCCGGAGACCTTCATCGAGTTCCTGCGCGGCGGTCAGGCGATGGACCGCCATTTCCGTGCCGCGCCCTGGGCGGAGAACCTACCGGTGCTGCTGGCCCTGACCGGGCTGTGGCACAGCCGGGTCTGCGGCTATCCCAGCCGCGCGGTGCTGCCCTATGACCAGCGGCTGGCGCGGCTGCCGGCCTATCTGCAACAGTTGGAGATGGAATCGAACGGGAAATCGGTGGCGATGGATGGCAGCGCGGTCGAGGGCCGCAGCGGTCCGATCGTCTGGGGCGAACCGGGCACCAACGGGCAGCACGCCTTTTTCCAGCTTTTGCACCAGGGTACCGACGTTGTGCCGTGCGAATTCCTGATCGCAGCCCGTGGTCATGAGCCGGAGCTGGCGCATCATCACCGGCTGCTGGTGGCCAATTGCCTGGCGCAATCCAAGGCGCTGATGCTGGGCCGCACGCTGGAGCAGGCACGCGCGATGATGGCTGGGCAGGGGCTCGAAGGCGAGGCGCTGGAGTGGCAGGCGCGGCATCGGGTGTTCCCCGGCAACCGGCCCTCGGTGACGCTGAGTTATCCGCAGCTCACCCCCTTCGTGCTTGGCCAGATAATCGCGCTTTACGAGCACCGGGTGTTCGTGGAGGGGGTGATCCTGGGGATCAACTCCTTCGATCAGTTCGGGGTCGAGCTGGGCAAGGAAATGGCAACCTCGCTGGGGCCGGTGCTGGAGGGCGACGATCCGGCCGAGGGGCTGGACGGGTCGACCGCGGCGCTGGTCGATTTCCTGCGCCGGCATGGGGTATAGGCGCCCATGGCACCACAGTCTCAAGCCTTCTGATCGAAATTCCAGTGCGGCTGGCGCGTTTGGGGCGATGTGACGTCTGAGGTCCGGTCTGGGTGAGCGGGAGGCGCCTCAGACGTCGCGCTGCGCGCCTTCTTCCTTGAGGAAATATTCGCACAGCGTTTCGGGCAGCGGGTAATGCGCGCCGGAGCCGTCGGGGCGCAGAAGCACCACCACCGCGTGCAGCGTGGCACGCAGGTCGCCCGACCAGATCTGCTGGTCCAGCGTGAAGGAAGAGGTGCGGAATGTGGCGACGCGGGCGGTGGCGATGTAGGCTTCATCCGCCAGCATCTCCTTGCGGTAGCGCACGGTGGCGGTGTGCAGGGCGACGCGCGGGGCGGGTCCGGGCGCGTAATGCGGCACGATCAGCCGGTTCAGATGTTCGATCCGCACCCTTTCGAACCAGTCCATATAGGCCTTGTTGTTGACGTGGTTCTGGTTGTCGAGCTCGGAGAACCGGACCCGGTCGGCCATCGCCATCGGCTGCGGCGCGGGCAGGCCCTGGGCGGTTTGTTCCGAAGCGGTGAGCGGGGTGAGAAAGCGCAGATCCATGCCAGATTGCTAAGCACCCCGAGGGGCATCGGCAAGCCGGTTCTGCCCATCGGGACGGCGCGATGCGCGAAACCCGCTTGTTCCGGAACGTCACTTATTGCCAAGCCCCCCCGCGGTTTGGCAGGAATTGGCATGGGAGGAAAATGGGCGACAGGCGCGTTTGGCTACGTTCGTACGGACCGCGCGGCGCTCAGGCTTCTCGAAAATCGAAAAACACCGGGCCCATCCGGCCCGAAGGCAACACCGAGGAGTGCGCCATGCTTGGCCAGATGATGACCAAACCCCTGCTGATTTCGTCCCTGATCGATCACGCGGTGCGGTACCACGCCGAAACGCCGATCATCTCGGTCAATACCACCGGCGGCGGCGCCGAGGAGACGAGCTGGGGCAAGGTGGGAGAGAATGCGCGCAAGCTGGGGTCGGCGCTGAACAAACTGGGGCTGGACCCGCAGGCGCGCTGCGCCACGATCGCCTGGAACAACCGTCGCCACCTGGAGATCTATTTCGGGGTCTCCGGCGCCGGCTTCGTCTGTCACACCATCAACCCGCGCCTGTTCCCCGAACAGCTTGTCTACATCATCAATCATGCCGAGGATAAGGTGCTGTTCGTCGATGCCACCTTCCTGCCGCTGGTGGCGAAACTGCGGGATCAACTGCCCAACCTCGACCACGTCGTGGTGATGGGGCCGCATGACGAGAAGATGGCGGCCGAGGTTCCGGGCATCCAGTTCTACGACGACTTCATTGAACAGGGCGACGCCGATTACGAATGGCCAGAGCTCGACGAGAACACTGCATCGAGCCTTTGCTATACCTCCGGCACCACGGGACACCCCAAGGGCGTGCTGTATTCTCACCGGTCGACCGTGCTGCACAGCTTTGCCTCCAACACCCGCGACGTGATCGGCTATTCGGCGATGGACGTGGTGATGCCGGTGGTGCCGATGTTCCACGTCAATGCCTGGGGATCGCCCTATGCCTGCGCGATGTCGGGGGCGTCGCTGGCGCTGCCGGGGCCGGACCTGTCGGGCGAGGCGCTGGTCAAGCTGATCGACGGCCATGGCGTGACGCTCGCCATGGGTGTGCCGACGATCTGGCTGGGGCTGCTGGGGTATGCCCGGCAGGCGGGATCGAAACTGGCCAGCCTGACCCGGACCGTGATCGGCGGCTCGGCCTGTCCGCCCTCGATGATCGCGGAGTTCCGCGACACCTACGGGGTGGAGACGGTGCATGCCTGGGGCATGACCGAGCTGAGCCCGCTGGGCACCTCCAACCATCCGCTGGCCAAGCACAAGGCGCTGACCGAGGAGGCGCAGCACAAGCTGCGCGAGAACCAGGGCCGGCCGCCGTTCGGGATCGAACTGAAGATCGTCGACGATCACGGCAAGACCCTGCCCAATGATGGCGAGTCGCAGGGCGATCTGATGGTGCGCGGGCACTGGGTCCTGGACAGCTATTTCCAGATGGGCGATCAGGACATCTTGGATGACGGATGGTTCGCCACCGGCGATGTCGCCACGCTCGACGAGGATGGCTATATGACCATCCGCGACCGCTCCAAGGATATCATCAAATCGGGTGGCGAATGGATCAGCTCGGTGGAGCTGGAAAACATCGCCATGGGGCATCCCAAGCTCGCCAATGCCGCGGTGATCGGGGTGCCGCACCCGAAATGGGACGAGCGCCCGGTGCTGGTGGCGGTGGCCGCTGAGGACGAAAATCCGACCGAGGAAGAGCTGCGCGCTTATTACGAGGGCAAGATCGCCAGCTGGCAGATCCCCGACCGGGTGGTGTTCACCGACGCCCTGCCGCTCAATGCCACCGGCAAGGTTCTGAAACGCACCCTGCGCGAGCAGTACGGTCATGTGCTGGACGGCGCGGCGTAGGCTGCATCTTCGGCACTATGTAAAGAAGCGGCCCGGGGTGTCGGGCCGCTTTTTCTTGGGCGGGTTAGCCGCGAGGATCGTCCGGAACCGACCTCAGAATCCAAGTCCCGGACCGGACCAAGACCGGACCAAAGGCGGGCAGCGGCGCTGGGTAGCGTTGTGGATAAAACGGCCCTTCACCGCCGCCGTTCGATCACCCCGATGGCGTCGAGGGCGGCTTCCAGTGCGTTTCGGGCAGGGTCCTGTCCGCGTTTCGCCTCGGCGCAGATCGCATCGAAACGGCGGCGCAAAGCGGCCTTTTCCTCGCCCCGGCAATCGTTCCAGGGGCGGCCCTGCAGCCCCATGACCAGGGCGTAGTAGCCGATGAAATGCGGCCGGCTCCCGGCCTTCAGCAACCGGGCGTAGGCGGTATCGGCACCGATCTCGCGCAATTCCTCCGCCGAGCCGATGCCGGCGCGGGGAAAGCTCGCTTCGGAGGCGGGGCCAAGATTGCGGATGGTGGAAACCGGCTTGGACATGGGCTGAGCCTACCGCGGTGCCCGCTGCCTTGCCAATCGCGTATCCGCGCCGGCGGGTGGCGCGCTGCCATATTGTTCCCCGCCCGCAAACCGGATAGGCGAAGGTCCGGAGCAGGAGACATGGGAAGGAGGCACCGCAATGGCACCCGACACCGAGGTAATGCGCGAGATCGCGCAGACTTTCGATCTGGCCAACCCGCCGGAGGGCTTCGTCGAGGATCCGTTCCCGTTCTACGACGCGCTGCTGGCCCATGCGCCGGTGCTGCGGCAGCCGGACGGATCGGTGCTGCTGTGCCGCTATGCCGATCTGGACCGGATCTATCGCGACACCAAGACCTATTCGTCGGACAAGACCGAGGCGTTCAAGCCGAAGTATGGCGCCGATGCGCCGCTCTATGAGCATCACACCACCTCGCTGGTGTTCAGCGATCCGCCGCTGCACACCCGGGTGCGCAAGATCATGACCTCGGCGCTGACCCCGCGGGCGATCGCGCGGATGGAGCCCGGGCTGGTGGAGACGGTGGATCACCTGCTGGACGCGATGGCGGAAAAGACCGAGGTCGACCTGATCGAGGACTTCGCCTCCTCCATCCCGATCCAGATCATCGGCAACCTGCTGGACGTTCCGATGGAGGAGCGCGGGCCGCTGCGCGACTGGTCGCTGGCGATCCTCGGCGCGCTGGAACCGTCGTTGAGCGCAGAGGAACTGGAGCGCGGCAACCGGGCGGTCGTGGAATTCAAGGCCTATCTGGAGGATCTGATCGCGCGGCGCCGCGCCAATCCCGGCGATGTGGAAACCGACGTGTTGACCCGGCTGATCCGCGGCGAGGGGGCCGACGGTACCCTGTCTGAAATCGAGCTTATCCAGAACTGTATCTTCATCCTGAACGCGGGCCACGAAACCACCACGAACCTGATCGGAAACGGTCTGGCACTTCTGAACGACTACCCCGACGAGAAGGCGCGTTTGCTGGAGGATCCGGCGCTGATCCAGCCTGCGGTCGAAGAGATGCTGCGGTTCCGTTCGCCCAACCAGCTCGGCAACCGGGAGACTACCGAGGAGGTTGAGATCGGCGGGCTGACCATCGCCAAGGGCACCAACCTGCATCTGTGCATCGGGGCGGCCAACCGCGATCCGGAGGTGTTCGAGGATCCCAGGCTCTTTGACATCACCCGCAAGCCGAACAAACACCTCGCCTTTGCCGGCGGCCCGCATGTCTGTGTCGGGCTGACGCTGGCGCGGTTGGAGGGGCGGATCGCCATCGGCCGCCTGCTGGAGCGGTTTCCCGCCTACCGGGTGACCGAGGGGCGGGTACCCGGCGGGCGCATCCGGTTCCGCGGCTATGCGAGCCTGCCGGCGGTGCTGGGGTAGGGGCAGAGCCCCGCGATAGCGGCGGAATTGAAAGTGCCAAATTGGCCGCAGGTGAGAGATCGCCGGCGGCCTTTTTTCCGTGAAGTTGCCAGGCCGGGAGAGGCCGCAGAAGGCGGCAGCACTCGATAAGGCTTAACAGGCCGCTGAAATAGTGCTCGGGCCGGAACGCTTTCCCGTCATCAGGATATATTCTGGTTATCGGGCGACCTGCCG
>ENA-OWNT01004625-OWNT01004625.1-seawater-metagenome-genome-assembly--contig:-NODE-4625-length-11923-cov-4.960577_pt1 | contig 11923 bp, 7 predicted proteins | sample MGYA00238136_ERZ651165 | MGnify/ENA primary metagenome ERZ651165 (study PRJEB26861, sample SAMN08777766) | seawater metagenome | isolation source: coastal seawater | place: USA: Florida | collected... | reverse complement strand
GGTGGCCGTGGCTGCCTGGCCCACGTGGGCCACCTCGTCCGGCCGTCGCCCCGACCCCTTCGCCGCCGCCACCGAGGAGGCCGCCGCGGCGCACCTCGCCACCCTGGCGCGCCCGGTCACCCGCACCGACTTCCGGCACCTGGTGGGGGAGGACTGGCTCGCCGCCATCGACGCCACCACCTTCGACACGCCCGACAAGCGCTGGCGCTATGCCGCCGGCCGGCTCATCTGGCGCCTCGGCCACCGCGGCCTGCTCTTCCACGGCCCCAAGGTCGGCCGCGAGCAGTCCTACTGGCCCACCCACGCCCATCATCGCGACCTCCCCGCCCCCCCGGACGCCCCCGCACACGCCCTGGCCCGCCGCTACCTGAGGGCCTACGGCCCCGCCACCGTGCAGGACATGGCTCACTTCTTCGGCACCAAGGTCACCACCGCACGCACCTGGCTCGGCCCCGACCTGGTCGAGGTCCGCTGCGAGGAGCGAGCGCTGTGGCTGTGCGCCGACGATGCTGCACCCCTCCAGCAAGCCACCCACGACACCGACGCGGTGCGGCTGCTGCCCGGCTACGACAATCTCCTGATGGGCCATGCCGACAAGTCCTGGACGGTCCCCGTGGCGTCCGAGCGCAAGGCCGTGTGGAAGAAGGCCGCCGTGGTGAGCGCGGTGGTGCTCGACCGCGGTGTGGTGGTCGCCACCTGGAAGCACAAGGTCCGCGCCAAGAAGGTCACCATCGAGGTCCAGCCGCTCTCGGGCTGGGCCGGGCAAGACCTCACCGCCGAAGCCCAGGCCCTCGCCGACCACCTCGGACGCGCGAACGCCGAGGTGGTCTGAACAGCTCCCGGACCCGCCACGCCTACGACCCAGACCGCAGCAGACTGATCCCATGCCCCCGCCGGGCCAGCGCCTCGTGAACCTCCCGCGCCAAGGCCCGCTTGCAGCGCTGCAGCACGCCCCGCGCCCCGCTCCCCGATAGCTGCATCAGACGGTCGATCTCCTTGACGGCCATCCCCTCGACGTAGCGCAGGTGCACCACCTCGGCGTCGCGCGGGGCCAGGCTAGCCAGCGCCTCGGCCATCACCTCGTCACGCTCGACCCGCTGGAGGGAGCGCAGCACCGACGCCTCGGCGGAGGCCGGCTCGAGCACACCGTCGTCGGTGAGTAGATCGCTCCTCTTCCGCCGAGCGTTGCGGGCCAGGTTTCGGGCGATACCGAAGATCCAGGGCTGGAAGCGCCGCCCCTCCTGCAGCTCCGGCAGCTTGGTCCACGCGACCGCGAGGGTCTCCTGCACGAGCTCCTCGGCCTGGGCCGGGTCCGCCGCCAGGCGGCGACACAGGGCCAACACCTGGCCACGATGGGTGGCGAAGAGCCGCTCGAGGTCGACCCGGAGCGACGGCGTAGCCGCTTCGCCCCCCTGCCGACGCTCCCCCTCCCGCCGCGCCAACCGCTGCTCGGTCTCAGGTCCTGGTCGCTGCTTGGACAATTTCTTCCGCCTCCGTGTGACGTCCGCCGCCCTCACCACAAGGAACGGTGGCACACACCACAGGAGGGTGCTCATGTCGCTCATCGCCAACGCCGGTCCGTTCGGTCTCCTCGTCATCGTCATGGGGGCGGTCGGCCTCTGCATCGCCGTCGCACAGCTCGCGACGCGGCGCGACCTGCAGGGCCCGGTCACCTGGTGCGCCGCCATGGCCATGCTGCTGGGCATCACCGGCACCGGCTTCGGCCTCCTCACCGCCGCCGACGCCGTCGTACAGGTCGACGACGCCGCCCGGGCCGCGCGCATGTGGATGCAGGCCCAGGCCATCGCCGAGTCCACCACGACGCTGGGTGCCATGACCGCCATGGCCGACCTGGCCGCCCTGGCCTTCGTCACCGTGATCCGTCCGCCTCGCCCCACCCCCCGCGGCGAGGCCTGAGGCATCCTCTCCCCATGGACCTCTCACCCGGCACACTCATCCCGCCCGACTACGAGGTGGTGCGCCCGCTCGGGCGCGGGGGGATGGGCGCGGTCTACGAGGTCGTGCGCCGGTCCGACGGCACCCGCCACGCCCTGAAGGTCCTCCCCCGGGTCGACGAGGCCCTGGGCCAGCGGCTGCGATGCGAGGGGCAGCTCCAGGGGGCCCTGCACCACCCTGGCGTCGTTCGCGTCACCGACACCCTCGACCTCGACGGACACCCAGCCCTGGTGCTCGAGCTGGTGCCTGGCGGGCACACCCTGGCCCATCGGCTCCAGGAAGGCCCCCTGGACCACGAGGAGGTCGACACCCTGGCGGAGGCCCTGTTCCAGGCCGTGGGTGCCGCCCACGCCCACGGGCTCGTTCACCGCGACCTGAAGCCCGCCAACATCCTCCTGGCCGCCAGCGGGCCGCGGATCACGGACTTCGGACTGGCCAAGGCCCTGGGCGACCACGGCAGCGTGGCCACCACCACCGGCGCCCTCCTCGGCACCCCCGCCTACATGGCGCCGGAGCAGGTGCAGGACGCCAAGCGGGTGGACGCCCGTGCCGATCTGTTCTCCCTCGGCGCCGTGCTCTACGAGCTACTCACCGGCGACCGCGCCTTCCCAGGCGCCCCCACCGAGGCCATGTGGCGCGCGGCCCAGGGTGAGGTGGCCCCCTTGAGCCCCCACGAACCCCGCCATCGGGCCGTGATGTGGGCTCTCCGCCCCCGACCCACCGACCGTCCCGCCAGCGTCGAGGCCATGCGAGAGGCCTGGCGCGGCGACCAGGTGCCGCCCGCCGCCGGTGCATCCACCCTGGACGACTGCCCGCTGCTGGACGACCTCCTGGCCCGCCGCCACGACGCCGACATGGTGGCGCACCTGGCCCGCTGCGTCCGCTGTCGTGTGGAGCTCCGCCTCTACGACGACTTCGCCGACGACGCCCCACCCTCCTCACGAGCCGCTCTCCTGGGCCGCTGGGCCCTCGGCGCGCTGCTGGGGTGCTTCGGCGCCCTGGCGGCCATGGCTGGGGTGGTCGGCGGTCTCCAGGAGCTGGCCATGGCCGGCCCCTTCCTGCTCCTCATGCTCCTGATCCCCCTCCCCGCAGGCGCCGGGCTCGCCCACGCCATCGTCGCCGCGCGAGGCAAGGGCACCACCTCCCTGGTGGGCTGGTACCTGGGCGCCGTGCTGATCTTGGCGGTCGGTGCAGTGGCCACCGCCGTGGGGGCCGAGGAAGCCCTGGCCGCCATCGCCCGGTCCGCCGAGCAGGGTGCCCCCGCGGTCCGTCAGGCACGACTCGCCGCCCAAGCCGCCCACGTCGCCCTGTCCACCTGGACCATCGGATACGCCGCCGGGCTGCTCTTTGCCGCGGTACCCCCGGTCGCCCTCGTCCTGGTCGGCCGCGATCGGGCCGCCGACCCCGGCTTCGACGCACTGCCAGCGGTGGTGGGCGTGGTGGGCGCCGCCACGCTGTGGCTGGCGGAGGGCTCCCCGGCGGGCCTGATCGCCTTCGCCGCCGCCACCTTCACCGGTCTGCTCCTGGCCCTCGTCCCCGCCGAGCAGGACGCCCCCACCCGCTTCACCGTGGCTGTCGGTGCGGCCGGCATGGTCGCCTTCACCCCCATCGCTGCCCGGGTGGAGCTCCTGCGCCGGGCCGTGCTGGCCGACGACCCTCTCACGGCCTGGCACTCCGTCGTGGACGGCTGGTCGCTGGGCTGGGCCGCCCTCGCCACGGTGCTGGCCGCCTCCTCGCTCCGACACGCTCCGCCGACCTCCCTCGCCACCCGCACGACACTCGGCCAGCTCCTGTTGCTGGTCACCCTCGCCCTCGCCCCCACCGCGTGGACCGTCCAGCAGATGCGACTCCTCGGTACGCACCTGTAGCCCCGTCGGTTCCGGAGCGCGCGAGCACGCCCATCGAAGACCCCGCACTCGACGTACTCGCTCCGCCGGGACGGAGAGACGGACCCCCGGAACAGCTTACGCCACCACCAACGCCGATTTCTACCACCACAACATGTCCGCACGAGAAAAGCCATTGCGCCATCCACCGCCATCCGGTACCGTCTCTGCGAATCCCGTTCCCGCTTGGGGCCGCCGTTGATCTACCCGCCCCCCGGAAACATCAGCCGCCGTGCCGCCACACTTGTCGTGGCCTGCCTGCTCGCCTGCACCGGCCCCTCCATGGCGTGGGCCCAGTCGTGCACCGATGCCGGAGGCAACCCGATCACGAACTCGCCCTGCTGCGACAGCTCCCTGCCCTTCGCAGAGCCGGAGATTCCCCACGGAACGGCGCTGACGGGCGTGCCAGGCAAGTTCGACCTCCCCTTCGCATGTGAACCGCGCCACGGCTGGACGAGCGAGCAGTCTTGCAAGCCCGCCGTTGCCTTGCTTCCGCCATTGACGTCGGCGCGACAGAGCCGGCTCTTCTTCTGGCTTCCCGGCCTGAACAACTCTCCGGCGATGAATGAGCATATCCTCCGCATGGCGGCCTTCGCGGGATACCCTGTGCTTGCCATCCCGTGGGACAATCAGGAGGTGGTGGCGAGCCGTTGCGGCACGCTCGATGCCACTGGCAATCCAGAGTTCGCCGGCGGCATCTGCGACCCGAGCTACGACTGCGCCGACATCGTTCGCACCGAGATGCGCACCGGAGTAGACCACCCCGCCTCGCCGGCAGACGAAACCAGCGTGCTCAACGGTAATCCCTACGTCAGCGGATACGAGGGGAAGTATTGGTCAGGCATCGAGCGCAGGGCCACCCGATCGCTGCAGAAGCTCCATGAGGGCGACCATGCGGCGGGTTGGGACGCTTACTGCGAGCCAGACGACACCCATGGGTCCCGCCTGCGCTGGGAGGACGTGGTCACCGCCGGCTTCTCCATGGGTGCGATGCAGAGCCAGCACACCTTCTACCGTCACGCCGATCTGGTGCCGAGCGGAGACGCCAGCACGGGAAGGCTCTTCGCGATCGAGGGGGCGGGGGACACGTGTGAAATCGAGATGGAGTTGATCAACGGCACGTGGATCCCCGACCCTGCAACGGGCCAGCCTGCGCCGTTCTACTACTCCGACTGGCAGAACCAGGTCTTCGACGTCGTCTCCGGTGGCGTTCGCTTTGCCGCCCAGCACGCCGACAACCCCACGGTGATGGCAACAGGTCACTACCATGGCACGGCCAGCACCTTCGAGCCCATGGGCTTCCAGCTCGGGCCAGACCCCGACTACCTGCATGACTACGAGACCACGCCGCTGCCGCTGACCAGCGAGGTGCTCGAGACACGGCAGGTGGCGCAAGGGAACGGTTACCACGGCTCGATGGCAGACGACACCATGCTGCCGCAAGACGCAACCAGCGGATCGGTCGTCGGCAACTTTGGGAGCACGGATACGGCCCATCTTTTCTCAGGCTATGTGGAGGGCATGTGCTCGCTGGGCGACTACTACTAGCATTCGTTCTTTGGGGCTTGGCGGCGAATGCCGGAGCGACCACGAATGCGTCGATCCGCACACCTGATTCCTCCTTTCCTCACCCCAATGGCTTCTGCCCCAACATGGGAGTGGCGGCGCACGGTGCCTACTGCTTCGGCGGCGTGGGTGTCCTAGACGTGGACTTCACCACGGGCGTAGCGACGTATACGGAAACCATCGGGTACAGCGTGCTGACTGTCGCATCGTCACCGGTGGGACTCTCTACCCAGGCCACAGACGGAACCATTGTCGCGGGGGCCGTTCGAGACGACGCCTCAACGTTCATCTTCGACTATCTAACCGGGGCATCCATCGCTGAGATCGAACGATACTGGAGCTTCCTCAGGCCCGCGCCCGACATTGACGGCGATGGTCGCGTCGACTTCGTCACCGATCGCCAGGTCGTCCTGACCCACCAGGCCGGCGCCGAGGTCATGCCGGTCCCCGGCCTCGAGGAAGAAAGATACTACTTCGTCGCCTACCCCCTCGCCGACGTCACCGGCGACGGGCTCGGCGACCTCCTCGCGGGCTACCACAGCACCACGCCCGCGGCCTTCGTACCCACCTACCCACGGTTCTGGTCCACCGCCCTCGGCCTGTACCCCGGCACCCCAGACGGCTACGCCACCACGCCCCTGTGGGTCGTCGACACCCCCACGCCCATGTTCGATGCTGTCGCCCTGCAGCTCGACGCTGACCCCGAGCTCGAGATCATGGGCCTGGGCAATGGCTACGTGGACTACGCGCTGTACCAGAACGAAGAGGCCATCACCATCGACGTGGTGCAGGGCACGCCCGTCGTCGACGCGTTCGACGTGCACTCTGGCTGGTTCCCCGAGCGCTCGAAGCTCGTGAACATGGGCGACGTCGATCTCGACGGCCTCGACGATGTGCTCATGACCAGCTGGGACTTCACCACCGAAGAGCACATGAAGCTCCTGGGGAGCTCCACCGGCTACGACCCCGACACACCCCTTGCCCGCTTCGGCGGAACCACCGACTACCTCGAGTACGGCACCTTCGACGTCTTCGACATCGACAGCGACGGTCACATCGACCTGATCATGGGCCACGCCTACGCGTTCGAGCTGTTCTATGGGCCGCTGTACGAGGCCCCGGAACCCGTCGCCACGGGAGACACGGGCACCCCAGCCCCCACCGCCGACACCGGCTCGACGACCGCCACCGGACCCACCGGCGCCACAGCGCACACGGGCACCCCCGCCACGACCCCGACGGGCACCGAGCCCACACCGGTGGACACGGGCACGACCCCGCCGACGAGCGGTGGCACAGGCAAGCCCCCGTCGTCCTGCGGCTGCCAGGCCCCGGCCCCTGCGGGAGGCTGGCTGGCCGGCCTCTTCCTGCCAGCGGTTCTGGTCCGGCGGAGGTGGGCATGAGGCAGAGCAAGGTCGCGGCGTCAGAGTGTGGAGGGGAAGTGTTCCCTTGGCGACTACTACTATTGGGGCTTGGCCTCACCAATCCAGCAGCCGCTGGCACCGCGTCGACGAATACGATTCGTATGCCTGACGACGTATTCACCCATCAGCAGAGCCACTGCCCCACGCTGGCCGTGGTCGAGAACGCTGCCCTTTGTCCAATCGGGCGGGGTATCCTCGAACTAGATCTTTCTAGTGGCACCGTCGCATATAGTGTCCCGAACGGGCACACCATTCGTGCGATAGTGCCAGCGCCAGCAAATCTCCTCACGACCGCATTGAGTGGCACCGTTGTTGCCAGCGTAAGCAATGACGAAGACCATTCATACTTCGTCGAAGACTACCTGACCGGCGAGCGAGTCGCTGACGTCGAACGCCACAGGAGCCTCAGACGGGCTCCGGACATCAACGGCGATGGTCGCGTCGACTTCGTCACCGACTACCAGGTCGTCCTGACCCACCAGGCCGGCGCCGAGGTCATGCCGGTCCCCGGCCTCGAGGAAGGAAGGGACTACTTCGTGGCCTACCCCCTCGGCGACGTCACCGGCGACGGCCTCGGTGACCTCCTCGCGGGCTACCACAGCACCTCGCCCGCCTTCATCATACAGTACTATCCGCAGTTCTGGTCCTCGGCCCTCGGCCTGTACCCCGGCACCCCCGATGGCTACGCCACCACACCTCTGTGGGTCGTCGACACCCCCATGCCCATGCTCGACGCCGTCGCTGTGCAGCTCGACGCCGACCCCGAGCTCGAGATCATGGGCCTCGGCAATGGCTTGGTCAACCGCCCGGCCAACCAGGTCGAGCTGGCTATCACCATCGACGTCGTGCAGGGCACACCTGTGGTCGACTCCTTCGACGTGCACCTCGGCTGGTTCCCCGAACACTCGAAGCTCGTGAATATAGGCGACCTCGACCTCGACGGCCTCGATGACGTGCTCATGACCAGCTGGGACTTCACCACCGAAGAGCACATGAAGCTCCTGGGAAGCTCCACCGGCTACGACCCAGACGCACCCCTCGCCCGCTTCGGGGGAACCACCGACTACCTCGAGGACGGAACCTTCGACGTCTTCGACATCGACAGCGACGGTCACGTCGACCTGATCATGGGCCACGCCTACGCGTTCGAGCTGTTCTACGGTCCGCTGTACGAGGCCCCGGAACCCGTCGCCACGGGAGACACGGGCACCCCCGCACCCACCGCCGACACCGGCTCGACGGCCGCCACAGGCTCTACGGGCACCACCGCGCACACGGGCACCGCCGCCACGATCCCGACGGGCACCGAGCCCACACCGGTGGACACGGGCATGACCCCGCCGACGAGCGGTGGCACCGGCAAGCCCCCGTCGTCCTGCGGCTGCCAGGCCCCGGCCCCTGCGGGAGGCTGGCTCGGGGTCCTCTTGCTGCCAGCGGTACTACGTCGGCGGAGGGCTTCGTTGCTGCACAATCGACCAGCACTGGCGCCGAGCCGTGAAGATCGCCCACAGAGAGCCTCCAGCCCGACCCTCTCCGTCGATACCATGGCTCCCTGACGGAGAGTCATATGCCCCGCCGCACGATCACGTTCGTCCGCGACCCGCGCGTCGTGCCCCCCGCCCTCGATGGCCTCCACGCCGCCGTGGAGCAGGTGGACATCACCCCCCCGGTGGACGTGAACATCGGTGGTTTCTCGGTCATCGCCCAGGAGCGGGCGGTGGGCGTCTTCGGTCGCCTCCGCGCCACCGCGATGGTGCTGGGCCAGGGCACCGAGCGCCTCGCCCTGGTCTGCGTCGACCTCCACGCGGGCACCCACTACCTCAGCGAGGCCATCGCCCATCGGCTCGACCGCCAGCACGGGCTGACCCTGGAGCGGCTCCTCCTCGTCGCCTCCCACACCCACAGCGGTCCGGGCGGACTGTACGGCGTGGGCACCTACGACGCCCGCGCATCCTCCACCGGGGGCTTCCTGCGGGCACTCGCCGACGCCACGGCCGACCGCATCGTCGACGCCATCGACCGTGCCGCTGGCCGCCTCGCCAGCTCCCCCGCCATGCTCGGCACCGCCCAGGTCCCCGTGTGGGGCGTGTCGGCGCACAAGAGCTTCGCGGCCTTCCGGGCCAACGGCATCTCCGTGCGCGACCACGAGAACCAGGTGCGCTGCGGGCGCCTGCCCCCCACCGTGCCCGACGACACCTACCGCGCCGTCGACCCCCGCCTCTCCGTGGTGTGGGCCCAGTCCCGCGACGGGCACCCCCTCGGCGCCATCGGCTTCTTCGGCGCGCACAGCTCCTCCGTCGATCCGCTGCGGGGCCTGATCAGCCCCGACGCCTTCGGCTTCGCCGCCCGCTACGCCGCCGACCGCCTCTACGAAGACGGCCGCTTCTGGCCCGTCATCGACGGCCGCCGCACCCCCGTGCGGGTCCCCACGGCCATGGCCTGCGCCGCCGGCGGTGACGCCATCGTCACCGACCCCGACCGCCTTCCCCAGGAGATGCCCGCCTCCGTCGAGGGCGACGACATGCTCACCGTGAGCCGGCGCATCGGGGCCGTGCTCTCCCGCACCTACGTGGAGGCCTGCCTGCACGCGCGCCACCAGGCCACGGCCGACGCGCCCCTCGGCATCGTCTACCGGGAGCGGGACCCAGCCGGCGCGGAGGTCGGCCGCTCCCGGCTCAGCGACGAGCCACAGACCGGCCGCGTGGCCCTGGGGGCCAGCGAGTTCGGTCGCTACTTCCTCGCGCGGGCCCGCCAGGCCTCCGGCAACGGCCTGTTCCGGTCCATCTCGCTGGACTTCGCGTGGTCCGCCGCCCAGAGCTGTCCCGAGGGCTCGGCCCACGACGACGACGTGTCCGGGCCCCACTGGCCCAAGGTCCTCGTGTCGGACCGCGGGCTCGGCGCCCTGCTGCCCAAGCTCTTGCGCGACGCCATCCGTGGGCCCATGCCCGCGCTGGTGCCCCTCCGCCTGGCCCGTCTCGGTTCGGTGCACCTGCTCTGTGTGCCCTTCGAGGTCTCGGTCGGCCAGTGGGCGCGCATGGAGCGCATCCTCCGAGAGGAAGGCCTCGACGAGGTGCTGCTGGCCTCGGTGAGCGGCGGCTACGTCTCCTATGCCACCACCGAGGCCGAGTACCGAGTCCAACACTACGAGGGCAGCTCCACCCTCTGGGGCCGCAAGACCGGTCCCTGGCTCGACGACCAGGTCCGCCACATGGCCCGCGGGATCGGTGACCTTCCCGCCCCCTCCTTCAGCTTTCGGGTCAAGGAGCGGCGCCTGGCCCCCCGAGGGAAGGACGTCGATCGCCCCCCCCACGACCTCCGCTTCCGGCGCAGCGGGCGCCTGCTCTACGCGTCCTGGGACGAGCGTCGTCGCGACCGCCCCCCCTTCGGAGTCGGGCCCCGGGTCCGGATCGACCGCCGGGTCGTGCGCCACGACGGCACCGAGCACTGGGTTCCCGCCGAGCTCGGGGGGGAGGTGGTGACCGACGCCAGCCGCGGCATGCTGCTCACGTGGAAGGGCATCGGAGGCCACCTGGTGCGCTGGGAGCTCCGGTGGCAGGTGCCCCGGTCGTGGGCCGACGCCACCGTGCGGGTGGTGCGGTGCTGAAGGGGGCCCATGCCCCCGGACGCGATCCGACGTAGGATGCGCCCATGGAGGTCGGGCAGCAGCGCCAGTTCCGCATCCACCACGGCCTCGGCCGGGGCGGCTTCGGCGAGGTGTACCGCGCCACCATGACGAGCACGGGCGGCCTACGGGCCGAAGTGGCCGTGAAGCTCCTCCGCCTCGACCACGACGTCGACAGCGAAGCCATGCGCCGCCTCCGCGACGAGGGCCGCGTCCTGGCCGCCCTGCGCCACCCCACGATCCTCCGCGTCTACGACCTGGCCAAGCTCGACGGCCGGGTGGGCCTGGTCACCGAGTACGTCGACGGGCAGGACCTCTCCGGCTGCATCGACCGCCAGGCCGACGCCCCGCCCATGCCCCTCAAGGTGCTCCTCGAGGCCATCGGGCTCGCCGCCGAGGGCCTGCACGCCGCCCACACCGCCCTCGACCACGACACCGGCGAGCCGCTGCACCTCGTCCACCGCGACGTGAAGCCCTCCAACCTGCGCATCTCTCGCCACGGCGAGCTGAAGATCCTCGACTTCGGCATCGCCCGCTCGGAGCAGATGGACCGCGAAGCCCGCACGGGCTCTCACGCCACGCTGGGCAGCCTGGCCTACATGTCGCCGGAGCGCTTCGATCGTCACGCTCCGGGGCCGGCCGCCGACGTGTACGGCCTCGGCTGCGCCTTCTACGAGGGGCTGTCCGGCCGCCGCTTCCACATCGACACCGTGCCCATCCAGATGGTGCGCGTGGCCGCCAACCCCGAGGCCTACGCCGAGCACCTGCGTCAGGCCCTGGAAGATATCGACGACACCGTGCCCATCGAGGTGATCTCCCTGGTCGCGGAGATGCTGGCCCACCGCGTCGACGCCCGGCCGACGGCCTACGAGGTCGCCCAACGCTGCGAAGACCTCGCCGCCCTGCAGCCCGGTCCGCACCTGAAGCGCTGGGCCCGCGACCGCCCTTGGCCCGCCCCAGACCACGACCCCACCCCCTTCGACGGCCGCACCCTCACCGATGGCACGCTGACGCAGTTCTCGTCCTTCGACAGCCCCCCCGTGCGGGAGCCGACGGAGGAGACCTTCCGCTTCGACGGCCCCCTGTCCGACCTCGACCCCACCGAGGAGGAGCCCACCAAGGCCCCGGCCCCCATCGGCCCCGACACCACCACGCCAGCCCCCGCCCCGGCCGGTGGCGCCTCGGATCCATCGTCCAGCTCACGACCAGTGGCCATGGCCCTCGGCGTGTTGCTGGTCGGCGTCCTGCTGCTCGGCCTCGGCGTCGTGGCGTGGACCCGCTCCGGCCCGACGCCGCCCGAGCCCCCGTCACGGCCCCTGGCGGTGAAGCCCGCGCAGCCCATCCCCGAGCTCACGGAGCCCACCCCCGACCCGCAGCCACAGCCAGCCCCCGCCCCAGCGCCCGAGCCGGTGCCTGCGCCCGAGCCCCAGCCCACCCCCGCACCCGAGCCCACCCCCGAGCCCACCCCC
>ENA-OWNT01004624-OWNT01004624.1-seawater-metagenome-genome-assembly--contig:-NODE-4624-length-11925-cov-4.938302_pt1 | contig 11925 bp, 7 predicted proteins | sample MGYA00238136_ERZ651165 | MGnify/ENA primary metagenome ERZ651165 (study PRJEB26861, sample SAMN08777766) | seawater metagenome | isolation source: coastal seawater | place: USA: Florida | collected... | reverse complement strand
CTCGTCCGGCTCCACCGTGTAGAAGCAGGTGCGCGACCCCGCGAGGGTGTATTCGTCGAACCGCGCGAAGCGGCTGGCGGCGCAGTCGTACACCGCGCGTACCTCGGCCTCCCGGGCCTCCCGGTCCCGATCCGGATCGCCCTGCAGCGAGAAGCTGTGGTCGCCGATCTTCAGCTGCGTGCCCGCCACCGGAGGGACCGCGTAGAAGCCCGCGGTCCCCACGTCGAGGATCATCGGGGCGGAAGCCCAGGTGTCGGCCAGATCCGCCGGCGGGTCCACCAGCGCCAACACCTGGCGGGACGGGGTCACCCGCGCTGCCAGGTCCGGCAGGAGCCGCGCCGACCAGGGCCCCGCCGCGACGATCACGCGGTCGGCCCGCAGCTCCTCGCCCGCCGCGGTGACGGTCCCCGCCGCCAGATCGACCGCGGTCACGGGCGTGTGCGGCCGGACGTCGGCGCCCTGGGCGACCAGCCAGCGGGCGAGGTCGGCCACGATGGCCCCGCACAGCAAGGCACCACCGGACTCCAGGAAGAACCCGCCGGTCACCGCCTCGAACCGGAGCCAGGGGAAGCGCCTGGCGAGCTCCTCGCGCCCGAGCTCCTCCACGGCGACTCCCAGCCGCTTCAGGGTTGCGAGCGAGCGCTCGGTCCAGCCGGCGGCGGCGCCGGTGCCGAACGCGAGGGTGCCCGTCTGCCGATAGTGCGCCACCCCGAGGTCTGCCCACAGGGAGTCCCAGGCGTCGAACGCGGGGGGAATCATCGTCGTGTAGCCGACGGAGTCGCCGTAGGGGTGGCGGATGAGGCGGTGCTGCCCCGCGCTGCTGCCCAGCGGGTTGGGGATCGGCCCCTGCTCGAACACCGTGACTCGCCAGCCCCGACGCACCAGACCCCAGGCCGTGCACAGACCCATGATCCCGGCCCCAACGACGATCGCGTGGCTCATCCCGACACTCCCCGCGCCAGCGTATCCCGCGGCCCACTACATCGCCGCGCTTCACAACGCTGGCAAGAACGTTTCGCGAGTACTGCCCGGACCCGAACACCCTGATGGTGCCCGTCCGGCTCGGAGCCGAGCTCCCCGAATCGGGGTCAGTGGATCGTCGCGGCGTCCTCATCGAGGCGCGCCAGGCGGTCCTCGTCGCCGGCCAGCCGCCACATCCGCCGCGCGAGCTCGACGGCCTGCTCGGAGCGGGCCTCGTCCCCGGACTCGCTGGCCCGACGCGACGCCACCTCCGCGGCCCGCGCCACGTCGATGGGGCTCGGCGGCCGGTCGGCGAGCGCGGCCTCGATCTCCGCGAAGTGACGGTCCCACGACTCCCAGTCCTTCCCCGCCGCATCGCACGGCAGGTGATACGCGAGGTACTGGGGCCGCCAGGTGGCGAACGCGGGGCCGGACACCGGCTCGGCGATGGCCTGGAGCACCAGCTCCGCCTCGCCGAAGTCCCGCTGCATGAGCAACACGAGCACGTAGTTCAGCGCAGAGATGAAGGCCGCCGGGCTGCCCGTCTCCTCCATCATCGTCCACGCGCGGAGGTGGCCCGCCCCGGCCTCGACGAGGTCGCCCACCCCCATGCGCGCGGACGCCAGCCCGTCGATGGTCGCGGCCAGGGCGATGCGATCCCCGAGCTCCTCGAGCACCGGCAGCAGCTCCTCGAAGATGGCGCGGGCCTGGGCGTGATCGTTCCGGTCGTTGGCGATGAAGCCGAGGCCCTGCTCGCATCGCGCCGCCCCGAGGCGATCGCCGGCGAGCAGGTACAGGCGCGCGGCCTCGCCGTAGAACTCGCTCGCCGGGCCGTGCTGGCCACAGCGCCGCTCGATCATCGCCAGCTCGTGGCAGATCCGGGCCCGCAAGAGCCACTCGGAGGCAGGGACGCCGCTCAGGGCCTCGTCGAGGAGCAGGCGCGCCTCGTCCCACCGCGACTGCAGCCGCGCCAGGGATCCGAGCACGCCCGTGGCCTCGGCCTGGACCAGCTCCCAGCGGGGATCGTCCACGCCCAACACGCCGTGCAGGATCTCCGCGCACGCGTCGAGCTCGCCGACCATCTGCCGGTGGCGCGCCCGGAGCAGCGCCGCGCGCCCCCGCACCGGCGCGGCCTCCTCGATGCCCGAGACCCCGAGCGCGACCTCGGCGACGTCGAGGAGCTCGCCCATGCGCTGGAACGCGCTCGATCGTCCGAGCACCGTCGCCGCGTCGATGAGGACGGGCAGCCCCGCTTCCCACTCCTCCCCCGCGAGGAGCAGCAGACCGGCCCGCTCCCGGGCCGCGGGGCCGCCGACCTCGAGGACCGCCGTGCCCGCCGCCGCGCAGGCGCTTGTCCAGCGGCCCTGCTCGAGCGCCGAGCGCATGCAGCTCTCCCGGAGGAGGCCGTGGCTGAAGCGCCAGCCGTCCGACGTGGTGTGGGCCAGCCGGGCGCTGAGCAGCCGCTGGGTGACCTGCTGGAGCAAGCCGGCGTCGAAGGAGGCCAGCCGGGCCGCGCGCCGCCACTCCGGGCCGATCACCTCGTTGCCGAGGGCCGCAGCGATCTCCACCGCGCGCTCCGCGGCCGACGGCAGATCCGCCAGGGCGCTCTGCAGCCGCAGCGACCAGAGGCTGTAGACGTCCTCGGGCAGCGCGAGCTCGCCCCGGGTCAGCCGGTATCCCCCGGCCCCAGGCTCGAGGAGGCCCCGCTGCACCTGCTCTCCCAGGAGCTGCACCGCGAACAGCGGGTTGCCGTCCGCGCGGCTGACGAGGGCATCCGCCAGGGTGTCGTCCAGATCGAGCATCCCCGTGACCAGCTCCCGCACGGCCTCGGGGGCCAGCGGGTCGAGGACGATCTCGGCGAGGTCGTGCTGGCCGCGCAGCGCCATGAACCGCTCGGCCACCGGCTGCCGCTGCAGCAACGCGTCGTCCCGGACGGTGCACACGATGACCACGGCGCCCAGGGACCGCGGCGGCGCCTGGAGCAGCTGTCCCAGGAGCTCGAGCCCCTCCAGGCCGTGGTGCACGTCCCCCAGCAGCAGGATCACGGGGCGGTTCGCGGCCAGCCGTGCGAGCAGCCGCCGGATGACGCCCGCCCGCTCGGATCGCCCGATGCGGGGCAGCCCCTGGGGCGCCGTCCCCGACTCGGTGCTGCCCACCAGCGCCGCCAGCGCGCGCCACTCGTACGGATCCGAGCCGCCCAGCGCGCGCACCTCGGCTTCGATCCGCAACGCCAGGTCCGCGCCCGTCAGGCCATGACACCGCAGCGCCCGCGCGATCATCGGCCCCAGACCCGCGGCCTGACCCGGCAGGGGCCCCCAGTCCGCACGGAGGACCCGCGCTCCGGCGCTCTCCTCGGCGCGCTCCGCGAGCCAGCGCGCCAGGCGGCTCTTGCCGATCCCCGGTCCGCCGTGCAGGACGACACACCGGGGCGCGCCGTGGGCCACCGCCGACCGGAGCTCGGACCAGAGCAGATCCCGCGCGGGCTCCCGATCGACCAGCGGGGGGGAGCGCAGCCCGAAGAGCCCGAGGCCGGCACCCAGCAACCGCCCGGATCGGGGCGGCCGCTCCGTGCGCCGCCAGTCCGACGGCAGCGCGGCAAGGACGCCGAGGCCGGAGCCGACTCCCCGCTCCACGCCGCGCAGGAAGAGCGCCGAGGCCGCCGCCGACTGGAACCGGTCGCGGGGCGAGCGGGCGAGCATGCGGCGCAGCCAGCCCTCCACCCCCGGCGGGACCCCGAAGCGAGGCCGGAAGGGCTGCAGTCGCCCGTTCAGGTGGGCCCACGTGACGGCGTACAGGTCGTGGCCGGGGAAGGGCCGCTCGCCGCAGACGAGCTCCCAGGCAATGCAGCCCAGGGCGTACAGATCCGACCAGGGTCCCTGATCGGCGTCTGCCTCCGTGCGCTGCTCGGGCGCCATGTAGTGCACGCTGCCGATGTCTTCGGCTGCGGAGGACGCGCCCGTGCGCGTGGGATCGACGGGGTTGGCGTCCAGCGCCCGCGAGCTCGCGAGCCCGAAGTCCGCGATCCGGGGCCCGGGTGCGTCGGAGTCCGCGCCGGCGAAGAGCACGTTGCCCGGCGTCAGGTCCCGGTGGGTCACCCCGCGGGCGTGCGCGTGGCCGAGCGCGTCGAGCAGGGCGAGCAGGAGGGCGCGGACGTCGTCCCAGGAGCTGCCCCAGCGCGCCGCCTCGAGGGCGCCGCCGTCCAGCAGCTCCATCGCGAGCCACGGGCTGCCCGCGGCGAGCGTTCCCCCCGACGCCGACGCCGCCTCCTCGGAGACGACCCCCGCGTCGAGGATCAAGACGACGCCTGGGTGATCGAGCCTCGCCGCCGCGTGGACCTCGTTGTGGAAGGACGCGACGAAGGCTTCTTCGCGCGCCGACGCCGACGTCAGCACCTTGATGGCGACCGGCAGCCCCTGTCCCGAGTGCACCGCGCGCCACACGACCCCCATGCCGCCCCGGCCGAGGATCGCGTCGAGGACGAACGGCCCGAGCCGCACCTCCCCGCTCACTCCGTCTCCGTCACCGTCAGGGTCGCGACGGGGTACCAGCCGTCCGCGTCGACGTCGGGGTGGGGCATGCGCAGCCACCCGTCGAACGTGCGCGCGTGGGGCAGACGGACGAGGATCGTGACCTCCGTGCCCACCGCGGGGACGCTCGCGAGGCTCAGATCGAGCTCCAGCGCCCGGGTGCCGGTCAGGGACGGGGCGTCCAACGCCTCGGCGTCCACCGTCGTGCTCAGGAGCTCGGTGCCGGCGCCGTCGCGAAACACGATCTCGAGGGTGCGGTGGGTCCGGGGCGCCGCCCCGCCCGCGTTGGTCACGTCGATCTCCAGGGGCACCGGGTCCAGCGCGTGCCAGTTGCCCGGCAGGCCGACGCGGGTGATCTGGAGGCGCGGGCCGATCGTCTGCCCGTGCGTCTGGAGCGGCGCCCAGACCCCGGCCGCCTGGTCCGCGCAGAGGCTCGCCGTGGGCGCCGTGGCAACGGCCGCCTGGGCCGCGCAGGCGTCGTCACCGAGTGAGACGAACATGGGCGGCGCGTACCGCTGGCGTACCTCCATCATCCGGGCGAGGTGCTCCTGCACCCCGCCGAAGGTCGCGCTGTCCCAGGTTCCGCCCGCTTCGGCGGCCCGCCAGGCGCCGAGTCCCCCCTGCCCTCCGGCCGCGGCGGCGCCGAGCACGCCGTGGTGCTCGCCGATCAGCCAGCCGCCGTAGGGGTCGTCGGCGGGGTACGGGTTCGTGCTCCCCTCCTCGGGGAACCGGTCGAAGTCGGGCTCGGAGCAGCCGCCGAAGCAGTCGTCGCGCAGGCTGATCTCGTCCCCCTCGAGCACGCTCACGAGGTTCACGGCGCTGGCGCCGGCCTCCCGCAGCACGGTCCAGCCGATGAACGCCGGCACGTCGTCCCCGAACATGCCGCGGTACAGCTCGCTGTAGAAGCCCACCGTGGAGACCCAGGACGGCTCGGTGAAGGGCGCCTGGCCCGCGACCCCGAACCAGGAGACGGAGTCCGGCAGATCCCAGGTGCCGTCGGTGCCGACACCCCCGACGGTCACGAACGCGAGCCCCGGCTCGGACGCGAAGGCATCCGCGAGCACGCTCAGCACGGCCTGCTGGTACTGGATCCAGTCGGGATCGGCCGGGTTGATGTACTCGGGGCCGGACCCACCGCGGGCGCTGTCGTCGTCGTCACCCGCCGAATCGTCGTCGTCGCCCGCCGAGTCGTCGTCGTCGCCCACGTCCTCCACCAGCAGCGAGAGCACGCCGTCGGGGAGGATCTGCGGAGGGTCGGTGGAGGTCGGCCACGTGGGCGGCAGATCGTCGGCCACGAGCCCCACGAGCCGCAGCGCCACGTACCGATCGTTGTCGAGCGCGGCCCGCACGGCGTTGGACAGATCGCTCGTCGCGGCCTGATTCGGGTCCGAGCCGTCGCCGGGCGCCAGCCACTCCGCGAGCGTGCCGCGGAACTCGATGACCGAGGCCACCGAGAACGGGGCGTCGCCTCCGGCCCGCGTGGTCAGCGTGGCCCAGGACTCGGCGCCGGCGGAGGCGACCCAGCCTCCGTCGGGGTTGAGCAGCAGATCGTCGGTGAGGGGAGGTGTGACCTCCACGGGCGGGGCGGGCGTCGTCTGTTCGGGGGGCGTCGGGTCGGGGAAGCCTCCCCCGGGCTGGATGGGCTGGAACGCCTGGCATCCGACCACCCCGAGGGCGACGAACGCGGCCAGGGTCCAGACGGGGAGCAGGCGCTGCACCCCCCGAGCCTACCTCCCGCCACCCCCGGGTGCGCGGAAGAAGCCCAGGACGGCGTCCCAGTAGGTGGGCCCGCCGCGCGCCCAGGTGTCGTTGTGGGTGCCTCCGGGGATCCGCAGCAGGGTCGCCGGCCGCCCTGCTGCGGACGCAGCCGCGACCAGGCGTTCGCCCATCTGCAGCGGGATGAGCTCGTCCTCGGTGCCGTGCACGAGGAGCAGCGGGCTGCCCGCCTGGCCGATCCGCTCGATCGACGGGAAGGAGTACGTGACCAGGCGCCCCGCCAGCGGGATCCCCGTCCGACCGGCCATCTCCGCGAGGCTCGTGAAGGTGGACTCGACGAGCAGCCCGTCGACGCGCAGCCCGTCCGCCTCGGCCTCCTGGACGGCGCGAATGGCGACGGCCCCGCCGAGGGACCGGCCGTGCACCACCAGCCGGTCTCCGCGCGCGTTGGCCAGGGCGCGGGCCGCGGCGATCCCCGCGCGGCCGTCGGCGGCGAGGCCCTCTTCGCTCGGGCTGCCGTCGCTGTCCCCGAAGCCGCGGTACTCGACGGCGAGGACCGCCACCCCCGTCCGCACCACCGGGCGGTACCAGGGGATCCGGTCCGCCAGGGTCCCCGCGTTGCCGTGAAAGGTGACGATGGTCGTGCCGGCGCCGCTGGCCGGCATCCACCAGGCCTGGATCCGCGTGCCGTCGGCGTCGAGCCAGCGCTCCTCGAACGGGATCCCGTGCCGGTCGGGCGTCGTGTGCTGCCCCGCGGCGGGATAGAAGAGCATCGAGTCGGTGACCGCCTGCAGGAGCCGTGGGATCACGACGATCCCCACCACCGCCACGACGAGGGCTGCGGCCGCGGCCTCACGGCGCATCCGCCGCCATCCGGGGCAGCACCCACTTGCGCAGGTGGGCGCCCAGGGGCAGGTCGTTCTCGGACAGGTGGATGTTGGCGCCGGCCGTGAAGTTGGGCGCCGCCGCGGCGGTCCAGACCCGGTCCTCGCCGCTCAGGAGTCGGGTGGTCACCGTGCGGAACGTCGCCCGGGCCGCCAGGTTCACCAGCGGGTTGCGGCCGCGGGGCCGATAGCACTCCCAGTAGAGCGTCTCCATGGCACTGACCGGAGTCACGTAGGTCTGGAAGAAGTTGACCGAGTCGTCGTCCATCTCGCTGGCGGTGGCGTACATGTGGATCATCCGGTCCGCGTCGTCGATCCGCAGGGTGATCCGCCGCCCGTCCTCAGCGACGATCTTCGTGGGGAAGGCCTTGCCCGGCGTGTGGTCGTTGGACCGGAAGAGTCGATAGATGCGGTACCCCGGGCGGTAGCCGGTGTGGAACGCGAAGTGCGCGTAGTCCACGGACGAGAACAGGGCCATGGGGAACGGGCAGCGAAACGTCACCCGGAAGAGGCTGAACCCCTCGAGCACCTCCGCCGGCAGGCGGCCGCGGATCGAGGCGGCGTCGGCCTGGTCGCCCATCCAACCGAACACGAGCCCGCCGGCGATCAGCGCGCCGAACCGCGTGAGGCGGCAGGGCTGCCGCTTGCGCAGGGTGGGCTGGTCGACGACCTCGCCGTCGTCGGTGGAGAAGGCCCAGCCGTGGTAGCGGCAGCGGACGGCGCCGGTCTCCACCGTGCCGAGCGTCAGGGGGAGCCCCAGGTGGGCGCAGGAGTCCGCGAACAGGCGCGGGGCCCCGTCGTTCCACAGCGCCACGAGCTGCCGATCCATGGCACGGACCTTCAGCATCTTCTTCTTGCGCAGCTCCGCCACCGTGGCCACCGGGAACGGCAGGTCGCCGAACCGGGACAGGTCGAGCACGAGCTCCCTCATGCGCGGGCCCGGGGGAACACGAAGCGGCGGAGGTGGGCGCCCAGGGGCGCGTCGGTCTCGGACAGATGGATGTTCTCGCCCCGGAGGAAGTTGGCCGCCGACAGGCCCGTCCAGTCCCGGTCCTCGGTGTCGAGCAGCGGGACCACCACCGCGCGGAAGGTGGCGTGGGCCGCGAACCGCACGAGGGGGTTGTCGGTGCGGGCACTGTAGACCTCCCAGTACTGCGTTCGCTGGGGGCCCATGGGGGTGACGAAGGTCTGAAACCGGTTCACGCCGCCGTCGTCGGTGAACTCCGCGCAGGTCACGTACATGGACAGGTCACGACCCGCCTCGACGAGGCGCAGGTGCACGGCGCGCTCGTCCTCGCCCGTGACCCGCCAGTGGAACGGCCGGCCGGGAACGTGGGCGTCACGCCGGAGCCGGCGGTAGAGCGCGTAGATCGGGGCGTACAGCGAGTGCCGGGAGAAGTGGGCGTAGTCCACCGCGTTGAAGAGCGCGAGATAGAACGGCGCCTCCATCGTCACCCGGTGCAGCGAGAAGCGCTCGGGGACCTGGGGCGGCAGCTGCTCCCGGGCCGCGTCCACGGCCTCGGGGTCGCCGATCCAGCCGAACACCAGCCCGCCGAGGACCAGCGCGCCGTGGCGGACCAGCGCGCACGGCTGCCGCTTGCGGAGGGTCGGCTGGTCCGTGACCGCGCCCGTGCCGGTGGAGAAGGCCCACCCGTGGTAGCGACAGCGGACCGCGTCGCCGTCGATCGCGCCCATGGACAGCGGCAGACCCATGTGAGGGCAGACATCATCGAACAGACGCGGCGCGCCGTGGTTCCAGACCACGAGGAGATCCCGCCCCATCGCGCGGGTGCGGAGCATCCCCGCGCGGCGGAGCTCAGCGGTCGTGGCGACGGGGAACGGCACGCCGTCCCACGCGTCCAGATCGAGGACGGGAGACTTCACCGCCATCGATGATAGCCGGCGGAGGCGGTGCTCAGCCGAGCTGGGCGATCGCGCGGTCCGCGCTGCCCTTGGAGCGCACGTTGCGCTTGATGAACGCGATGGTGCCCTCTGGATCGATGACGACCGTGGTGCGCTTCACGCCCATCGTCTTCTTGCCGTACATCACCTTCTCGCCGTAGGCGCCGTAAGCCGTGTGGACGGCGAGGTCCGCGTCGCTGAGCAGCGGGAAGTTCAGGTCGTACTTGCCCCGGAACTTGCCGTGGCTGGCGAGCGAGTCCTTGCTGACGCCCAGGACCACGGCGTCCTTGCCCGCGAGGACCTCAGCCCGGTCGCGGAAGTCGCAGGCCTGCGTCGTGCAGCCCGGGGTGTTGTCGCGCGGGTAGAAGTACAGGATCACGTGCCGCCCGCGGAACGACGACAGGGTGATGTCGCCGTCCGTGTCGCTGGGCAAGGTGAAGTCGGGGGCGGTGTCGCCGACGGCGAGCTCGGACATGGGGACTCCTGGGTGAAGGGAGCGGGACCGTAGCCAAGCGGCGCCGGCCCGGCCAGCGGCCCCGGAGGGCGCGGTCGCGTTGCACCTTCAGAGGACCAACCGGGGACCTCGACCGAACACCCGATCTCGGGGGTGTCCCAAATCTGGGACAGATCCCGCCCAGCTCCCCGATCCGGCCCAGGTCTGGGACACGTCGTGGACTCCTCCTCACGGGCGGCTCCCGGCCGGGTCACGACGAGCGCCCTCCGGGCCCCCCGCTGGTGTCGCCGCCGCAGCCACCAAATCCGCACGGATCCGCACCTCGGACGCCTCGCGCCCATCGGGGCAGCGGACCGCACCGATTTGTCGTCTGCGTCGGCGACGGGGGGGCCCTCCTGGCTACTGCCACGCGCACAACGACCCGCTGGTTTCGCTCGCAAGCTCGCGACCGCTGCGCGGGCCGGGTGCGACCACCTCCGGGGTGTGGGTGGGATGGGCGCCACCGTCGGCGAGTGGGACGGGCCGCGAACCCAAGGCGACCACAGATGGCCCGCGCAGCGGTCGACTGCGAAGCAGGCGAAACCAACGGGTCGTTGTGTGTCCTGCTGCAACAGGAGGGGCCCCCCGTCGCCGACGCAGACGACCGATTCGTGCGGTCAGCTGCCTTGAACGGTGCTGACCCTGATCGCGCTGAGCCGTGCGAATCGGGCGGCTGCGGCGGCGACCCATTGGGGGGCCCCGGAGGGCGCGGTCGCGTTGCACCTTCCGGGCTGTGGGTCTGCCACGGCGCGCTCAGTCGACCCACGCGCCGAGGAACCAGCCCTCCGTGATCGCGTCGCGCTCCCAGTAGATGCGCGCCACCCCGCCGGGGCCTTCGGCCTGCCACGTGCGCCGCGCGCGCTCGCCGCGCCGCGTCCACCAGCCCGCGCTCACGTCCCAGGGCCCGCGCAGCGCGTCCACGCGGAACCAGCCGCCGCGATGCCGGAAGCGCACCGGCTTGCCACCGCGTGTCTCCACCTCGATGGCCTCGGGCGGCGTCACCCGCCTCACCGCCGGTGGCAGCGCACCCGGCGGGCAGCGGTCCGGCACCCAGAGCTCCTCGTCCCGCAGGAGCCGCTCCTGGACCCGCTCCCGCGCCGCGCCCCGCACCCGCGCCCGGGGATCGCTGCCCGGCCCTCCCCCGCCCCGGGCCTGACGGTCTTCCGGAAACACGGCGTCCACCGGCCGGTCGTGCCCGAAGCGCTCCGGCCCCAGCTCCGCCGCGAGGTGCGCCAGCGTGATGGAGCGCGCCCCCGGCGGCGCCGCTCGGGGCCCCGTCAGCCGCCCCTGGCTCGCCGGTCGCGGCCCCACCCCGTCCGCCTCGAGCCGGACCCCGAGCACCCCACCCTGGAGAGCGATCCCCTCGAACCCCACCCCCAGCAGATCCGTCCAGAGCCGCAGGGACGCGCTCGGCGCCGCCGCGTGCGTGATGCCCGACATCGGCTCGCTGCGGTCGATCGCCAGCTCCCAGCGCAGCGCGCGGGCCGCCAGCCCCTGGCCGTCGAGCTCACCGATGAGCCGCTCCAGGGGCTGCTTGATGAGGAAGCGCAGCGCATCCAGCCGATCCACCGGGAAGTCCGTGTGCACGTGCACGACGAACTGCTTCGGCTCCGGCGTGGGCACCAGCGTGCTGCGGTCGTCCCCGCGAGCCAGCCGGTGCAGCGCCGTCCCCGTCCGACCCCAGCGGCGGTTGACTCCCTCCCGGGGCAGCTCGGCGAAGGCCCCGAGCGTGCGCACGCCCAGGTGGTCGAGGGACTCGACGAGGTCGATGGCGCCGGGCAGAAGCACCGTCGACAGGGGCGCCAGGAAGTCCGCCTCCGATCCCGCCGGGACCCGGATCGCGCCGGGACCCCAGCTCCGCAGGCGCCCCTCCATGATCGCCGCGCAGCGCGCGCAGAACCGCGTGGCCGCGATCCCCACGCGGCCAGGCAGATCCAGGTCCTCCGCCACCTCCCTCAGGTCGTCGAGGAAGCCGCCCGCGCCGTCCTCGCCGTACCGCGTCTCCAGCCCGTCGAAGAGCGCGTAGAGCACCCCCTCCCCCGTGCTCTCGAACACCGGGCACAGCGCGCGCACGCCGTGCTCGATCATCCGGTGGACCTCCGCCAGCGCGGCCCGATCGATGGGACGCACCGTGAGCTCGGGAGCCAGCGCCGTGGCACTCACCGAGGTCATGCCGCGCTTCACCCCGTCGATCCGCGCGTTCGGAGAGGCGGCGACGATCAGCCGCCGGCCGTCCTCGGGATCCACCAGGGCGAGGCCTCCATCCGGCTCCCCATCAAGCGCGGCGAGGGCGACCTGAAGCCGGAAGTCGGGGATGTAGAGGCAGGCGATCCGCGGCACACACTGAACATACATCCAGCGCTCGCCTTCGCGCTGAAGATCCGCGCGGACCATCCGACAAGAAGAAGCAGGCCCCGTAGGAGAGAGCACGATGACGAACGCC
>ENA-OWNT01004623-OWNT01004623.1-seawater-metagenome-genome-assembly--contig:-NODE-4623-length-11927-cov-3.355527_pt1 | contig 11927 bp, 11 predicted proteins | sample MGYA00238136_ERZ651165 | MGnify/ENA primary metagenome ERZ651165 (study PRJEB26861, sample SAMN08777766) | seawater metagenome | isolation source: coastal seawater | place: USA: Florida | collected... | reverse complement strand
CATCCGAAGTGCGCATCTGATCGTCGACCTGAATGCCCCGCCCCACGGCCAGCCCGGCCGACTGGGCCAGCGCGGTGTTCGGGCGAATTCCCACGGCCATCACCAGCAGGTCGCAGGGCAGCTCGGTGCCATCGTCCAGCACCAGCGCCCTCACCTGCCCGTTCTCGCCCACGATCTCCTTGGAGTTGGCCGAGCACAGGACGGTGATGTTCTTCTGCATCAACGCGCGCCGCAGCAGGAACCCTGCCGCTTCGTCCAGCTGACGCTCCATCAGGTGGCCCATGATGTGCACCACCGTCACCTCGACACCCCGTGCGGCCATACCGGCGGCGGCCTCAAGCCCCAGGAGGCCGCCGCCGATCACCACTGCCTTCTGCCCGGGCGCCAGTGCCATCATGCGTTCGGTATCTTCGAGGTCGCGATAGGCAATGACGCCCCCGAGGTCATGGCCCGGCAGCGGAATGATGAAGGGGTTGGAACCGGTCGCGAGGACCAGCTTGTCGTAAGTGAGGACATCTCCGTTGGCCGCTGTCACCGTCTTGGCCGCGCGGTCGATGCCCGCGACCTTCTCGCCGAAACGGCAGGTCACGCCGCGCGTCGCGTACCAGTCGTCGTCGTGGGTAACGATCTCCTCATAGGTCTTGTCGCCCGCCAGCACCGGCGAGAGCATGATGCGGTTGTAGTTCCCGCGCGGCTCCGCGTTGAACAGGGTCACGTCCCAGTCGCCCGGCTGTCCGTCGATCAGGTGTTCCAGCATCCGGCCAGAGGCCATGCCGGCCCCGACCACCACGAGTTTCTGTGTCATGTCGCGCTCTCCTCATCGGGGTAGGCGGCTGCAATCATCACGCCGGACAACAGGCCGTAGGCCTCGGTCCAGGCGGCTCTGGTCTCGGCGGTGAACTCCGCGCCAAGACCTTTCTCAAGGGTGTCGATCAGGGCCTGTCCGACCGGCCCGTAGTGATCCGGTTGCACGCCCAGCGGCACGTGGCGGCGGGCAAGCTCCTCGGCGACCGGCACGATGCGATCGAGGTTGTTGAGCCCGTTCGCCACCACGCCCAAGGTCACCATCAGCTTGCGCCCCTGCTCGTCCATGTCCGAGCGGAACATCGGCCTGACCTCGGGCGAGAGCTCGAACAGGCGGGCATAGAACAGCCCCGCCGCCACGTCGCTGATCGGCGCGACCTTGTCGAAGCTGTCCTGCACGAGGGCAATCTGCTCGGGGGTCATCGCCCTACTCCGCCGCAACCGGCAGCGGCGCCGGCTTGGGTTTCGGCGTGGCGCCATGCTCGTACTCGGCCAGGAAATCGAGAACCTCCTGCCGGTAGGCATAGTAGTCGGGGTGCGCCAGCAGCGCCTTGCGGGTACGCGGGCGCGGCAGGTCCACATCGACGATCTTGCCGATGGTGGCGCGCGGGCCGTTGGTCATCATCACCACGCGGTCGGCCAGCAGGATCGCCTCGTCCACGTCATGGGTGACGCAGATCGCGGTCACCTTGGTGCGGGACCAGACCTCCATCAGCACTTCCTGCAGCTCCCAGCGGGTCAGCGAGTCGAGCATCCCGAAGGGCTCGTCCAGCAGCAGGAGCTTGGGCGAGAGGGCAAAGGCACGGGCGATGCCGACGCGCTGCTTCATGCCGTTCGACATGTCCGCCGCGCCACGGTCCATCGCGTCGGCGAGGCCGACACGTTCGAGGTAGTACTCCACCACATCCTGACGCTCGGCCTGAGATGCCTTCGGGTAGACCTTGTCGACCCCGATCGCCACGTTCTCCTTGGCGGTCAGCCAGGGGAACAGGTTCGGCGACTGGAACACCACCGCGCGCTCCGGATCGGCCCCCTGAACGTGGCGACCATCGAGCTTGATGGCGCCGGAAGAAATGTCGTTCAGACCGGCGGCCATGGTCAGCACCGTGGACTTGCCACAGCCCGAGTGACCGATCAGCGAGATGAACTCGCCCTGATTCATTTTCAGGTTGAAGTCTTCGACCACGGTCAGCGGGCCCTTGGGGGTCGGGTAGATCTTGTGAAGCTGGCTGAAGTCCAGGAACCGCTCTTCGATCATGCCCTCGCGGGCAGCCTGCACCGCAGCCGGAACCGCGTGGATCGGCTGGACGTTCGGCAGCACGCGCTTTTCCTCGACCTTCGAGGCGATGCCGACGTCCATCAGGTAGGCCGTGACCGACGCCCGCAGCGCCTTGAACCCCTCGTGGTGGTTCATCTCGGTCCGGTCGCGCGGACGCGGGATGTCGACCTTGAACTCGGTCCCCAGCGTCCCGTCCGGGTTCAGCGGAATGATCCGGTCGGCAAGGCAGATCGCCTCGTCCACGTCATTGGTGATCAGCACACAGGTCTTGCGATCCGCTTCCCAGATGCGCTCGATCTCGTCGGCGAGGTTGCCGCGCGTCAGCGCGTCCAGCGCCGAGAGCGGTTCGTCCAGCAGCAGGACCTCGGGGTTCATCGCCAGCGCCCGGGCGACGTTGACCCGCTGGCGCATGCCACCCGACAGTTCCGCCGGACGGCGCGTTGTCGCGTGGCTCAGCCCCACCATCTGCACGTAATGCGCGACCTTTTCGGCCCGCTCCTTCCTGGACAGGTTCGGGAAGATCGTATCCACCGCCAGCCCGACGTTTCCGCTCACCGTGAGCCAGGGCATCAGCGAGTAGTTCTGGAAGATCATCCCGCGTTCCGGGCCGGGGCCGGTGATCTCCGCCCCCTTGAACAGGACCTTGCCGGTCGTCGGCATCTCGAGACCCGCCATGAGGTTCATCAGGGTGGTCTTGCCAGTGCCGGAGAACCCGAGGAGCACGACGAACTCGCCATCCTGCACCTCGAGGGTGATGTTCTTCAGCACATCCGTCTTGCCGGTGCCGGTGCCGAAGCTCTTGCTGACGTTCTGGAACTCTAGGACAGCCATGGCGATCACCGGTTGTTCGAGAAGGTGAAGAGGGACTGGAGAGCGAACATGACGCGATCCAGCAGGAAGCCGATGATGCCGATGGTGAAGACCGCGACCATGATCTTGGCGAGCGAGGACGAGGACCCGTTCTGGAACTCGTCCCACACGAACTTGCCGAGGCCGGGGTTCTGGGCCAGCATTTCGGCCGCGATCAGCACCATCCAGCCCACACCGAGCGACAGGCGCAGACCGGTGAAGATCAGCGGCAGGGCCGAGGGCAGGACCAGCTTGGTGATCTTGGTCCAGGTGTTCATCTTCAGCACCTTGGAGACGTTCACCAGGTCCTTGTCGATCGATGCCACGCCCAGCGCGGTGTTGATCAGCGTCGGCCAGAGCGAGCAGAGCGTCACGGTGATGGCCGACACCAGGAACGACTTGGCGAAGAGCCCGTCCTCGCTGGTGTAGACTGCCGAGACCACCATGGTGACGATCGGCAGCCATGCCAGGGGCGACACCGGCTTGAAGATCTGGATCAGCGGGTTCAGCGCCGAGTTGGCGGTGACCGAGAGGCCAGCCATAATACCCAGCGGGATGGCGATGGCTGAGGCGATCAGGAAGCCGAAGAAGACGGTCTTGATCGAAGTCCAGATCTGTTCGTAGTAGCTTGGCGAACCGGTGTAGGCGATGGGCTTGATGTCGTCGGCGCGGCCCGCGTCGATCAGCTTCTGGTTCCGCTTTTCCACCTGCTCGTAGAACTTGTCGCGCTTTGCGGCCTTGGCCTGTGCGTCCTGATGCAGGACGATGGCCTGTTCCCAGACCTGCGCCGGTCCGGGCACGGCGCCGAGCGAAGTCTGAACGCGGGGGGCGAGGTTGCCCCAGAGCAGCAGGAACGCAAGGATCGCGATCAGCGGCACCATCAGCAGGCGCCAGATTTCCCTGACCTGCGCTTGCGGGTTGTCCCCGGCGGCGGCGCGCAGGATGGGGGTGATCCAGGCGAGGCCGAGGACCTTGAACCATCCGTCGGCCTTGTTGATGCGGGTGAACAGGCGGGCACGACGCTCTTCGCGGGCGCGGGCTTCGGCGAATTCAGGGTCGATGGTGGTCATGTCTCGATCCTCGGAAGAATGGTTTGGCTGGAGGCCGCTCCCCTGCCCCGTGGCAAGGGAGCGGCAGCGTGGCTTAGCCCTGCACCTCGGTGCCGACGACCTTCTGCTCGCCCTTCAGGCCGATGGTCAGGCTGTCGAGGTAGGCGTTCGGGTGGCGCCCGTCGTAGGGCACGCCGTCGATGATGTCGGCAGCCGGAGTCGGCTCCTTGTAACCATCGCTGTCAAAGGGGAAGTCCGCAGCATTGGCGAGACCGTCATCGACGAGGCTCTTGGCGGCATCGAGGTAGATGTCCGGGCGATAGACCGACTTGGCCACCTCGTCATACCAGGTGTCGGGCTTGGCCTCGGCGATCTGGCCCCAGCGGCGCATCTGGGTCAGGTACCAGACCGCGTCGGAGTAGTAGGGATAGGTCGCGTTGTAGCGGAAGAAGACATTGAAATCAGGGACTTCACGAACGTCGCCCTTCTCGTATTCGAAGGTGCCGGTCATCGAGTTGGCGATCACCTCGTAGTCGGCGCCGACATATTCGGAGCGGCTGAGGATCTCCACCGCCTCGGGGCGGTTGGCGTTGTCGTTTTCATCCAGCCAGATCGCCGCGCGGATCAGCGCCTTGGTGATGGCGATGGTGGTCTGCGGGTTTTCCTCGACGAACTCGGCGGAGAGGCCGAACACTTTCTCGGGGTTGTTTTTCCACAGTTCGTAGTCGGTGATGACCGGAACGCCGATGCCCTTGAACACGGCCGCCTGGTTCCACGGCTCGCCGACGCAATAGCCATAGATAGTGCCGGCTTCCAGCGTCGCGGGCATCTGCGGCGGCGGGGTCACCGACAAGAGCACGTCGGCGCCGATCTGGCCCGAGATGTTTTCGGGGCTGTAATAGCCCGGCTCCAGGCCGCCGGCGGCCAGCCAGTAGCGCAGTTCATAGTTGTGGGTGGAGACCGGGAACACCATGCCCATGTTGAAAGGCTTGCCTTCGTCCTTGTAGGCTTCGACCACCGGCTTCAGGGCCGAAGCGCTGATCGGGTGCTGCGGGCGGCCATCGTCCATGGTCGGGATATGCGGCTTCATCTGTTCCCAGATCTCGTTCGACACGGTGATACCGTTGCCGTTCAGGTCCATCGAGAAGGGGGTGATGATGTGGGCCTTGGTGCCAAAACCGATGGTCGCGGCCAGCGGCTGGCCCGCCAGCATGTGGGCACCGTCCAGCTGCCCGTCAATGACGCCGTCCAGCAGAACTTTCCAGTTGGCTTGCGCCTCCAGCGTGACAAACAGGCCTTCGTCCTCGAAGTAGCCGTTTTCATAGGCCACGGCCAGCGGCGCCATGTCGGTCAGCTTGATGAAGCCGAACTTCAGTTCGTCTTTTTCAACGTCCAGCATTTCGGCGTAGGCAGGGGCACAGAGGGCCGTGCTGATCATCAGGGCTGCGTGGGTAAGCTTCATGTTGCGTCCTTCGGTTGCGCCCCTGAGAGGAGGAGGGAGGGGCCTGAAAACAAAAAATGCTGCCGATCCGTCGACGCGCGGATGCACGACGAGGTTCAAGCAGCATTGCTCGGGGGTCCGCATCCTCGCGGAAGTCTGTCTGTGGAACGCCCTTGTTCCGGAGACAGGTTCAGAATTGCTGCACCCGCACGGTCACGCAAGCGCCGGGTGAAATTTATCAGGGATTACGGTGGAATCAGGTCACAAAAGCTGACGTTTTGCCTAAAAATTCATCGCTGCACTGCAGAAGGATCAAAAATCTGACCATCGAAAAACCGGTCCGGGCGCAGAATCAGGGTGCCGGCGGCGGTCGCGACCTCGGTCGGTTCGGTGATCGCGCCTTCGAGTTTTTCCGAGGCGCCGGGCAGATCGGCGACCTGGCCGGACAGCGCCTGGCGGTAGAGATCGGTGCGGAACACCTGCTTTGCGGCCGCGGCTGCGGCGCCGCGGTCCAAACCGGTGCGCGCCGCCAGCCGCTGGGCGATCCAGGCGGCCTGGCTGCGCCAGGGAAACCCGCAGGCGCCGTCATGGAACAGAACGAATCCGTCACGCGCCTTCTGTTCGCCCGAGGGCGAGATGATGAACCGCCCCGTCAGCGCCCGGTCCAGCAGCTCCGAACTGAGGTCGAGGTATTCGGGCCGCGCCAGAACGTCCGACGCAATCGCCCGGTTGCCCGGCTTCGACAGCCAGCGCCCGGCCCGCCAGACGGCGCGAATCAGCTTGGCGGTACGGTCGGGGGCGTCCCGGGTCCAGTCGTGACGGACCGCCAGCACCTTTTCCGGCGCAAAGTTCCAGATCGCGGCCCCCGGCAGCAGCAGCGTGCCGACCCGGTTTTCCACCGCGAGCGAGCCCCAGGGCTCGCCGACGCAAAATGCGTCGATCTCGCCGGCCGCCATCGCCTCGGCCATCAGGGTCGGCGGCACCGTGCGCACGTCCAGCGCCTGCGGCGCCGGCAGGCCGAGCGCGCCGAGCCAGTAATAAAGCAACTCGGCATGCATCGAGAACGGGAACGGCACCCCGATCCGCAGCTGCCCGTCGGTGGCGGCAATCAGCGCCCTGCCCGCCGCATCGGCATCGGCAAAGTCGAAGGCGTATCCGTTGCAGCGCATCCGCTCGGCCAGCCGCTGTGACACGCCGACCACGTTGCCATTGGCCGACAGCACCGAAATCGCGTCCAGCCGCGCCTGGATTCCCCCCAGCCCGAGCGCGGCGGCGACCGGCACAGGCGACAGCATATGTGCGGCGTCGATATGGCCCATGACGAGCAGGTCGCGCAGCGTCGACCACGAGGGCGCGCGCTGCAGATCCAGCGCCAGCCCTTCCTCGTCGGCAAACCCCATCTCATGCGCGATAACCAGCGGCGCGGCGTCCACCAGTGGAATGAACCCGGCCCGCAAGACCTGCCCGTTCATGACAAGAGCTCCGCCGCCGTCACCAGCGCCTCGGCCACATCGGCCAGCTTGCGGCCCTGTGCCATGGCGGTCTTGCGCAGCAGCGCATAGGCCGCGTCCTCGTCGATCTTGTGCGCCTTCATCAGTATTCCCTTGGCCCGGTCGATCACCTTGCGTTCCTGCAGGGCGCGTTTGGTCGCGGCCAGTTCGGTGCGCATGCGCTGGAACATGTGGAACCGGGCGATGGCGGCGTCGATGATCGGCTTGATCCGGTCCGGCTGCAGCCCGTCGACCACATAGGCCGACACCCCCGCTTCGATCGCCGCCTTGGTCAGCCCGTCGTCGCTGCGGTCGACGAACATCGCGACGGGGCGGTCCAGCGGGCTGGAGGCCAGCGTCAGCTCTTCCAGCATGTCACGCGACGGGCTGCTGATGTCGACGAGCACGATGTCCGGGTTGCGTTCTGATATCCGCCGCGCCAGCCCGGTCTCTTCGGAAATGACAAAGATGTTGTGATCACCGGACGCACGCAGAGAGTCCACGATCAACAGCGCCCGATCGCGGTCCTTTTCAACAACAACAATGGACAGGTTGTCAGTCATTTCACATCAGCCAGTGACCGCCCCAGCGATCCCAATACAAGAGGCACCCGACACTGATCCCCTCACAATACCGCAACTTGCGCCGCACCGCACAAGATTTGGGCAAACGGCCCTCCGGGACGGCGGGCGGGGCGAGGTGCCCCGGCGGGGCACGAGCGTCGCGCGGCGGCCCCGATGTCAGCCGCGCACGGTGTCGATCATCAGCTGCACGTTCTCCGGGTCGGCATCGGGGGTGATACCGTGGCCGAGGTTGAAGATATGCGGGCCGCCGGAAAACGCCTTGACGATGCGCCGGGTCTCATCGACCAGCGCCTGCCCCCCGGTCACCATATGCGACGAGGCCAGGTTGCCCTGCACACAGCCCGAAACCTGAACGTTCTTCGCCGCCCATTCCGGCTCGACCGAATTGTCCAGCGCCACGCAGTCGACGCCGGTCGCGGCGTGGAAGCCGACATAGCCCTCGCCCGCCTCGCGCGGGAAGCCGATGACGGGAATGCCGGGGTGTTTCGCCTTCAGCGCGGCGGTGATCCGGCGGCAGGGGTCCACCGCATATTTGGCGAAATCCTCGCCTTTGAGCGAACCGGCCCAGCTGTCGAATATCTTGACCACTTCGGCGCCGGCCTCGATCTGCATCGACAGGTAATCAATGGTGGCCTCGGTGATCCGCTCCAGCAGCGCCTCGAACAGCGCGGTGTTGCCTTCGCGCAGCGCGTGGGCCGGGCCCTGGTCCGGGGTGCCGCGCCCGGCAATCATGTAGGTGGCCACGGTCCAGGGCGCGCCGGCAAAGCCAATCAACGTGGTTTCAGACGGCAATTCACGGGTCAGGATGCGCACGGTTTCATAGATCGGCGACAGTGTGTCATGGATCGCCGTGGCCGGCTTCAGCGCGTCGAACCCGGCTTGGTCGGTGATTGTCGACAAACGCGGACCCTCGCCGGTGACAAACCACAGATCCGCGCCCAGCGCCTGCGGCACCAGCAGGATGTCGGCAAACAGGATGGCGGCATCAAAGCCGTAGCGGCGGATCGGCTGCAGCGTCACCTCGGCGGCCAGCTCGGGATTGTAGCATAGCGACAGGAAATCGCCGGCCTGGGCGCGGGTGGCGCGGTATTCCGGCAGGTATCGCCCGGCCTGACGCATCATCCAGATCGGCGGCGTGTCCAGGGTTTCGCCCGCCAGGGCCCGCAACAGTTTCTTCGTCTCGGCCATGTCATCCCTCACTTGTCGTGACGCGACAGGTCTCTCCCAAGCGGCAATTTGTCAAGGGTGTGTGGGTGTCACGAGGTTGTCAGGGCAGAATGACGCGGATAAGGATTGCGCCATGACTGCACCGCTTCCCTCTCCCGCATCGCCTCTGAAAATCGGCACGCGCGGTTCGCCGCTGGCGCTGGCTCAGGCCTATGAAACCCGCCGCCGTCTGGGTGCGGCCTTTGATCTGCCCGAAGAGGCGTTCGAGATCGTGGTTATCAAGACCACCGGCGACGACCGCACGCTGATCGACGCGGACCGCCCGCTGAAGGAAATCGGCAACAAGGGGCTGTTCACCAAGGAAATCGAGGAAGCGCTGTTGCAGGGCGGCATCGACATCGCGGTGCATTCCATGAAGGACATGCCGGTGGCCCAGCCTGACGGCTTGCTGCTGGATTGCTACCTGCCCCGCGAGGACGTGCGCGACGCCTTTGTGTCGCCCGACAAATCCGGACTGGCGGAACTGGCGACAGGCGCGGTGGTCGGCACATCGAGCCTGCGCCGGCGGGCGCAGCTGCTGAACCGGCGGCCCGACCTGCAAGTGGTGGAATTTCGCGGCAATGTGCAGACGCGGCTGAAGAAACTTGCCGACGGCGTGGCGGATTGTACCTTTCTGGCGATGGCGGGGCTGAACCGGATGAATATGAGCGAGGTGCCTGCCGCCGCGATTGACACCGACGACATGCTGCCCGCCGTGGCGCAGGGCGCCATCGGGATCGAACGGCGGCTGGACGACAGCGCCACCGCCGCCATGCTGGAGGCCATCCACGACACGCCCACCGCGGAGCGCCTCGCGGCGGAACGCGCCTTCCTCGCCGCGCTGGACGGGTCCTGCGAAACCCCGATTGCCGGACTGGCGGACCTCGACGGGACGAGCCTGCGACTGCGCGGGGAGATCCTGCGCCCGGACGGATCGGAAAGCCTGACCGACGATGCCACCGCCCCGATCGAGGACGGAGCAGAGCTGGGCCGCACCATGGCCGAAGGCCTTCTGGCGAAGGCCGGCAAGGGGTTCTTTGATTTTCGGCAGGCCTAGCCGGGCGTGCAATTGCCCGACGTGTGACAGTCGAAGAGCGCGAACATGTCCTCCGGCGCGGGATCCTCGAAAAGCCATTGCTGGCAGGGCTGCATGTCGAGCAGCAACCCCGCCTCCGTCTTCCGCAGAAAGGCCAGCACAGAGGCATTCCGCGGCGGCGGCGGCGCACACCATGCGGACACACAGGACAGCGCCACCTCGACCTCGGCGTCGAAGGGCGCGGTGAAGCCGTCGGTCGCCAGCGCCGCGCCGGTCAGCCGGGCCGGGAAAGAGAGAGGTGGGCTGTCCGAATTGCGCCCTTCCGGCACGCTGTCCACGTCATGGGACAACACCCCCGACACGACGACATAGACCTCCTCCGCCGCGGCCGCCTCCTGATAGCTGCGCAGCACCTCCGGCCGGAGGCAGGACAGCGCAGCCGCCGGGCCGCCGACGAGGGACAGGCAGAAGATCAGCGCGACGGTCGGGAACAGGTTCATATGTGAGGTCCAAGCTCTGCCAGCACCGTCTCATAGACGGCGCGTTTGAAGGGGACGATGGCACCGGCGAGCTCTTCCGGCGGCAGCCAGCGCCATTCGGAAAATTCCGGATGTTCCGTGTCGATGTTCACATCCGCATCTTCCCCGGTGAAACGCATCAGGAACCACTTCTGTTCCTGCCCGCGGAACCGCCCCTTCCAGAGCTTGGGAACCAGGTCATGCGGCAGGTCATACGGGACCCATCCTGCGGTTTCCGCAACGATTTCCACCTTGTCCGCAGGCACCCCCGTCTCCTCCCACAGCTCGCGCAGGGCCGCATCGCGCGGGGTTTCTCCCTCGTCCACACCGCCCTGCGGCATCTGCCAGGCCGGGCCGGGATTGTCGATCCGCTGTCCGACAAAGACATGGCCGTCACGATTGGCAAGCATGACGCCCACGCAGGGACGGTAGGGCAGTTTGGCGATCTCTTCGGGGGTCATGGGGTCTCCTTCTGCTGCGCACAGAGTTGCCCTGCGAGCGGGCGGAACTCAAGCGGGTTGGAGAGGCCCGGTCAAGACGTTGATTGCAGCGCCCCCGGGAGCGCGTCGTGGGAGCCGGGCGCGACATCGCTCCTATATCCAAGGAAAGTGCAAGCAACAGAGGGGGAAGGGGGCGCTGCCCCCTCGCGGCGATGCCGCTCACCCCCGGGATATGGGACCAGAGGAAGATCAGGCCCAGATCCCTTCGATCTCGGCCCTCAGCCAGTCGCGGAACCGCGCGAAATGTGGCAGGTCCGCGCTGCGGTCGGGGTAGATCAGCGTATAGGCCTGGCCGGTGGCGAAATCCCCCGGCAGGGCGCGGATCAGCTCCCCCCGGGCGAGGGCGGCGCGGGCCAGGATCTCCGGCACCAGCGCGACGCCCAGCCCCGCCACCGCCGCGTCGAGCACCATGTCGAAATGGTCGAACCGCGCGCCGCGCAGCGCATGGCGCGGATCGAGGCCCATGGCCCGGCACCAGTCGGGCCAGAGCGTCGGGCGGGTCGATTGTTGCAGGAGCGGCAGGCGCAGCACGTCCTCGGTCCGCAGCGGGCCGCGCACCAGCGACGGCGCGGCGAGAACCGCCAGCTCTTCGTCCAGCAGGTGGATATGATGCGCCCCGGTCGCGCGGTGATGGGTGCGCTGGATGGCCAGATCGAAAGGATCGGTGTCGAAGCTGACCGGCGCCAGCCGCGCCGCCATGTCGATGGAGATATCCGGCATCGAGGCCTGGAACGCGCGCAGCCGCGGGATCAGCCACAGCCGCCCGAAGGTCGGCAGCACCGCGATGCGCAGCACCCGCGACTGGCCGCCAAAGGCCATCACCGTCATCGCCGCGTCGTCCAGCCGGTCGAGAAGCGGCCCCGCCTCCCGCAGGAGCGCCCGGCCGGCATCCGAGAGGGTCAGCCGCTGCCGCGCGCGGATGAAGAGCGCGACGCCCAGCTTGGCCTCGAGCCCGGCGATGGACCGGCTGACCGCGCTCTGCGTCCGGCCAAGCTGCTCTGCCGCCTGGATCGTGGTTCCGGCGCGGGCGCAGGCGCAAAAGGCCTCGAGCTCCGGGATGGAGGGGGTATAGGCGTGACGCATCGCCAGACAGATTATGCGATTACCTCATCAACTCCAAACGATAACTCGTTATCCACGGCAGCTTTCGGCGGGTATACCCCACATCAAA
>ENA-OWNT01004622-OWNT01004622.1-seawater-metagenome-genome-assembly--contig:-NODE-4622-length-11928-cov-4.112311_pt1 | contig 11928 bp, 17 predicted proteins | sample MGYA00238136_ERZ651165 | MGnify/ENA primary metagenome ERZ651165 (study PRJEB26861, sample SAMN08777766) | seawater metagenome | isolation source: coastal seawater | place: USA: Florida | collected... | reverse complement strand
TCCTTCGTTCCTTCGTTCCTTCGTTCCTTCGTTCCTTCGTTCCTTCGTTCCTTCGTTCCTTCGTTCCTTCGTCGTTCCTTCGTTCCTTCGTTCGCCGCTCTTGATGTAATATTCGTGCGCAGGTCGTTGTTGTTGCTTCGTGCGCTTCCTGGCTTCCTGGAATCCTTGCTTCCTCGCTTCCTCGCTTCCTCGCTTCCTCGCTTCCTCGCTTCCTCGCTTCCTCGCTTCCTCGCTTCCTCTCTTCCTTGCTTCCTTGCTTCCTCGCTTCCTTCGTCTTGTTCTTGTTCTTGTTCTTGGTCCGACGGCAAATGACCGACACCTCGTCGATCGTGACAGCGTGCAACCATGTAGTTGCGTATGTTTGCGTGCACGCATCACTGTCGTGTTGCGCGGGGAAGCGTCGCGTGTAGTATAGTATCGGCTGTGCGAACAGCCAATGTCCACCGACCGTCCGCCTTCAAATATGTGGATTCATGTCGCGTGAGCAGCGTGCAAGACAGCCCAAATGTTTCTGGAACGACCCTGGCTTGCGGTAGGTTTCTCGCGCAAACTTCGAGCCTTGACCTGACGCCTTGGGCAAGTCCGGCGTCGTGTTCACAAGAAACCACCCGTTCCACTATCAATTGGGGTGGACGCGCGTCGCTGTTGTCCTGAGTGTCGTGCAGTCGCGTGTCCAGCTTGACATCGCGCATGATGCGCCATGGATCATTCGTGTCTGTTTTCCTACTAGCAGCATTGGGCTCCCTGCAACAGTCGCAGGGTCTGACCCATTATGCGTCACTTGGAGAGGGTGCCTGCGCCGTGAATGGCACGGTCGTCAAGCAGTGTGTGTACTACTTTTCTTTTGCATCGAAGGAAAGTTGCAAGCAAGCTTGTGACGATGCCGCAGCCACAGGTGACGAATCCTGCATCGGTTTCTCAGCAACGCAGTCCGAGGCGGAAAACAGGACCACGTGCTACCTGTACGGATACAGCTCGAGCTGTCCTGTAGTTGATGGAGTCACAGGATCGATTTCCGTGTTTGGTTCTCAAGACTTCACAGACATCAATTCTGTTGTCGTGTTGACCGGGCTGGACACTTTCGAGTGCAACTTGAAGTTGACTTTTGTAGAAGAACACGGGATAGCTTTCACCTCCACTGATCGGTAAGATCTTGCGCTGACTCACCCGATACGCACCGTTGCGATTGGAACGCCAACTGGTGCAAATGACACTGATGTCTTGGTTTGCCTTCTCCTCTACTGCAGATCATTATGCCTTGCTTCACCTGGATTCTGCGACACCTTGCCGTGTTATGATTGTGGGTGTACGAACTCAGCCAGCGGCCTTGTCGGTGCCGAGAAGATTTGCGCGTCAAGCATGGATACCGCAACTTCATCCATTCCAGCGACAACACTCCAAAGTGTTGATGAGTGCGAATTGGTATGTCAATGTTGCACTCGCTGCTGTATTTGCTGTATACTGATGCTCTTCGAGCTTGAGCACCCAGTTGATATTTTGCTCCTGTTCTCTTGGCGTCGTCTGGGCAGACATGCTACAACATGGATGATACCACTGTCCCACAGGTCGACAATGGCGGGCTACAGTACGTCGACATTGGCGAAGGCCTCTGCGCAACCCCTTCTGCTTCTCCCAGCACTGATCCGGTACGCGTGCAACAGTGAATCAGCATCTGCGCATCTACTGTTTTATCGTCCGTTGTGTCTTGACCACTCTGACTTTTGTTTGTGCTGAAATATTTTGCCATCATCTTGGATGCCGCGACACTTCGTATACAGGTGGTACTGCAAAGTTGTGACTACATGGACGTAAGTTCTTCTTTACGCGTCACACTGTCTCTTGTTGTGTTTGGCTTCTGACTTATTGTTGACAACCCACTGCTGACAGGTCCCGGACGCAAACGCCTGTCGTAGTGTCTGTGACTCCTACAGCGGCTCGGAAATCGCATATTTGTACGACCTAAGGTATGTGTGATATGGTGGCATTGTGTCCGCGTTGCTCCTCGTGGTGACCATTTCTGTTTTGCTTGGACCTGCTTTTGTGCAGTTGCGATGCGTACTCCTTCATCCAAGAATCGACAACCACACATTGCATGATATATGGCGGCGAGTCGTATTGTCCAGATATCGATGGAGTCTCCGGTATCCTTCTGCCCGGTCAGTTGCACTCTGCGACCGCCTTCTCTACAACTCGTCATGCCTGCTTCGTGTTACCAACATGTTGACACCTTCTCCGCTCTCCGTATCCAACAAATCCTAGGTTCAACAGCGTATACTGAGCTCAAAACAACGCTCGACCTCGGAACTGGCACTTGTTCCACTTGCACGCGCACTGGCTGTATGGTGCGGCTCTCGTTTTTGGAGGAATATGTAGTTGATAGAGGGTGCGTCTCCCTGCGCATAGCCAGCCAGCTGTTCAGCAGTTTTTATTGATGTTTGTATGACGCCGTTGCCTCCATCATTCTTTCTTCAGGTCACAGGTTGTCGCAGCATTCGTGATTACACTTCTCGTCGTTGCCGTGATGATCTTCGCAGTGTACTATGTCGCTCGGAACCCTCAAACGAAATTGGATAATAAGAGCGTGGACTACGCATCGGTTCGTATAGCCGCACGCATGCCTCGCGATGCCCTGTTCATTTGCTCCTGAAGTCTTAACGGTTCATGTGATTTCTCACAAAACAGGATTTCTACTTCGACAAATCTGATTCGTTTCTTGGCACCCAAAAGTCCCACGCCGAAGAAGAGCATGAAGAGGAGTTCTAAACAAAAGCGTAATTCAACCATGCAATCATGTTGCCAGAAGTCATAGTGCGCTCATCGATGTATGGACAATAAAAAATTATACGTATTGCGGTTCCTTCGCGCACCCAGTCGTCGGCACAGGGTGTTTAAATGCGCTACGCCCAAGCCTGTCTCAAAATATCTCGAATCGATATTCGGGCCGCAGCTTGGGTCGACTTCCGGTCGGCGGATTGAATATGACCTTTGAAGTCCTTCAGTGAAAATTGCCTCAGTTTGAGTGCGGGCACACAAGTCGCTGCACACGAGTCGCTGCATACATGATAACTTACCCGCAATGACTGAATGTGATCTCGTAATTGTTGTTCTGCTCTCGCCCGCTCCTCTGACTCCAATACCTCCATACTTTTGGACACTAGAAACATATTCCCCACACGTGTGAGTTGGCTTGAAATGAGAAGTACGCCAAAACGATGCAGGTGCACACAAACATGGATGTCGATGGATCGTCTTCCCCGTGTTGAGATTGTAGTAAACTGCCTGTGGCGCGCTGGTGCTCCCTTCGCCTTTATCCCCTTCGTCGGCAGCGCTCCTCTGCGTCGGAGCCTGCTTTTCTACCCAATTGTTCGGCAGTTTGCGCGAAAGGACAGACTTCCTCATGGCTGTGAGGAATTTTGTGAATTCGCGAGCCACCTTGTGGCGAGCCCCCTTTATCGCGCTATCCGAGGAATGTGAATCATCCAGCACCCTGTTTAATCAAACGCATCACGACCAGCATTGAGCTGTATACTTGCTGGCAACATCGAATTGTCGCAATACGAACCGTAAATGCAGAACGCTGGCCTTGAAGACCTCCGTCGCCACGGGAGGTGCACTACCTACTATGGACCTCAAGCGTCTGAGGTTTCGGTGACCAAGCATGGCTTGACGCAGCCGCGATTTTGCGCGCGCTTGTGCCATCTCGAGAGCAGCCTTGCCATCTGGGGTCTGTCCGCCAGAGAAAGCTTGCCAGAGTCGCTGTAGACGGCGAGCAGCACCTGAATGGCGTAGCAGCGCTTGTCGTTTCAAAATCAACAACTGCTTTTGCGCAGCATTGCGACGGTACCAGGATTGAAGTTGAACAGAAGCCGATTCCACGAGCCTTCCCCTCTTTGTCGCATCAGACTGTTGATTGGCAGGTGCACCGAGAACTCGTGAAGACTGTGCCCGCACCATGGCATCGTCTTGTGTGGCAGAGTCTGCCTTATCTTGATGTACTATCTCGCGGCGCTGCAGTCGCGCCCGATTGTGACCGTCAGCCAATGCAACACTGACTGGAATACGGAAATGGAGCAGAGCATTTAATTGCTCGAGACGATGTTTCTCTGCCTTCTCAACTGTGTGTGCTATTGCAATTTTCAGTATCACATCGAAACGTGCGCGCATTCCTTTGACCTCCTTCCAACATTCCTTGAGTAGGGCGTCGGCGGAGGTTTGATCGCTGCAAACTGCTGTAGAGTTCGCCCGTGGTAGGGCTCCCGCAGCGAACGTGTTCTGTTTGGCCAATTGTTTGAGGGTGACGCTATCTGACTCTCCTTTAACAAAAGCAGTCAGGCCGGAACCATCCCATGGAAAGTGATGTGTCTGGGCATTGGGCTGATGAATGCCAAAGAACACGGGAGATTGCGCAAGTTCTGTGTCCCAAATCTCCCGGATGCCCAACAACGTCGTCGTGACCTCCTGCAGGAGCCCTGTCCATGCCTTGTACACTGTTGTCGCAGCCGCCGAATTCGCGGCTCGTTCCTCAACATTGGTGTTTCTACGACTCTGTCGAAGCTGTTCTTGCAGAGTACGAGTTGTAGTCGTGCACTGCTTCCGCAACTGCGACAAGATTACCGCTTCTGCGTCAACACGCCATTGCTCGCGGGACCGCAACACACGAATGATTTGTGCTGATTCGGAACGATTTTCAGGCGTTTCTTCCCCATTTTCGATTTGAAGGAGAACGAATGCAATGTGCTTCGCATCCGTCAAGCGGGCGACCGCATGTCGCACAACCCCACGGGCGTCCCACTCCATTAAAACAGTCTCATCAACTAAATCCCATCACACACAGCTCCCACAAAAAATTGTCACCTCATTTATATTGCACGACGACATGAAGGTGTGGTGCCTCCAACCCCTTTGACGTGCAAGATCCGCCCCAATATTCCACGATTCCGTCAGAAAATCCGTGCAAGAATATCACCACGAACTCCTAAAGCAAACAGAGGCACAACGACAACGCAGGCATGATACACACCGAGACAGACGAGCGTACACGTCGCAAGCAGTCAACCCACTGCATCCATTTCCGAACTAAGTGCTTCGTTCAACTCCAATTACCGTGTACGAAACCGAAACTAACACCGCGTTGACACAACACATCACAACACGACATAACGAGACACTTCAACGACAACAACAGCACGATACCGTCATCGTCATTGTCATCGTCATCGTCATCGCTGAAGAATGAACGACAACGAACGACGAACGACGAACGCCGAACGCCGACATTCGTTGTTCAAAAACGAAACGAAACGCCACGAAACGAAACAACGCAACGGAACGACGAACGACATATGGTGTGTACAGGTTAATGATGCCATCGATGTGCCTGGTTGGTGCAGTTAGCTGGTGCAGGTAGTAGCTGGTGCTGCTACTATTCGATGCCGTGCGTTGATTGATTGACGTGCTGGGTGCTGCAATTAATTGGTGCGTTGGTGCACTTGGGACAGTTGGTGCAGTTAGAGGGTGCAGTTGGAGGGTGCAGTTAGTTGGTGCTATTGTGCTGACGGTGCTATTGGTGCTGTGGTATGGTATGTGATCCGATGGTGCATTGATGCATTGAATTGGTTGAGCTGACGGTGCTATTGGTGCTATCCGATGGTCACGCATTGTACTTGGTGCATCTATTTGTTGGAGTTGCAGTTCGTCCATGCAGTAATAATGGAGTGACCTGCTTATTTATTATGATAATGGTGCCGTCGCCAAACTATCAATATGCTTTGGAATTTCAAGACACGATGACTGATGCTCCCAATGTAGTGGTCGCACCAGCTTCGTTGAGCTTCTCCTCGGCATCCTTCTCCGCAGCTTTTTGACGTTCTCCTTCGTCGAGGAGCATTTTCAGTCGCGCCCTCATGGAAGCCAGCTTTTGACGCTGTTTGCGGCTGACGTTCTCCGCAGATTGGGGATCGTGTTCATAGTCCTTGCCTTTCCTCAACTGCTGCAGCATAGAATCATCAAGATCGATGTCCATGTCAGCAGCGCACTTTTCGAACCAAGCCAACTGAGAATGCGCGCGATCCGCTTCGATGCCCTGCTTGACAATCTTCGTCGCCAACGCCTGTGAGATTGAACACGTGAACGAGCCATGAACGACGAATGATGGAACCGAACAACAAACAACAGGAAACTTACCGCACGGGTGAAATGTGGACTCATCTTGGACAACTCCAAAGGCATTCCTAAAAAGCCGTTGGCGTATCCGAGTACTCCGCAGATTCGGGAATACAACTTTTGCTCTTGTGGTGCAAGCAAAACAAGGCAGTGGCCTAAACAAACGCGCACCCGTCAACAATGTTGCACAGCTTTTCGACTTGAAAACTAGTGAAACACCGTACCCTTTGCTGCTGCACGAGCAGTTCGACCGGAACGGTGGACGAAGATCTCAGCAGAGCGAGGAACATGATAGTGGATGACATGCTCCACTTTTGGGACATCCAGACCACGGGCAGCAACGTCTGTGGCCACAACCACGCACTTTTCATTGCGACGTAGCCGATCCAAATTCTTAAGGCGCTGGCGCTGCTGCATGTTGGCGTGCAATGGAATCGCGGCAACTCGGAGCAAACTCAACAGCTATTCGCAACAACACAGAACGCATGTTATGTTGCCTGCAACCACACAGCATGCATGCATGTGTGAACACGAAAAGTCCCCAATTACCTGTGTGAGCTGCTTCACCAATGAAATCGAATTGACGAAAATCAACGTGCGGCCAGTGCGATGCATGTCCAAGAAAAAGTGCAAGAACGCAATTTTCTGATCATCAGCGCAACTGACTTGCTGGATCGACAGGGTGGACGGCAAGCTCAATGTTGAGTCCTGCTCGTTGGTGCTGGCATCAGCACCTTCCTCGCCGGAGACGCCGGTGATGTCTGCCGGAGGTTTCGCTTTTGAAAGGTCAAAGATTGCCGGCTGAGCACCAGGAGCAACAACTTAAGAAAAGGCAGCACTTGTTTCATCACGAATGAAGTTATCTCACCTTCGGTCGAATTTCGATTCCTACGCGTGGAATGTGCTCCAAGATTGACAATTTCTTGCCGAGGAGGGCGGCTTCCTTCTCTGCTTCGCCCTTCAACTTTTCCTGCGCAATGACACCGGCAAGATCACTATTTCACTTGACAAGACATGAGTCTGCTCCTCGCTATGCGTACCAGTCGCTTCTTTCTCTTCATGGCCTTTGCAGTGACAGCTGCAAGAGGGTTCGGCTTGCCTTTGTTCCAGATACGTTCACGCCCTTCCAAATCAATGTTGAGAGTGGCTGAAAACAGGAAAGTTTGCTTTCGAGACGGCTCTTGGATCGCGGGTTTAGACTCGTCAGCGGTACCATCCGTCTCCTCGCCTTCGCGCCCGATCACATTGCCGTCGCTGTCAAAGATTGGCGCGCCTGCGATTCAAATATGCGCATTCCATGAAAAGGGGCTGCACCACGAGACCATCTGCCGTACGAAACTCAACGTACCAGCAAACACAGCAGCGCCGTCCGCAGTTGCAACTAGGGCAGTGTCGGCGTACACAGCCTGCAAAGAGATCAAATAATGCATGAGTGGACGAGTGTGTGGTGTACTACATCACTTTTGTTTTTGGTGGTACCGCGACGTACCTTGCAAAGTTGCGAAAGCTCTGGATAAGCGCCGGGTGTGACCATACGATCGAATTCGTCGAGAACCATGAATTTCAACGTTGCGTGCATACTCTTGAAGTGTTCCTAGCAAATCGCAGAGTGAAGGCGTTGACATCTGACGCCGGACGAAACGCGCGCAAGCAGACTGACCTCTTGATGAGCGAACAAGTCCCATAATCGGCCAGGGGTTCCAACTACAATTTCAGGTCTCCTTCGAAGAAGTCGCTGTTGTTTTTGCTTGGACATTCCACCAACAATGGCGACAACGTTCACTCGTGTCCCTTCCAACATTTCAGCGATGTGGGCCTTGATTTGCATCGAGAGTTCGCGAGTTGGACTGACTATTAATGCGTACAGTCCCACACGGTGCTCTTCGGCAATGAAGGTGCTATCGACAACTCCATCAGATTCCGCGGCGCTTTCGTGTTCATCGTCAGCGTCGCCGTCCTTGTCAGAGTTCGAAGTACTTTGAAGCTTCCTTTTACCTCGAGAACTGCGTTTTGATGGCGTGCGTTTGGCCGATGTTTGCTTGCGCTTCGTTGGCGAAGATCGTCTTTTGCTGTCATAAATCCCCAGCAGTGAATGGACTATTGGAATCGAGAAAGCCAGCGTCTTGCCGGATCCTGTCTGTGCGGCGCCGACGACGTCGCGAAAATGTCGCACGGCAGCCGGGATGCAGAGGCTTTGGATTGGTGTGGGCTGCTTGAACCCGAGGCGGGCCAGGTTTCCCAATATGGTTGGATGCAGCAGCAACTGCTTCCACCCATCCGACAGCTGGTCAACGGAAATACTGGCGTTGCTGCGTGTGGGGACCAAAGACGACTTGTCTTGGTTGGCTTTTTTCTTTTCACGCTGTCTTTGTTTCTTCAATTCCAGTTTGCGTGCCTTCTTCGCAGCCTTCTTCGCTTCGGCGAGCTTGCGCGCCTCAACAGGATCCAAAGCGCCTTGAAGTCCCTCCGAAATGAATTGCCGTTCAAAGTTGTCCAATGACCGTCCTAGGCTCTTTGTGACCTGCGTTGCGACGTGCGACAACTCATATCAGACAGTGTCGTGCAGAATGGTAGTGCGACAGTTTCAGCATGTTCGGCACCGACACATACCTCATCGCGAATCAACTTGTATGGCTTTGGCTTGGACCCACCCTTACGTTCAGTGAGCTCGTTCAGCACAGCGGCCTTGATCACCTCGTCAATGACTCGTTTTGTTTTCTGTTGTTTGTTCTTGTCTTTGGCCTTTGTCTTGCCACTTTCAGTCTTGCCTTGTTTCGCGACGACTGCGTTAGCTTTGGACTTGTCATTCTTTTTCTTCTTGTTGTTGCTCTCCGTTTTTTCGGCGGAATCCGCGGTTTGAGACTTGCTCGCCGCTGACTTCTGCAAACGAAGGCACGTGTCAAATACACATGGCTATATACATGTTGAACAGTGGGGGGGTGCCACTCACCCTAGCTTTGCCGATGATTCGGACTCCCGTGCCGTCCTTGCTCTTTTCAACTAAGTGATCTTTTCCCGAGAGGACCTCGCACCCAATGAATCCACCTTCGTCTATTCGGCACACGCGAACATGCAGGCAAGTCCAGCAAGACAGACGGTTACGAGGATGCATGTGGGTTTTACAAAGCTGTCCGGACACATATGGCCAGCCATAAACCCACCCCAACCGACGCGTTCTTCAAAGGTGGGGTTCAATTTCTGCCATGGTAGTCCTTCCATAGCCGAAGTAGTATCACGGACTTCAATGTCCACGTCCTGGGCATCGGATCTGGCCGTGGACGAAGGGGGTGACGAGTTCGACCAAACCTCCGCCTCTGCATCACCGTCCCACCCGTCATCGGAACTGCGGGATGAATTGCTGTTGCGACGTTTCTTTTTCGTCGGTGGAACTGACTCGGTTGACTTTGTGTTAGACTTGGTCCCTGTGTTCTTCTTCGACGACTTCTTCTTCTTCTTCTTCTTGATTATGGTGGCACCATTTTTCGTCTCAACGACATAGTTTTTGCCCGACAACACTTCGCAACCAACGAAACCTCCTTCGTCTACGCGACACGCATTGAGACAAAATATCAACATGGATCTGTCTCAAAACAAAGGGCGCATGCATGGCTCGGGCCATCACTCTTGACAACAACGTACCCCAAGACACTCTCTCTTCCATGCTGGGGTTGACAGAGCCCCAGTCGAGACTGTCATCTGTATCAGCACTTTGAACTCCGTCGCTGACGCTCCATGACTGTTCTTCCGCGAACGTATTGGTGAGTTTCTTCGCCTTTACTTTGTTTGTCTTCTTGGTCGTCTTTTGAGCTGTGCTTTCCACGTCTTCATTGGATGCTTGCTGTCGTGCCTCGGCAGCTGCGCGAGCTCGCCGTTCTGTCGCCCTCTGTGCTGCCTTGGCTTTGTTGCGCTTCCGTGGACGGACAGGCATTTTGGCAGCGCAAGGACTGCAGTTACACCCCTAGTTTCCGGCCAGTAAGCGTCCTCGCCGCCGCTTTCGTACAATCTACACAAAGCCGATTCCTCACGACAAATATTTTAATTCACAACAAAATTCGCTGACTAGCTGCATTAGCTCTTCGAGTGCGCCTTCTTTGTCGGCGGCGTTGCCAACAGGAAACAGCACTGTAGCATCAGCAATGTCCGATTTCAATTATGATGCCTCACCCTCGAACCGCGCCACACCGAAATCCCAACACCACAACCAACAACCCACAAGCACGCCGTGCAATACATAGTAAAGGGTTAATCGCCAACGGGGTGGCTAGTTAGTCACCTCAGTCATCGTTGTTGTTGTCGTTGTCGTCATCATCGTCGCAGTCACCATCATCACCGTTTCCAACAACATTATCCCCTCCATCATCGCCACCGTCACCGTCTCCGCCACCGCAATCGTCGTCGTCTCCGCCATCGTCCGTCGTTCGTCATTCGTCGTTCGTCGTCGTCGTCGTCGTCGTTCGTCGTCGTCGTCGTTCGTCGTCGTCATCGTTCGTCATCGTTCATCGTCGTTCATCGTTGTTCGTCGTTGTTCGTCGTCGTTGGTCGTCGTCGTCGTTCGTCGTTTGGTTCGTTCATCGTTCGTCGTTGTGTTGGCTGGCGAATGTGACGAGATAGCGTGGACCTGTACAAAAGTGAAGTGAAGTGAAGTGAAGTGAAGTGAAAGGGTCTCGGGGCAGCGTTGTGGTGGTTAGTGAGTCAGTTACGGTGATGCTTGATTGAATGCATTGATTGAAGCGGCCCCCACATCCAACAGCGCATCGCTGATTTTGGACCATGCCGTGCCGCAACAATGCGGCACGCCATGCATAGCTATGCATGCATCGCGCCGTACACCCGCCTTATTAGACAGACGTTGGGCAGGGGCGGGGGTGCGGCGCGTCGTGAGCGAAGCCCTGTGGAACGACGAAGAACCGCGCATAAAAATACATGTAGGGACAGCCGCAGAAAACTACACTGCGCAAGCACCGCAAAGTGTCGCAGCATGGTGGGGCAAATCGATGCCTGCCCACAGTCTCCCACACCCACACTCCGAGCACTCGCACGCACACTTTGGGACTGCCCGAGGCACAATTTTCCGACTTTTTCGGTTCTCATAAATGTATACAATGGCAGGTACATCTAATGACGGGCGGGGCGGGGAGAACGTCGGTGATGTTGTAGGTTGTAGGTTGTATCACGGTCGCTGGCTCTAATTCTGCATTGTGAGATTTTGGCTTCCATTTCTCGCAACTCGCAACCCCAAAAACAGCCACGACGGCCAGGTTTGGCTGAGCGCGTGAGCTAGTTGGAACTGGGAAGGTGTACTTTTCTACTACAGCCGACCAACAGCGACGAAACTGTGGTGGATCCCAACAACCCAATTCGTTCAAGCTTGTCCCTTTGCTGGTTTGCTTTTTGTTTTTTTTTTGAAACAACAGTTGTTGAACTGCGATTAATCCATCCAGGAACGTGGCTTTATTTTGAATGCGTCGGACCTCCTGGTGGACTTGGAGCAGTCTAGTGTTTCACAACAATGGCAAGCGTACATCAAGTATCCGTCTCCAGCCAAGATGAAGTCCCGGCTGACCACGATTTCGTTGGTGCTTCATAATTGAACAGACAACAACAACAAACTCTGTCCGACGTCATGCCTTTTTGCAAGATTGGGATGATGAACCTGACCATGCTGATGGACGGCTTTGCATGGTCTTGGGGTGACGTAACGAAATGCGGGGCGTATTTGATACACGATTTTGTCGTGACTGGAGAAGGCACTTTAGTCCTGAGTTA
>ENA-OWNT01004621-OWNT01004621.1-seawater-metagenome-genome-assembly--contig:-NODE-4621-length-11929-cov-12.644786_pt1 | contig 11929 bp, 7 predicted proteins | sample MGYA00238136_ERZ651165 | MGnify/ENA primary metagenome ERZ651165 (study PRJEB26861, sample SAMN08777766) | seawater metagenome | isolation source: coastal seawater | place: USA: Florida | collected... | reverse complement strand
CACACGACGGACGTTCAGGTCACGATGGCGTTGGAAAAATATGGGCTGTGTGTGATGTAGTTTGGAGATTTGCCGTCACGAAAAAATGCGGCGGCGCAAATTGGTGATCGGCAAGCCGGCCGGCGTTGCTTTCCATTAGTGTACTGCAACCATTGCATGTGAACATGCACCGCGCTCTTGCCTTGGGTCGGGCGGCGCATGCGCTGAAAAGCAGATCACATGTGGTGCAGGTAGTAAAAGAAAGCGTAAAAAGGATCGTAAGAGTTTTACAACAGTCCCGTTTATATTCTCGACTCTTTTGTGCTATATTAGTTTGGAGAGGGGTTGACCACCGCGGTGACGCCTCTGTCTGTTCATCCACGAGCATGGGCATCAAATGCCAGCAGTCAAAGGGAACGGGAAAAGGTCATCAAATCTTTGCAGATGAAGCGTGGGATTCCAGGTTGCAGAAGGACGGGACATACGCAGTAGATGTGATGATCACGCTCACCGCAATTGCGAAGCAAAGTAACGTGGCTTGGAACATGCTCGGGCCCATCCGCGCTTCGCCTCTCGTTACCGTGTGCAGCTACATGGACTCCATCGTAGAACAATGCGGCGTTCTGGATGGCGAGACTTGCACCCGTCTTGTGCTGGTGTTTGATGGAAAGAGGTAGGTGTTGCATATAATAGCTTTAGAGTAAACTGCGCTTGTGCATGATGCACCTCTGAGGCCCCACATGCTAATCACCGTGTCTGTCCCAATCCGGCAGGTACCCATACAAAGACCGAACCCACCAGGAGCGTCGCAAGCAGAGGTCTGATGCAGTCGATACCTTTCGGAGCGCCCGCACGCCAACAGAACTAGGGAAAATGCTAGTGAAGGCGAACCATTACAATGGTGTTCTTGTGCACTGTGTCAGAACGTGGCTCGGCCGTCGTCCGAAACTCAAAGGGAAGGTCATGTTGTTTGGAGCACCTTTCGAGGCAGAAGCGCAATGTGTGTACCTGGAGCGACTTGACGTCGTCGATGGCATACTGTCGTCCGACAGTGACATGGTCTTCCATGGCGCCGAACGAATGTATTCGGGCTACAACACGAGAAAAAAGCAGGACGAATTCAACGTCTATGTTCGCAAACAGCATCCGTCTTTGAAGGATTGGACGCCTAAGCAGCTCGCTGCGTTCGCAACGTTCGTAGGTTGTGACTATATCGAAAAGCTTCCCGGCGCAGGATGGGCCAGGGGCATTGAGCTCGTCGGAGAGTGGACGAGGAAGTGCGCGAGCGATGGCGAGACCAAATATCTCCAGGAGTTAGGGGCCGATTGTGGACGCGACCAGTACGACGCTGAGTTTGCGCAGTGCACCCAGCACTTTCTGAACTATCCGATCTGGAGGCTCAACTTCGAGGCGAGCGATACTTGTGCAGTGCGCGAAGCGTTTTGGAAAGGCCAATACTCCATCGAGCTGTCATTGGGCGGAGACTCAGAGCCGCGGGCATCTATCGAAGCAATTTTTCCCCGGATCTCCGCGCAGAGCTTGCGTGATCTGCGAGACCCCGTCAAGCAGCGGCAGTTTGCAAACATGGACACGTGGGCGCGAGGAGAGGCCCTGGCAGACATTCCGCGTCCTACACGGAAAGATGGAGTCGAAATACCTTATGCTGCCGTGATTCGTTGGGACGAAGGATGGCGAGCCAAGCAGATTCGTGCCCAAGACTTGCGGCACTATCTTCTGTGTCATGGTATTTCCGTTTCGCATAACCACCCCGTCAGTGAAGCCGAGCTCAATGATTTGACCGCGATCGCGCGGGAGACCTTCGACAAGTGCGTCCATGAGCTGGTAGAGGATTTAGCCAAACGGGGCCACCGCCAGCCAGCGCCAGCGACAACGCTGTGCTATGACATTGACCAGCCGTGGGTCTGGAACACGGAGGTTCCAACCATCCAGTTTTCTCACGACACCGTTGCAGTGCTAGAGATCGTCGAGGGCCTTAAGCTGCCAAAAGACGATGTGCTATTCGATGTCTACGGTGTGCGCAACGAGGTATCGAAAAGGGCATTGCGCTTACTGAGATCAGGCAACAGCTTCGTCGATAGGCTCGAAGTGCTCGAAGCAACACCAACGATGGATGACTCCTCCGATCTGTTGTTGTTGCAAATGCCGGTGCTAGCGTCCATGAAAACCGTCACGTACCACGTTCTGCTCGCGTTCGACAAGGAAACTGGGGACTGGAAGCAGAGCCCGTACTCTGTTTGCTCCGGGCCATCTGGGTGCAATTGCTGCTCACACCAACTTCAAATGATGGGAGTCCTCCGAATGCTTCAACTGTTCTACCAGCAGGTGAAGAAAGCAGTTGGGGCAGATGAATTCAATGACGATTGGAAAACCGGAATACGATCGTCGCCAGGATTTTCACAAGCGGCGTCGCAGCTGGACAACAAAGATACTGACGCAGCACTGCCATGTTCACAGCCAGCGCTGCAACAGCCGATGCCGCAGCCGCAGCCGGAGAAAATTGCTGGCAGTCCAATCAACAGCACACCAAATGCAGATGCTGCCCCAACTCCACGCCAGCCCCTCGCAAACGGCAACCCTTTCCGAGCAAAACGGAATCGGGCTCTAGCACGACGAAAGCTGGCCGCTAAACGAAAAGTCGGCGGTGACAAGCGGAAAACTCCTGCTGCACGCGGCGCCAAACCACAAACACGATCGAGTGGTAGCTCGAAGCGTTCCCGAAATAGCGTTGCCGTCAAGACAATGTTAAATCGCTTTCACGGAGAAATCACAAACGACAGGATCAAAAGCCAGCTGAGAGAGTTGCCCCGAACAGACATCCTGGAAACAATCATGAATTACTTTCCACCCAATCTTCGCGGCGTGACCGCGCTGTCAGTTCCCATTTCAGTTCTTAAAGCCGCCTCGGACATGCAGGACTCGTTGCGCAAGAAGAAGAGGAAGGAGAAGAGGAAGGAGAAGAGGAAGGAGAAGAGGGAGGAGAAGAGGAAGGAGAAGAGGGAGGAGAAGAGGAAGGAGAAGAAGAAGGAGAATATGAAGACGACGAAGAAGAAGGGTCGTCACAAGCGAAAGAAGGAAGTGGATGAAGAAGAATCTGACAGCATCGTTCGACCGATGGAAGGAGCAGAAGCATTCCACACTAAACGATGGGAACACCTGCGGAAAGCACTGAGCAAGGATGACTGGATGAAGACCGCAACACACGCTCTGGCCCCAAGCCTAATAATGAAAGAACAAAAGCGCCTGGCAGCTGCCATCCCGCGATTTAGCACTGCGGACCAACACGTCGCGGACTTAGAATTCGAAAGAGCTTTTGCATTGATGGCGTCCGGCGAGATTCCACACGACACCCTCATTGGCCACTACCTCATCCACGAGCGAGAGAACCGGCTGCAGAGAATGAAGGTCTACAGAGAGGCACATCCTACGCAACGGGATGAGGCACATTCGGAGCAAAAGGATGTTGACAACCATCCACACGTGGCAATCCCATCGCCCCAGGCTATCGCCGGTACTTTAAGAGGCACGTGGGAATGTCAGCCGCTACCAAGTGAGGGCGTCGAAGCTGAGACAATATTTGTGGATGCAGTTGATGACCAGAGTATGTTTGGGAAGTACAAACGCGATGGGCTGGTGTTCGCCATCAAGCTGACGAAGCGCGGCGCCACACTAGTGCCGGGGGGTGAAATGTCAAGGCGAAACCGTCATGACGGAACGTTTAAGCTCCTTCAAGTGACAAATTCCACCGTCGTTTGGGAAAACGTGGTAACAGGAGTAACTGTCAACTGGACTAGAGTGAGCGACACGCCCTTCGGACGCATCTGTCGCAGCGATGCACTCAAGCACCCAAAACTGGTGGCAGGCATACTGTCGAAACTGGCTCGTGCAGCCCGAACAGGGAGCAGCAGGCACGCTTGTGCCTGCGGTCGAGACTGCACCCCGCCGAGACAATTCAGAGGGCAATGTGGCTCCCGTGTTCCAAAAATTAAACAATTGAAGCGGACGGACTCCCCGGCGAGCACTGCCAAGCTGCACTTCTTCAACAGATACGTCTACGCTTTTCGATGGAGCCTCGGTTTGGATACTCATCCCGTCGACACGAGACAACAGTTCGTGCGACGTCACCACTGGCCCAAAGAGTTTTGGGCACGCTTTGGCAACAAAGGGAAGGGGCACCGTCTCCCCATTCACCTGGGTGTCAAGGAAGCAATTGAACTGGGCATGTATGATGCAGACCGAACCGAGTGCAAGGGCCTCCTTGTCAACCACCCAACATGCGTCGACAGCGACGGCACGCCGAAGCAAGTTGTTCTCTGTGTGCCCTGGAAAACAAAGGGCGAGGGCAGGTCACAATACAGTGCCAGTGGTGAAGAATCCAAAGCGAGCGAAGACCAGATAGAGCACACAGGTGGAGTGGCAGCTGGACCCGGAGCAGGAACTCGCAAGTTGGTTGACGACCGAGCCCCGGTACCTCCGCCGCCAATGACGAAGCGTTTTCACACGCTGAACCCGGAATCATGTCGCCAACATTTTGGATACCGGAATCGCAAAGAAATGTTGGCGTGGATGAAGGTTCACTTCCCTGATCTGCAGGAAACATACTCGGTGCCCCAGGTCGGCAACAAGTCGCGCGAACTAACCGATTTCGAGCAAGCATGCCTGACCAGAATGTTCTTCCGGACCAACACGAGTATCGGAAGTCTGGCGTCTCAGTGGGATGTCAAGAGACGACGCGCTGGCGAAGCTATTGAAAAGTGGTCGAAGAAATGGGAGTTTCACGCAAAGTTGTGGAGCCGCCTTACGTTCAGCAGAGAGTATCTATTGAAGTGTCAAATTCAGGGGATGAATGAAAGATACGGAGTGCCTATTTCACACCTGGTTGATGGAACCGTGTGCCGAACACACCAACCGCGGAAAAGCAATGCCTCCAAGAAGTGTATGTGGAACAACAAAGTATCTCACGCCGGGACGCTTGCATTAGCGCATGCTACCCCAACAGGCCTGGTGTTGTTTGCAACGGACATGTATGGCGGGAACGCGACGGAAGTCGACCTGGTGCGCATTTACAAGTCATGGTGGGCCGCGTATCCAGGAGGTTTCGGACGTCTCGTTGACAAAGGATTCGCGAGAATGACGAATCTACACTACATTCATGGTAGCAAAGCCGTTTACCCCGCGTTCCTGACCAAAAAGTCTGCATTATACAGCCTCTGCCGCACGCAGCAGCTCACGCGACAAGAAGTTGTCGACTCGGCTCAACAATCGAGGGAGCGATATGTCATCGAGACGGCATTCAGCCGCATCAAGCTCGAAAGGCGGCTCACAGGGATTGTGCGATACCCTGACATACAGCACATCAATGCTGCGTATGCAGTTGGCTGTCTCACTGCGAACCAAATGCAACCCTTGCGAAAACCGGAGTCATGGAGAACCATCGACGAGGACTTCGAGAGAGCGAAGCGTCTTCACGCCAACTAAGCCGCAAAATTGCAAAACAACAACGGCAGACGTCGACACAATTGAAAAAATAACTCATAAAAAAGTACTGTCACCTCCGATCACTATTTAGTATTGACTGTATCAGTGGGCACTACTAATCTGAGTGTGAGCGTGAGTGAGTGCATTTTGGCGTTTCGGTCACATCCAGTCAAAACGAATCCGAATCGAGCCGAAATCGACGACGAAAGTGGTGGGTTGTTTCTTTTGCAAACCGGCAGGCCTTATAATACCGTACATCTTCTTGTAAAGCCGGTCACTCCGAGGATAAGTGCTGTAAATAGCTCTGTCCAGAGCCATTCTGGACACAGTCATGCACTCATGTGCACTGTCACTCACGCTTCTTCACAAGCTGTTTCTCACTCATTTTATGTAAAGGGGCTGAGAGTGATTGGTTGGCGGAGAGGGAGTGAGAAGTGAGCGACTCTCATGCAGCGCAGAGCGCAGCGGCCTCTCACGCACGTCGTCATCTACCTCTCGTTGCACCTGCCTGCCGACTTACTTACTACTACTCGAGTACTTGTCTCCAAACCAAACGACGTCAATGTCTCCAAACCAAACGACGTCAATGTGACAGACAGCATACAACATGAACAACGCGGAAATCACACGAAGCGAAGCTGTGCCGTCCCCGCGGCAACGCAACAGTGCCAGCATGGGGCGCAGTCCATTCGGCGCGACAGTGGCGTTGACGGCATGGACAGTATCGGAGCTGTTTTGCAAACCAATTGCAACGTCGGGGTGACCATCTCTGCGTGGCCACCTTGACGTTTTGCTCTTCATGTGATGCGACACTCGCGAGCTCCTTACAGCAGTCGAGAAACGCGTGCTTGGGAAGACCCAAACCAAAAAGGTAAAAGACACAAATGCATAAAAAATATATGTTATCAATCGATTGCAATTGAGTCCAGTTCCATTCTTAGCGTAGCAGCAATACGGTTTTGTCGCAATGCCACTCGTCCATTGCTCCGCAAGGTTGCGATGTCTGTTGTCAGTCGTCCTTGTGCTCCCCGTTCTGCGCGGTTCCAGCGCTGTTGAATACCGCAGAGACAGGTTGGAGGTGTTCCGCAACGTCTCGTGGTGGTTCGACCATTTGCGAGTCATCGACGTGTTCAAATCTCGGCCGTCAACAAAAATCGCTTGGGTTGGGGACTCAACACAGCGAAACCAAATGCAATTCCTGTGTGATGTCCTGGGCTCAGAATACAACACTACTCTGCACGGCTGCAACGTCATCTTGAAGGGCGCATCGTTTCACTCCAATGTGCTAATAGCAGGACAGGAATATGGTGGTAAAAGTGCGGGCTGGAAATTCTGGCAAGTGGAGGACCAGTTGGACGATTACTTCTCGGCAATTTCACCATCTTGGGACTTGTTTTATTTTGCGAGCACTTTTTTGCACCAGATGAAAAGAACCGCCACGGGAGTGAGCACAGGCACATTCACAAAGCGCGATCACTTTAACCTGTCAACGATGGTTATCAAGCATTCAGTGGACGCTGCAAAAAAGCGAGGCATTTGCCCCGTTTTCGGTACGGTAAACTGGATATGTGATGAGGCATTCACTGGTGACTATCACAAAGAAGCACGCTCGTTTCGACACAAGCACGGCAGCATGGTCAACTGGACAAGGAGTGAGATGGATGCGGAGACACATAGCTATCACACTCTCCCTCTCAACTCTTGGGGGAGTGATGTTGCATTCGAAATGGAGTTGGATGCCGTGTCCACATTGCAGCACCCGTTGCCGGTTGTGGACGCGTATCATATCACTCAGCACCAGTGCTGGGCCACGACAAGCGGTGATGGCCGCCATTATATTCCATTGCTGCCCAACAAAATTGCAGCTTTTGGCGATGCTGTTGCCCAGTGTTTCGGCGGAAATATGATCGTCGACTAGCAGTTGTGCTGGTGAATCACAACGACATCGATGTTCGTGGCAGCCAATCGCTCATAATCAAGCCGCCAACTCAGGTTCTGCATGCTGGTGTAGCAATATTCTACAAATATGCTCTTAAAGGTAAATTCGTAACAGTCGAATGTGGCAGCCAGCTTTCGTTGTTTTGAACGTTCCTATGCTATGGTACTAGCGCGGTTAGTGTCCTGCTCGTCAAGCAGCATGAAAGAGGTGCGCTACTTGCTCCTATCGCGGCTCTGCCAACGGTATATTTGCATTTGTATTTATTTGCGTAATTGTATGTATCGATGTACAATGGCAGCCGTCCTCCTCCAACGCCAACGTGCATATTAATGCGAAACATAGTTCTCGAACGATTTCAAGTCATGAGCATGATAAGGTTTGCGGATGATTTCACATTATCATTGTCTCAACCGATGTTCCATGTATCCCTCAGCGACCGGCAACACTGTTCTCCATCTCAAGCGCTGCTGCCTCAGATAGAGTTTTTCGAACCCACCCTGTTACAGTATACAGTAGCTTCATTCATTATAATTATGCTGCTGTTCTGTGAACTTGTGTGAAGAAATGCATCAATACATCCTACTCGCATGTGGTTGGTCTACGACACTGGGCCCGGGTGCACTGTACAATCAGGAGCACGCTAAGCAACGCGTTCGTGTCGAGCGGTGGGCCATGGTTTCCGTGCTTCAAGACCAGCCAACGCAAATCAATGATATAATGTAATGAGGTGATTAAAGCTCATCTCCAAAGGGTACAATGTGGTATGTGTTCAAACGTGACAATGGTATATCTATCGCAGTGCGGCTTCCGCTGAGGAATTTTCACCGAACCATTTGCACGTACGTGGCCCAGGGTCAGCTATGTTGCTTGCATCGTTTGCTCTTTCCATAGTGTTGCGCCACGTTGCGAACGGGCGCAGAGCAATTGAAGCAGAATTTGAAGTGGCAGTTGGAGCACGTAGCGTGGTTGTTGGGGGTCGTCTTGGCGTTGTGAAAGCGGCAGTTTGGGCAGCGTGCGCCTGGGGGCCGGTCGGCAGGTCGAACGCCCTGGCGCCCAATCCCAAGACCACGCCGACCGAACATACCGCGCCGCGCTGGCGGCGGCACTCCCCTTTGCTGGAAGTGCAGTATGGGAACGAACGCCACCCCATTGCGCCTCGCGTATCGATCGCGGAACTGCGCGTCATCCATCTGTCTGTCGAATCTGCGGATGTCATCCTCACCAAACAACACGCACGAGCTGCCACGGCAGTAGTGGCGGCAGATAAACAGCACAGCAGCATTGTCAGCTGGGCCCCCGTCTGACACTGGTTGTGTGGCAAATCGACGTAGACGAACCTGTTGGAGAAGTGATCGTACCCCGAGATGGGTTCGTTGCAAAGGTAGCAGAAATACAAACGGCAATTGGAGCACGTCATCTTGTTGCATCCTCCGTTCTTGGCCACTCGAATACCACAGTTGGGGCAAATCTGCGGCACGGTGCAACGAAAACAACCACAATGAACAACCGCAGTGCGCCGGCGTTGGCGCAAGCACGGCTGTTGCTCGACCTACCTTCGATGTCTGTTGCACCAATCTTTCCGACTTCTTCACCTCTGCCAGCTGCTTTTGCTTTCGCTGCAGCTCGGAGTAGTTGAGTTTACCACCTTTGTGAGCTGCCATCAGCTTGATAGCTTGTTGCGAAAAGTCGAGGCACGGCGTCTCTCCGTGGCTCGCCGCCATGCACTTCGGACAGATGAAGCAGCCGCACTGTGCACACTCGGCGAGGGTTGGATCCTCTTTGAAAGCCTGAGCAATGAACGAAATAAGCGCATGGGACTACAGTGGTGGTCAGCGGTATCGCCGTGCAACGCACCACGCCGCCGCATTCTGGACACATAATCATGTCCGCCATGGATTCCAGGCCTTTCTTGACGGCGAACTCCTGCCATCGCTCTAAGAGTCTCGGAGCATCTTGACCGCAAGCCAGGAGTGATGCCCGCACTACGTCGTCTCCGAGGTACATCCCACACCCCGATTCCGGGCAGTTCAGCCGCTGCACCTGCATTGACACGTCCAACAAAGAAATGAGCCAGCCATCACAGCACGACTGCACCAAGCAAAATTCGACATTTGCGCGAACCTGGCCTTGCTCTACGTGAAGCTTCACCATGTGTTGCATGCATGTCGAACAACACACATGGCCGCATGCTGGCCTTGCCATGTCGGAACCGAGCACCTCCTCTTCGCAAATGGCACATTCGTGGGTGGCCGTCATCCACCTCACTTCTTCGACGTCGTCATCGTAGGCAGCCATGTCATCGAACATCACCAGTCTCTCGAGCACGGTCGGCAAGGAGCCGAAGGAACCGGAGTTCTGCGCGGATGCGCTTTCGATCTCGCACTTGAAATGCAGTTTCGCAACGGCTGAGCTTTCCTCGCAAGCAGGGAACAGCTCTGCAAGAGCATCAGATTGTAGGAAGTCAATCCATGCAAACACCGCAGTGGTGATGTCGCCGTCGCTTTCGTCCCAGAGTGCATCCATGCTCTTGCGTAGCGTCACCATCGGGTCGTGATGGCCAGGCTCCCAAATTGCATCAAGCCAAGGAGCTTGCAAAACGTACGTTGGAGCACCACATTTCGTTGGCGGTGAGTTCCGCAGTTGCACACTCAATCGAATGGGATGAAGATGCCGCACGACAACTACTTCGTGAAGTTGCTTGGGTATGACATCGGTCGGGATCTCCTCGTCCTTCCCATGGCTCGGGCCGGAGCTTCGGGCTGCTTCTGGAGCATGCGCCGGGGGGTGGCATGCATCGGTGGACACTGTGGCAGGAAGCTTCCCATCCACAATCAGGTGATAGGTAGCGCGCTGGTCATCTTCTGTCGATGGATCGTACTCCGCCACCGGAGTGAATGGAATGCTCACGGAGACGCTCGTTGCGTCGGCGGACTTATCGATTCTCAGGTTGGCCTGCGCATCATCGGCGAAGAATGCCGCCAACGACTCCATGAAGAGCTCGTGGTCGTCGTGTGGATCACCCATTGGTGCTGCGTGCTGCGTGTGAAGTATGTGAACGGTGAGTCTAGTTTGGCGGAGGCGTCATGATGATTATTTTCAGTTGCGACTTTTACGCGTGTGCATGGAATGTTCCACGGGTGCAATGCAGACCAACTTGTCACTGCAAGCAACACTGCAGGGTCATTGCAAGTGGATCGGCGGTCGGCGCCGTCGCAGTGCCTCCTTAGTCCGCATACTATACCTCTTGAGTGGTCGCCGCGTCCGTTTTGGTGACTGCGACAGTCGCAAAGTGTCCCTTTGCTGTTTCTTGTGTCGTGTCCCGCGTTCGTGGCGAACCTCGCACGAACATGTCATTTCAAGTGCAACACCGACACCGCGCGAGGCATCGACGGCCAAGCAATCACTTGTGTCGTCCCCAGCACTGCTCCCGAACGATTTCGGGAGCGAGCGCGTGGGCAGAGTGAACACAAGTGGTTGTAGGAGGTGAAACAAGTCCGTCCGCCTACCACATTGGTCGTTTGATGAGGACAGTATGGCGGTCTGTTCTCTGCATAGTCACATCACAGCGGGTGATTGGGCAACGGCGACTGACTGCGTGCAACTGTGTGAGCAAGTCAAGTAAGTAACGACTATGATACCTCAGTCAGTGCGTGTGTAAAAACAGAGGGCTCGCGGGAGATGACGCAGCCTGAAGGAGGGGGCAGGCAAGCAAGGCGGCGTTTCGGCAACTCGGCAAACCGGACCTCCGAACCGGGAACCGTGGAACTGCACCACGAACGACTGACTGCTGCGACAACCTCAACCCTCTCAAGCAACCAACATCAACAGTTTCGATCTAGCTGACAGTGCATGACTGCAGAACGCGAGCAAGCATGACGACGACGGCACCGTGAACAGCAACCAGGAGCAGTGATCGATCGATCGATCGATCTGTTGGGTGAGTGAGTCACCAAAACATCCACTGCTAACGTTGCGTCACACCGAGCGTGACAATTCCTGGAAAGGTGAAGACGGCGAACAACGAACGACGAACGAACGAAGCAACGAACGAACGAACGAACGAACCGACAAACGAACCAACGAACGAACCAACAAAAGGAAGGAAGCAACGAAAGAACGAACCATCAAACCAACAAAACAAAGCAACGAACGCACGAACCAACGAACGAACCAACGAACAAACGAACGAAGCAACGAACGAACCAACGAAGCAACGAACCAACGAACGAACGAACGAACGAACCAACGAAGCAACGAACCAACAGTGGCGACGACAAAGACCTCCTCAGCAGCGTCTCGTCGGCTCATCGGCATTAGCACTCAGTGAGTGACTGACTGACTGAGAGTGACTGACTGACTGACTGCAAACGAACGAACAGACAAGCAGAAGCGCAGGCGACGAGTGAGTGAGCCTGTACGTGCGTCGTTCGTTTGTCGTCGTTCGTTTGTCGTCGTTCGTTTGTCGTCGTTCGTTTGTCGTCGTTCGTTTGTCGTCGTTCGTTTGTCGTCGTTCGT
>ENA-OWNT01004620-OWNT01004620.1-seawater-metagenome-genome-assembly--contig:-NODE-4620-length-11930-cov-3.905509_pt1 | contig 11930 bp, 14 predicted proteins | sample MGYA00238136_ERZ651165 | MGnify/ENA primary metagenome ERZ651165 (study PRJEB26861, sample SAMN08777766) | seawater metagenome | isolation source: coastal seawater | place: USA: Florida | collected... | reverse complement strand
AGCATAGATAGTGCATAGCGCATGGCATGATCCTCCATGCTCCGTGTCTTGTTCCTCGTTCCTTTCATCATCATCCATCCATCCAGCAGTCCGCGTGTCCGCGTCCAGCGATCGTTTTGCGCGACGACGCGACGATGCGATGGTGGAGTAACGTCTGGCTGGAAGGGTGCGTCGTCGCGAACCCAGTCGCCAGCCGTCAGCTGTCGGTGACTGACTCTGTGAGTGAAATCGTCGATTTTCTTGTGGATTACAATTTTGGATTTTGGACGTTGAACGTTTTAGTTTTTAGAGGCTTTGGTTTTTAGAGGTTTTGAGATTTTAGAGATTTTAGAGGTTTTGAGTTTGATTGACTGCTGGATTGGATGAGTGGGCGTGTGGGCGTGGGCGTGGGCGTGGGAGCCAGAGAGTGGCTGTGAGCTGTGAGTGAGTGAGTGGGAGTTCGGAGTTCGTTTGGCTGTTTGGTCAGTCAGTCAGTGAGTGTGAGTGAGTGTGAGTGAGTGTGAGTGAGTGGGGTGAGGATCGATCCGCCGTTGACTTCTGTTCGTCGTCGTCGGTCGTGTTCGTTCACTGACTGACTGACTGTGGGTGAACTGTGGGTGACTGTGGGTGGGTGGTGATGGTGGTTGGTTGGTTGGTCGTTCACTGCGTTCGTTGGTTTGTTTGTTGATCGATCAATCAATCAATTGATCGTTTGTTTGATCGTTCGTTTGTTTGATCGTTTGGCTGATCGTTCGTTGGTTCGTTGGTTCGTTGGTTCGTTGGTTCGTTTGTGTTTGCGTTTGTGCGTTTGTGTGTTTGTTGGTTCCTTCGTTCACTTTCTTCCTCGATCGACTATTGGCAGTGATCGGTTTGAGAATTGACCCCACGGACGTTTACTGCTAGTTAGTTGCTGTAGGTAGTTAGTTTGGTAGTTAGTTTGTTTGTTGGAGAGTTGAGTTGAGTTGAGTTGAGTTGAGTGTGACGGTGTGTGTGAGTTGTTGCTTTGCTTTGAAATGAGGTGAGGTGGGGTGCGTTGCGTTGAGCTGAGTTGACTTGGCTTGAAGATGTTTGCGAGGGCGTATCTCGTCCTTGTCTGATGTCGTGGCTTGACTTGACTGGGTTTGACGATGACATGGCTTGGCGTGTGACCTGACTTCTTGACTTGACTCGAACTCAATTCGACATACTTGTTGGCGTGACGCGACGTGGGTGCTTGACTTGCTTGGTTTGACTGGGCTTGGCTACTTGACTTCTCGCGTTGACGACTTCACTTGACACGCTGCTGTCTTCCCGTTGCTTTTTGCGTTTCGTTTTGTTTTGCCGGTTTCTCTCTCCGCTGCCCCTGCCTGTTCCTTTGGTGTTTGTTCTTTCCGTCGCCTGGTCCTCCGCTGTCTCTCGGTGTCCTGCGTGCTGGCCTCCTTGCTCATTAGTAAGGCGTGCCGTCGTCTCCATTGCGCCGAAAGTGGTGCGCGAGATTTTGGTCCACTTTCGTCCGCTGGATTAGTCACATCGTTTCCCCAACACATCTGCTGTCCATAAGCTTCATCGCCGTTGTTACACAGTAGTCGTGTCGCAGACAGCTTTAACAATGGCGTTTCAGTTTTCCGAATTGAAGATACACCGTGGCCCCACGCTGGCGCGCGAAACAGGTCAGGTCGTTCAATTATTTCAGTCGCTGCAGACTGCGGCCGAAGACGAAAACAAGCCAAGGCCAGAACGGGAGGAAGCCCAAGGTCTTCTTGAGGCACTCTACACTCGCATTCAAAATCGCATTGAAGAATTGGAGGACTTTTACGTCGACAACGATGCCGACGAAAGGTCTCTACTGTTCGAGAAGCAACGCATGGCGTTGCGACGATTGTTGCATGTATATTGTGTGAACAGCGAAGCCAAGTCTCGAAAAGCGGCGAATGCAGCTTCACAGCAGTCCGTGAAGAAAAATAACCGAAAAGCTCTTGCGCTCGCAAAGTCACAGTCACTATCATCTTCCAAGGATGATGACGATGAAAGTGTGAAGCTCTCGTACAGCACTCGCAAGAAGGTTGACAAGTCCATCGGGACGTTAGAGAGCGTCAAGCCTATCTATAGTTGGGAGAAGAAGCAAGACGACGGAGACGACAGCCAAGTGTCTCTCGATCCATTCGAGCAACCGATGGTCACATTTGATATTGTTCTCACCGAGCAAGAATTTTTCACGTACACATCACGGTTGCGGGAATACTCCGTCAAACAGCGCGCCAAGAAGGTGCGCTACTACGTGTCACAGAAACCATTGGTGTCACGAATTGTGTTGGTTGCTGATTGCTGCTCCATGTTGTGGGTACATTTTCAGGCCGAAATCGCACATGCAAGTCGACGGAAACGCATTGCTGAACAGAAGAAATTTGAAATGTCGAAAAACGCCAGTCTACAAGCATCTGGTCCTTACCTTGATCCGCAGAGACTGGCGCGGTCGCTTCGTCGTTCACCGCAAAAGAAGCAATGGATGGATGCCAAGGGCCTTCGTCCATACTAAGCGACAACAACCCACTGCAGTTTGACCTAGGTCGAATCGTGCGTCACGTATCTTGTGCGTGGGCGCGCCACGACTGTTCTTAGTGCACCCTCGTGTCGTCAAATCGACCGTGATGCCACCAAATAAATTAATTAAATGCAAAACCACGACGTTTGCATTGGCCCGCCTTGCGTACGCTGCACTGTCTTCACATCTGATCGTCATCGCTTGGAATTATTGCTGGTGAACTGGGCTTGAACTCAGGAGAAAATGCCCCGACCTGGAAATGCAGCGAGTGAAGCTGCTGTCAGCGAGACAACATCAACAGCGGAAATCAGCGCAAGACACAAACCTCTTCTGACAGAGTATCGCAAATAGTTTCACAGTGCCGAGCGTGAATCGGCCCACTGCACCTAGTAAGGCACCGTGACCCCGGGCTCACGCCAGCGGCGGCTTCAGCAGATTCTTCGTTGCTGGATGCATCGGATTCCTACGTCATGCAAGGCGTTTTTTGTAATGCAACGCAAACGGTAGATGTACGTCAAAGAACGAAAAAACTGTACCTGCACCGCAATTTCAGCAGCCAAGCTTGCCAATGAAGCTTTGTCTTTCTGCTTTTGTGCGTCTTTCAATTCTTGTCGCCGTCTCTGCGAAACTGATTGTGTACCCTGAGCTGCTGGCCACCTCACAGGTTCAAGATGGCCTTCGTACATTAGCTGTCGTCGGCGAAGTGAGACTGCCACGGCCGACTGACACATAATGGATATGCCGACGATCACGCAGGCAATCCATGCGAAAATTCGCATCTCTATCTCGAAAATTGCCCCAATTGTTTCGTTGCGTTCATGGACAGGACCACCATCGTGACTTCAAGGCGGTTGGATACCAATTGGAAGAGCGCTGCAGACTGAACGTCGAAAAAGTTACCACACCCTTGTTTTCGTCGTCGATAACAAGTAATGTCCCAGTGACAAAGTTCATACCTAACGACGAACGACAAACTTGAAAGTAACACAATACGTGCCCTTGTGCACGAAGTTGTTGCTCGTCGACCGCACGTATAATCAGCGAAGAGAACATCCTCCTACCCATCCATCCTTCTGCGTCACCTCACTCTCACTCCGTCTTGCTCGTTTGCGACGATTGCTTTCAACAAAACATTCTTCTTTGCTTCCACCCCTCTCGAGTAGCGAACGCGAATCAAGACCGTCAGACAGTCGCACGAGATACGAGATACGAGCAACAAGCAACAAGCAACGGAGAACGCACGGAGAACGGCACAAGACAGCAAACAGCACTGTAAGCAAAACGGAAGCGTAGCCAACGAAGTCGAAACGAAGTTGCGGCTGTTGCGTCGTTTGTTTGTGAGTTCAATCGCTGTCGCTGTCTTCGCTTCTTCACTTCTCCACTGTGCGCCCGCGTAAAAGTTTTATGATAACTTCGCGGATGTAATGTACAGTACACTGTTTACTGGAATCCATACCATACACCATACGGAATCGAACCCTTGGAGGTGTCGGATGACAGCATGCATTGTACTTGACTTGCCATTGCATTTCGCAGATCATTTGATGGATGCTGCTTGCTGCTTGCATGAAGGCACTCCCAATGACTTGCGTGCGTCTGTACAACGCCACCAACGTTGCAGGACCACACACACTTCGTGCTACGGTGATGGATCAATGCGTACACTGTATGTTACTGTGGTCTTATGTTCCGCTTCGCACGCGGCTGTGGCGCAATATACATACTTGGCACTAACAATGATCGGTGCAGGTGAAGAATACATACGACAATGACGCACAGTTTGTGCTGAATATGACATAACGCAGAAACTACGTTGGTGGGTTGATGCTACCGGAGAGACAAGAAGAGAGTCGAGATCTCTTTAAAGCGGCAAGTTCACAGAAAAAGATAATGACTTATGGCACGCACCGACGCGCTCTACTTCGTCACAATTCAGCGTCAACACGGAACGATTCCTGCACATGATAATGACAAAGTGCCTTCAGTCAGGGAACAGCAAAATACATCTGCCCACATTGATGGATAGATAGTCACGTACGCGAGTCAGCCTTCTCGGAGACGGCGGTAAAGATTCCCGAACGGCTTTTGGTACCGAGGTGTTAACGGCCTACAGAGTTTGCAGCTCATTTGGTGAGTTCCCACGCATCATGACGACAAAAGCGCATCAGTTTACAACGCACCGCGGTCCTCTGAGGGGGCGCTGTGGGGACGACACTTATCCCCGGTGGAACCGGCGCACGCTTTGAAGGAGGAGATGAACCAGACATGCTGGAGCTACTCCGTGTACCTGTCGGCCTTGTGGTCGGCAGTGGCGGCGCTGACTTCGTGGGCGGTGGAATTGGCCTTCCGCGGCTTTGCAGAAAATTTGCTTCTGCCTGGGCTTGTGCAAGTTGACGCTGGTACCGAGCTTCATCCTCACGGCGAGCGTATTCTTGTTGCCTTTGTTGTTCTCTCTGTCGCAAATTCCACGAATTCCGTTGGGCCTCGGACACGTATTCGCCACTAGCACCGTATTGTAAGGAAATAGGACCCGTAGATTCGCTTTTGGCAAGGTGCGGGGCGAACACCCGCGCCCGGTCTGAATTGGAGCCAAGCATGGGGCGATCTGTCATTGAATCGCGTGGTACCTGTGGAGGTGGATTGTTGGCCGCTGGATATTGGTATGCGTAACTCTGAGAAGGGTACGGATTGACATTTGCTGCATTGGGATATTCGTTGTACGTGCGATTTGGGTAAGGGTTCGACTCTGCCGAACTCGGATATTCGTCATAGCCACGGTTTGGGTATGGTTCCTGTGATCTGTACTGCATCGCTTGAACATTCGAAGGTTCATACCTCGACGGAGGTATATCTGGGTACGCAGGTTGATCACGCCTGTCTGGGACAACTTCTTGCGACACAGGACGAGCTGAGCTCACACGGCTTGAAGCCGCGCCCACTTGATTTCTCTGTGGCGACGAACTGGACAAATTTGGGTACAGTGACTGCGCAGGGGCAGGTGTAATTTCGCGCGATTTCGGACGAGGTGATCGCGACTCATGAGGTGGGGAACGCCGCGGAGAAGCAGAGCGTGGCTGCGGCGGCATCGGAGCGGATCGTATAGGCCGCGAAGGCAGATTCAAACGTTGTTGTGGTTGTTGTTGTTGAATTGATGAAACGGGCTTTGGCGCAGGAGCCGGAGAAACCATAACGCTGCCGCGTCGGCGAGGTTTCGAAGCTTGGATGGTGGACGAGGCAGGCTTCTGCATTGGGGGCATCGGCGCCGATCGTACTGGTCTTGTTGGACTTTTGTCAGCCAGATCAGGCGATGACGCAACTGCGGGGGCGGGCGCTGCGGCAACTAACACGCTGCCACGTCGACGCGGTCGCTGCGCTGGAACAGGTTTTGCGGACGTGTCCGCACTTGTCTGTGGAACAACTTCTGCTGGTGATGACGGGCGGCTATACCGCCGCTGCGGTTGCGATGGTCGTTGCACAGACGTCGACCGTGCCGCGCGCGCATCGTCACTGGTACTACCATTTGGTGACCTCGGTACCTTCGGAGGTGGTCGACGACCATCCGTGCGATCGGGAAACGGCTGTTGTGCATCGCCCCGTGGCGCCTGCTCTGGTGAATGCTGTTGTGCGGTGCCGTCCGGTAGGCCCACGCCACCTTGTTCGTCGTGTCGTTCCACTGACACAGAGCGAGACCGAGTCTGGCGTCGTTCTTGGGGTGGCGGGAACTGTTCAAGGCTGCGCCTGGCTTGTTCGCTCTCGTCCGTCACACGTTGGTTTTGCTGAGTGATCGTGTTCAAACTCGACACATCAGATCTCCCAACCGATTGATGGGGGCTGACTTCCTCGAGCTCTGCATCTGAGTCAGAACTGGAACCTTGCTCTTGCCATTGACGAAGCAGCTCAGCCTCAGCTTCGTCGTCCGAGGAGTCAAACTGTTGTTGACCATGACTCTCTGCTGCCTGATCGAAGTCATGTTGGCTCTCGTCAATATGTTGGCTCTCGTCAACATGATTGGTGGGCACCTGCATATGCTCCCTTTCCCACTTGGTGATCTCATCTTCACTGTCTTCATCTGCCTCCAACTCTTGAATTCGTGGCTTCTCTGGTATAGCAGCAGTTGTAGGTGCGGCAAGTTCTCGCGTACTAGGCTCCACGGCGGTTTGGAGTTGCTCATGTGGCTGTTGACGCTCCGTGTCGGAGGTGGGCTGAGAACTGTCCCACTCCGATGATGTTGTGGGTACCTGCTGCACAATATTTGGTGCTGCGCCATTGTCGCGTGTTCTCTCCGCCGGCCGTGGTGGAGGTGGACGAGCACGAGGCGATGGTCGTGCAGGACGCTTCGGCAAATTGTTGGCACTCGGTTGCACTATTGGATCGCGTGAGCGTTGAGGGGTAGACGCCGGATCCAAATCCCACGAACTCTCTCTTTTGGGCTTCTGTGCTGCCGGCATCGGAGGCGGTGCTTCCTGAGTCTGCGAGACAGATTTGCTAGCTGGCACATCGAGGCTTGTTGGTAGTGGCTTGGGTGCTTGCCGTGGCTTAGGAGCGGCCTTTCGCGATGGGGAAGGTGCCGCCTTCTTCTTACCTTTTGATGCGCGTGGGGACTTGGACTTGTCCCAGACGTTGGGAACATTGCTGATGGCATTTTGGATTATGCGCACCCATTCCAAAGCAGCTGCTTGCGTTGGAAGGCGAAACCGATAAGCTTGATTCTGTGCAGTGACAGTAAATGCCTCCTACATGCAAACAAGACCAACACCAGTAAGTCAGACGCGGACTTAAGTGGAAGTGAACTGTACGCAAACTTACAGGCATCTCGCCAGATGGGGCGCATGTGCCCTTTATTAATTGGAGTTTGCCCTTCATGACCTTTAGCTCGCAATCTTCGAAGTAGAACAGCGTCGAACCTTTGAGAACGAGAAATCTTCTGGTCTTCCCCTTGATTTTTTTGAACAACCGACTCATTTGTTTGTCGAAACCTTTCTTGACCTTATCCTTGATACACCAGCCTCGTCCACGTTCCGGAATGCCATGCGTGTGGCACTCGTCGCGCAGCCGAACAGCCTCAGCGACATTTTGGGTTGTTTTTGTTGCAACGATACGATCCACAGATATATTTTCGACATTGCTCGTTCCTCCAACCTCAAACTTTTTGACACGGTATGTGTACGCGTCATTTCGGGCAAGGATGACGCCGCGGGCTGGAGGGAGGTGCCAGTCAGGGGCCGAAGGATTCCGTTTGATCTTGATGTCGTCATTAATCTTGAGGGGCCACAGTGAGTCATCAGGGGCGGGAGGCCGGTGGCTCGCAAATCCCGGGTGATTCGGATCCGCCATGGCCAGTCCGTCAATCCAATGAGAGCGCTTCCAGTGTCACCGAAGCTCCATCGTGTCTCTGCGTGGCAAACTGCGGATCGTCCTCCTTGCGTAGCAAAAGTGCAGAACTTTCTGTCGCTCTTTACACTTTCAAACACGATTTCTTCGACCAGGAAGGGCCTGCGTTGAACCGAAGCTCAAACCGGGTCAAAGCTTGTACTTCGAGCAGTGTAGTTGCTGTCACAGTGGACCGATCTTCTTTAAGTTCAAATCTTCCACTTTCAGCACGATAAACCCCGGGACAAAACACGTTCTGCACCATACACTGCACCTGACTGGTGTTGGTACTGCGTCGTGTTCGCACGAACTTGACGACGCAATGCGATCCGAATCAAGCTGCGTCAAAAGCGAACTTGATCACATTCGTAAGGCCATGTTGCACTAGTTGTCCCTTCGACTAGCCTCACCTCGACACAAGTTTTGCGACCGATCTCCGACCTCCACCGACCTGACTGACTCCGTTGTCGGTCGTCGGTCGTCGGTCGTCGGTCGTCGGTCGTCACGCGGTTGCAGCTGCGCGACCGACCACCACCGAACAGCCAAAAGAAAAGCAACAACGACGCAACGAACGATGCGTGACTGACTGCTGCGCGATGCTCCGCGACCGACAGTGAGTGGTGGTGGCAGGCAGCCTGACACAACTTCCTGCCACTTACTGCAAGGTCGACGAAGGTCGTTGTTTTATGCTATATTTCACAGAACTAGTACACTGTAATGAGTACCACAATAAGTACTTGTGTTTACAGAATAAATGCATGTTGTGAATAGTGGATGTGTTACAACATTGTACTGGGAGTACTGAAAATGATACTTTACATGATACAGTACCGTGAATTTTGGGATTGTAGAATACGTTCAGTCACCCGGTCCGGTCCGGTCCGGTGTGGTGGTCGGTGGTCGGTGGGCGAGTGAGTGAGTGACGTCGACTCCCAGCAGCAGTGACTGCACTGACTCGCGAACACCGAACAACGAACACAAAGAACGAAGAACGACGAACGCACGACGAAAACAAGCAGCACGGTTTTGTGCTCGAGTAGCACATTCGTGAAGACACAACGACCACAGGAGCAACGAGGAAGGGGAAGGAGAGAAGGAGACACGGGGACAGCGAACGTAGGTCGCAAAGTTGTGAAGTCAACCTCTCGAAAAGGACGCGAAAGACAACGGCAGGAACGAGATGCAAGCGCTGATGGATTCGATGTTCCTGCGCACGGTGTGCGTCGTCGCAGTTGTTTTGGAACGTCAAAGAAGCGGTGTACGCTGACGATGTGTCGGTCCACTGTGAGTTGTGTACGATTTGAATTCGAGCGCGAGGGCAAGGCACGTACATACCGCACAAGAGGCATTTAATACATTGTGGTTCAAGATGTAGAACACTCCAAAGAAGGAGGATAACAAAAAACTGTTTCCGCAAACTTTGTGACTGTGACAACTTTCGCAGAATATCAGAGCTGGTTCAATGGCGCTGAAGTATCATGGAGTCCCAAGATTAATGAGCTCATTGTATTGTTGTTTCTAACTCTTGCAATGCCGAATTGCCATCCCAGCACGTAGACGGGGTTATTTGCAGCATGTCGGTTTCAAATCTTCGCGACGTGTTCCGTCTGAGTGGATCTGACAACGGGCTGGATCCGAAGCGGGTGCGTTGGTCGCTGTTTTGTTGCGGTGCCTTTGCGTTTTTGTGGTCTCGTCAAGCCTTTTGTTACGTAATGCATGGCATTGCTGGCTGCAATTTCTTTCTGCGACAACTAGCACCGAAATCGATCAAAGGTATGTGCGTGTCGCTTGATTGGCGGTATTTTGTCGTGGAATCTAACACTTTTATTCGCCGTGTGCAGAACGAGCGCTATCGTCATCGCAAAAGACGTCAAAATCCCAACGTCACCAAACTAAAGTCTAACATTGCTCATGACCTCGTCATGTCCGCTGGAGCCGTAAGTTGCGTGCGTGGGTTGGAATTGTTGTCACTGTTGACCTCAAACAGTGCGTTGCTATGAAAGGCCCTCGTAGAAGAAAATTTAGCCACAATGTGCCGATCCCCACCGGTGCAACCGCGTCCAAGAACACAAGAGAACGGGCATCGCTCGCACCGTGCTGGGGATGGCACAGTCACGGTACGTGGAGGTGGAGCCGATCCGTATAATGGGTCGATCCATCATTCTGCGCGGAAGCCACAACAGCGCGTGCGCAGTGTTCACGAACCCGAGCTGCTGCAGCCGCCATATGTGTACGTTGATCACACCTGCTGTTATCATCATCACCCCTCGTCTTCTGCATGCGGTCCCAATGTAACAAATTCCTTATATTGATGGCCAGATTTTCCTACCGCCATCGACAGGGCGGACAGGAACATAGTTCTCGCCACCGGTCGACGACGGTATGTCTCATTTTCCTCACCTCGTTTCTGTAGCCCGTCTGACATAGTGCTTTGGTGTATGTAGGAGGATGAAATGTTGCCCCAACTTGACCAGGAAGCAGGTTCGTGCCGACGAGTTGCTGTCGTGTGTCCACTTGGGCCTGACGGTCAGTATGTTCTCCACAGGACGGGATTTGTTAAACACGGTTTGGAAAGGACATTCACCCTCGAACCGCGCTTATGGCGGCGAAGCCTCTGCTCCATCTTTGACCACCATTAAAGTCAGTAAACAGAGACCGAATCACGAGCAACATATTTTGTTTGTGGCTGGGTCTACGGATGCGGAAAACGCAGAGTCCAAAATTGCGACTGCCGGTTCACCGTCAACGCACCAGTCATTACAGGCACACAGCGAGGTGAATGACGATATTTGTGAGCCGTCTGTTGCTGCATGTGTGCTCACGTGCATTTGCTTTGTCCAGATCCGAAGCGAATTGGAACAGGCATCCAGCAACTTGAATATATTCAACTCTGGAAATGAGCCAACTGGGTTAGTATACTTTGATTACCCTTCACGAACAATGCCTGCATCTGTGTCAACGTATGTTGCGCTTCCAGGGAGGCCTTACTCGATTCCGCCACAGATGGGCCAAAGAAAGATGATAGCTCGCAACCAAGACGTATGCTACTTGTTTGCTGATGTCGTGTGTCTCCACACAACTCACTGCGCGGCATTACCTTGCTTCATGTTTCAGCAACGGGGCTACTTCGCAGTTACTCTGCTCGCAGAGATCGTGTCACTCAAGTCACGAAAGAACTAGAAGCGGCAGTGCGTACATACAGCGCCTCGGCTAGGGGGAGACGGAGCTTCCAGCTTCACAACCGCAATCGAAGCTTGTACGTCTTTGTTTTGATTGGGTGCGTTGGTAGCGCGACCCTCACCTGATTGTCTACGCCTTTTGTACGCAAAAGACACAGATACTCAACCAATGGCGCACGTCACGGATCTCCAGGGGACGCTAGCCGCCGGCCGTTGAATGTTGGTATTGTGAAAGATGAGCAACGGCCCCGAAGTCCAGAGTTTAGCAATATGTTTTCTGCCTGGGAGGAGACCGTTGAGCCGGTTGGGCCATGGTGTTTTGAGTGATGCTCCGAACAGACAAGTATTAGGTCGTGCGCAGGGGCGGCGACGTTCGTTTTTAAAAAAATTACAAGCGCAATGCAATTGCGACTGGATCGTGTGAGCCTGCTTGTTAGCATTAAACGAAGTGACCAGCGGCATTCAATCATTTGGTGACCAATGCTTTACCGCCGAGCAACACAGCTAATCCGAGTCCTCGGCATCGAAATCATCGTGGGCCATGTTCAAAGTACCTTCTAATTCTTTCGACTCCAGCAGTAGCTGTATGTCATCGTCAGAAAGCACTGCCTGCAACTCAGATTTTTCTGCAAGGATTTGCTGTTGCAAGCGTTCCAAAGTCAGTTGTAGGGAGTGGCAACTCTCTTCTCGCTTAGCGATGTCTGATTGAAGAGCAGATATCGCAGTCTTTTGTCCTGCCAATTTGTGCAAATCTGAATCTGGACCTGCGCACACGGTCAACCCCACATGATTCACGTAAGTATAAATAACACTGAATGACTGCAAGCGCTTTCCATACCAATGGTTAAAATTGATGCCGCCTCCGTGCCAGCGAGCTTTTT
>ENA-OWNT01004619-OWNT01004619.1-seawater-metagenome-genome-assembly--contig:-NODE-4619-length-11930-cov-4.457690_pt1 | contig 11930 bp, 22 predicted proteins | sample MGYA00238136_ERZ651165 | MGnify/ENA primary metagenome ERZ651165 (study PRJEB26861, sample SAMN08777766) | seawater metagenome | isolation source: coastal seawater | place: USA: Florida | collected... | reverse complement strand
CTCGCGCACCCTTGCCAACCATTCCTCGCTGTGTTGGTGTCGTTTCAGCAACACACGGCTCGGCTCTGATACAACCCTCGACCGCACCGCAAACAATGTCCTGTGGAAAAAACACTGCCGAAAACATTCTTTGCTTCTTTTCTGAACATCTTTTGCTCGCCTTCTCAACCTCTTTCAACTTCTTCTACCACCAACCACCTACTTCCTCCAAATATGGGCAAGTGTCTCAAATGTGGCTGTGGCATCCGCACCTCGCTGGGTCTGCCGGCGCTTTGCACGGGATGTGCGGGCTTCAGGAGCCCGTTCCAGAAGGAACACGTGGACCAGGCGATTGTTTCAATCATCAAGAGCTTCTTCTAAGCGGGGCCAGCGACGCGTCCCTCCCCCCATTTTCACTTCTTTGTATGTGATTTGGCATTTTTCCGGCACAGAAGTGGAACTTTCAATATCGCCTAGTTTTCTTCTAACTGCCTAAGTTTTTTGTGCCATACAACATTTAACCCACAGCACTTGCCTGTCATTGTATGCTTGTCGGTATGTATGCACGTTACGTGTTCAAACAAGATTAAAGCGGTCGCAAAGACTACGCTTGAATGAGCAGGCTCGAAGATGAAAACGTCAGAGTGCACCACGCCAAGTTTGACGGTGGCTGGCCAAGCAGCACGACAGACGAGAGACTGGGCCCAGTTCAGTACACTAGGAAAACGGAGTAGAACTGCGGAGATTTCTAGCGACGCACGGATCGCGCATTGCGTCAGGCGAAAATGACTCACAATCAACCAAAGCAGGAGAACAACTTCGGTGCACGAATGACCGTTACAAAACAAAATTGTGAGCTTGTACCGACAAAACCAATTCAACGACGCCGTCGTAGCGGACGCGTCCACACTCATCCCTTGCGGCGAGTCATGTGATCAAAGATGACAACCTGCAAGTAGTCATCTGTTCCCTTAATGTCGGTGCGTGTGGAATTATCCCCTGGCAACGAATTCGGGTCCACGTTGATTGTCTTGCGGTCGCGCTTGTTCTTGAACAATAAGCCCATCTCGTTGTGTGCAATCACCTGCATTTCGAGAGAACAGACATGCAACCAGGGGTTAGCACACACATAGCGTCATCATGGGCTCCCAAACAACATGCCTGAAAGTTGGAGTTTGAGTTCGAAGTGGAATGCTGTGTCTCGAAGTTGTAATAGCTCAAGTCTGACGACTTCGGTTGCAGTTTCGGCCTCTGCGCTCCAAGTGACTGCCATTGTGAAGTGACAATGAGCACGCAGAATAAGGATGCGACAATGCATTGCCGAGCACTGAAAACATAGGGCAGCACTCACCTCGTCAAAATACCTCTCAAAGTTGTCCGACTTGAGCCTGGCTGCGTAGTCCATGTATGCACTGACTTCTTGACCCTTCTTGTTCTTCGTGCGTATGAAGATTATCGTAGTGAGTTTGCCGCTGCGCACCAGCTCCTCGCGGTCGGCCAGAGCCACCAAAAACGGGTCAGTGATCTTCTTGCCTGCGCTAGCCTGCAGCATGAATCACAAACAACGATGAGTGCGAGCCCAGAGCGCAAAAGGCCACCAAGCACCAACCCCAACCCCAACTAACGCGCGCCACATGGCACTCACCAGAAGCTTTGGAGCCTCCTTCTGAAATGACTTCTTGTCGTTTTGTATCTTCTTGAGCTCTGCGAATTCCTCCCTAGAAATTGTGTCAGCTTGGCTCCCCCCACGGTAGCCAAGTTGCACAAGCTCTCGCGCAAGTTCTTTGTCTTCTAAAAAGTACTCATCTAATGGTAGAATCTGAGAGTCCAGATACTCTTCGTAAGAGAGGAAGTCAGACACTGCTTCCAACTTTTCCTCAAGCTTCGAATCTACTTGATCGTTCATCGTGGCGTTCGTTTCTAATCGCAAGAACGCGCGTGTGCCCCTACCACGCCCAGCCTTCGAGAGAGTCGTTGACTCAACTTCGAGAACCTTACGTCTCGAAGAAGCAAACTTTACTCGTGCAGGTCGATGTGCAGGAGACGACAGCACCCACGAAACCAAGCAATAAAAAAAATACACCACGCGAAACGCAAAACCCGATTTTGAAAACTGTTCCTGTGTGTCAACAAGCGTGAACGCTTACGTGATTGCAACACGCGTTCGCCGTCCCAAGTAAGATGTGAGCAGCGACAACATCTTCAACAACAGCGGCGACGACAACCCGAAACAACAAACCACCAATCTAACCAACGGAGTAACAACAAACAAGCGAACAAACGAAGCAACCACGACGACGACGACGACGACGACGACGACGGCAAGCAAAAGAACAAATGAACCGTATCAAACCAACGACGCAACGGACAAACGAACGAACGAACAAACTAACAAACGAACAAACGAACAAACGAACAAACGAACAAACGAACAAACCAACGAACCAACAAACCAACAAACCAACAAACCAACGAACCAACGACGACCAACCAACCACCAAACGAACGAACACAAACGAACGAACAAACAAACGAACGAACGGAGTGACTGAGTGACTGGGAATGAGTGCGGTAACGTCAACGACCACTTGCCTTCACCCACTCACTCACTCACTCACTCACTCACAGCCTCACAGCCCACCGCCGTTCGATCACCGTAACACCCTTCAATGATGTCTTCATAACTTCAGAACGTCCACGTGCAGTGTGCGACTACAATGTTCTACTTCCCCTGTAATAACGGTATATGCCTTTATACCTCCTCACGAACAGCATAGAAAAGGGTAAAATTCCAATAATATTGACTTTCTCCCCTAAATGCTCATCTCCGCTCATCCGTTGCTGCGTTGGCGCTGCGTGAATCCGTTTGCCTTACTTTCGTACTGTGCATTTACTTTCGTATAATTTGCAAAAAAGTTTCAACGCCTCTCAACGTGTAAAAAATAAATTTGTACAAATCGCTTTTTCAGAGTACAGTACTAATATTGCGCGCGCCAACACTGACACGCGCGGCGACGCTCAACGGCGTTCGGTGTTGGCGCCGACAACTCAAGTGTCCGAAAAACGGCGTTATTCCTGAAAGTAGATATTCTGTTCGCAATTGTAGTAGATGTAGATAGGTACTGTTGTGGTTAACTGTGAAGTAGAGTGTTCCGATATTGTTATTTACATGAAAGGATATCTACAAATAGTATTTCGAGTGTTGGTGCGACGTCGCGGCGCCGTTGCGCCTGTTGCGACTGCACTGACGGCGCTGACGACTGACGACGTCGTTCGTTGCGTCGTCGTCGCCGTCGTCGCCGTCGCCGTCGCCGTGCGTCGTTGTTGACAGCGGATTCGAGGACGGAGGACGGAGGACGGAGGACGGAGGGCCGAGGGGCGAAGGACTTTGGAAGAGGTTGCGGTGAAGAAGGTTGCGGTGACTTTTGTGTTTGAAGACGGCGTGGGTGGGTGTGGTGGAGGGTGCTGGGTTAGTGGTAGTGCATCGTTGTGTCGTAGCAGCGTGATGCACGTGTCCGTATCTATGACGTGTTGGTTGATATCCGGCTCAAGTCGGCATGCCGTGTTCTTGTGTACGTGCCAGCCACGCAGCTTCACGCCCACCTGTGAAGAGAACGTTTTTTGAAGTGTAAGATCATGGGCTGGTGTGCTCACTGGCTGGGATCGTGTGGTATTCGGCCGCTTGCAAGCTACGGTGAATGGGTGGACGTGTCGCTGTAGTTCTTTCAAAGTTGCAGGACATTGGAGTTGCGGTTGTTTCGTGTCTGTCTTTTTCGTGGTTTTGTTTGAAATAAAAGTCATTTGTTTGATTGTACGCGACTCGCCAACACCCTGTTCGCTATCTTGAAGTCCTCTTCTGCACAAGAGTTCGATTTCTTCCCAAGCCCAAGCTCGCAGAGAGCCCACTGCAACAGAAGGTAGGGGTGCGTAGTTATGCCCAACAAGTCCCATCGCAAGGCTCCATCACGAAGCGTGGTTGCAGCCGCAATCGCCCGAAAGCGAGCGGTAGCCAAGCAACGAGAAGCTGAGTTACAGGCCCAGGAGGAAGCTCAACGTCTGGAGCAGCTCCAACAACAGGAGGAAGCTGAGCGACGACGACTCGCCGAGGAAGCGAGGGCCGCCAAACTCGCGGAGCGTGCCGCAAAGCCGAAACAACGCAAACTTTCCAATGCTCAGAAGAAAAAGCGGGCGAAGGCAAAGGCAAACCTCGCGCGACTGCAAGGATATCAGCGCGGATCACAACAGCGACAAGCCCCCGCAGTGCAGCGCACCATCCCGACAGCATCAGCACCACCGCGGCGTCCGAAGGTGCAGCAGCAACCACAGCCATTGCCACGGGCCGGAAATACTGTTCCACTCGCATCGGAAAGTGCATTGAATCTACGAGCTCCGGTGTGCGCCGTTTTAGGTCATGTGGACGTTGGCAAGACAAAGTTGCTCGATCGACTCCGAAAGTCAGATGTGCAGGTTCGTCTTCTGCAATATCACTCGAGTACTACTCAACTACCCGCCTCGCGCTTTTCCCGCTTTTGTGAATGTCCCTTAGTCGTGTTTCCCGTGTTATGATGACCGCTGTGCTGTAGGGAGGAGAAGCGGCCGGCATCACGCAGCAAATCGGAGCGACCGTATTTACCCAAAAACATTTGGTCAACGTGCTGACCGCCATTCCACGAGAGTCGCCGGCCGAGGAAGCAGCCACCTTAAAACTACTCTCTCATGTTCCGGGACTCGTCATAATTGACACGCCAGGACACGGCATGTTCAAAAACATGCGCAAGCGAGGAGCACGCATTTGTGACGTCGCCATTGTAGTTATCGACCTCATGCACGGTCTTGAGCGACAAACCAAGGAGGTGATCGCGCAACTTATTAGAGCAAAGCGACCCTTCGTCGTTGCGCTAAACAAAGTAGATCGATGCTATGAGTGGACCTCACCGCCACCGCACGATGCCTTGTGCACGCCTTTACATGTTACCAAGCAGCGACAAGCGGACCATACAGCTCGGGAATTTAACGATCGAGTTAAAGGCATCACTGATGAGCTGCTTGGGCTCGGGCTCTCTTGCAGGTACGTGAGCAAATGCGAGCGACACCAACCGATTCGAGCGAGAGCATATGTTTCATGCCACTCCGTTCCTGTGCTCTGCTGCTGTGCCACCGCGTAGTTTGATTGGAGCAGAAGAATGTGCCAGCAACAGAGATGCTTTGAAGGTAAATTTTCAAGCGGTGTCATACTTCTGCTGCTCCGTGTCCCAACTAACGTTTGTGCAAACCTTGCTCAACCACATAGGCTACCCTGGACGCTGCTGATTTTGATCCTGACTCTCCGACCGCGCAAACTCCTGGTGCCGACGACGACGAGATGCTGGAGGAATGGCCCGTGACAATGGTTCCGACATCTGCCAAGACAGGTGAGGGCATAGGTGAACTCATTGAAGCTGTAGTTCGTTGCGCCACCTTGCGCGCCTCGAACCTTCGATCTTCCAAAATGGTGGAGGCCATTGTCATGGAAGTGAAGCAGAAGAAAGGTCAGCCTACAACCCTCGATGTAATTCTCAAAAATGGTAGACTTAGAGTCGGTGATGACATCGCCTTGTGCGGCTACAACGGTACATCTTGGTGTTGCCTAACCGCTTTCATTTTCAAATCTGACTTTTCTGTCACGACCCATGAACTTCCTCAGGACCAATGTTGGCGACGATTAAGCGGTTGCAGACACCCGCTGCTGGACTGGAAATGCGAATCAAAAAGGATCACTATGCAGACAACAATGCTGTCACAGCGTCCACAGGTTTGTTCGCCCTGCATCAGTTCAGTATCATGACAACAACACGTTATTGTGACAAACGTTGTTGCGGTGTGTCCAATAGGTGTAAAAATTACCACAAAGCAAAAAATCGATGAAGCTATTGCAGGAACACCCCTAATGTACACTGGCAAAAAGAAAGCAGACAAGGAATTTTGCTTGAAGTATTTGGAACCCGCTTGCCGACGCAATGCTCTGTGGAGGTTTTATGATGCCAAAGCCAATGGACGGCTCCAGTCACTCGGAGTGCATGTGCAAGCACCAACACTCGGATCATTGGAGGCAATGTTAGAATGGATGGCGAAACAGGTACACGAGAGCGCGCACGAATCACCGTTCGACAATGACGTACCTCTCCGACCTTCTGTTGTCGTGTGTTTTGTCATTGTATTCGATTTGCCAGGAACCACCAGTTGCAGTCCAGTCATGCGCAATTGGGTCACTCAACATCAACGACGTCAAAAAGCTCGGGGTTCGTGCGGTGGTTGTCACATGATGGCATCCGTGTGATTTGCTCTAATCGCCCGTCTGGTTATGCAGGCCACATTAGACCCACGGCGCGTCAACCGTCTGGAAGACCCAGTGGAGAATGTGGCGATCATAGCGTTTTCAACTCGAATCCCAAATTCTTGTGCCAACGAAGCCAAAAAGCTGGTGCGTACTTGTTTTGCTCGCTGCATTACTCTACGAATATGTCTTACTGATGCTCATGATGGTTATGCAGGGCATTGAAATTTATTCGGATGAAACCGTGTACAGAGTCATGGAAAAATTCTACGAGGGCCAGGAGGAACTCAGGTTGGTTGTGGGATTTATGCGTTGTCGACACCACTCTGCTGAGGCTCATTTGTGCACGACTGTGTGCAGGACGAAACGTGAACGCGAACTGCGAAAGCATTTGAAGGAGCAGCGGCAACGTGAAGCGACTCGTCAACGAAAACAGGTGAGAGAATTTTGCGCACACCCAGCGCGGATGCAACTGCTCGCGAATAATGCCATTTTGTCGTTCTAAGGCCGCTCGAGCGCGAAAGAACAACGTCCGACACAGAGTGGATGACAGCGAGGATGGTGATGACAACACTTCCACGGACGGTTTGCTCCGCCGCACCAAAGATGACTGGAAACATGAACTTGAACAAAATGGTGGCAGCGCTGCTGAACCTGGAAGTCCAGGACTCGGCTTGTTTGTGTCCGCAATTAAAACTCCGGCGTTAGGCCCACAACAGAATCCCAAACAGGAGGACGAGGAACTCGATGGCTTCGTCATGTAAACAAGACGTTGTGTTTCTCCCCGGTTGTTGCTGTGCATTAATGTTTGCGGGGACCATGATCGTCCAAGCACGCGTGTACCAGCAAGAGAGTATGACCGAGTCTGTATGTAATTGTAAAGTTGAAGATAACTCACTGCAGTAACTTCATGTTGATGACGGTTGGCTGAGCCGGTGGCTGCCCAACTTCTTTTGTATGGGCTTCTTCCTTTTTCAAATCTTCAAGAAACTGCGTCACAGCGGCCGCAGCTTTGTGGACTTGAGCTTTTGCTCGCTCGGCCGACATGGGCTGCATTCCAGCACATCGCAAACAATTAAGAAAAGATTAATTGAGTGTCATGACGCACTTTACACTTCGCACCTGGTAGCTTAAATGCCGGTATTTTGGTTGCGTGTACATCGGTCTCAATTCTCCATTCGAGGCGACTAGCGACTGGCATGACTGACACCATCCGATTTCGTTTGATTTTGCGCTCGGGACGTGCTTGACAAGTCCGGTTCTCTCCATCATCTCTTTCAGTTTCACTCCTGGTGTGCCGCTAAAAACTGGATTGATGTCATTGTATCTGAAAAACAAGAGACAAAATGCAGCGCCACAGAAAACCAGAGTCAAAATTACACACAAGGCACACCGCGATATGAAAATCCGAGACAGAAGCAAAAGCACTATTCGTACGTTTTGCACTTCGGACACATGGGAAGCGGAGTAGTTGACCACGCTTTCGACATCAAATCTTCGTCGCCTTCAATCATGCCTGTCATCCCGCTGCTCTGCGGCTTCATGTGCGTCGACTGCACTTCCATCTTCCCGAACAGTTTCATCGTCGTCATCGTGAACCCAAGCGACAACAACAAACAAAGTCCACCCTTTCCCTCCAAAGCACACAAAAAATTAACTCGTGCAAATATTTCTTTCAGTGTGCATGAATGAAGTGCTAAAATGACGGTTACACTACGCCTTCGTCCGTTCGTCCAATGTCTGTCGTTCCAAAACAGAAGCCAAAAGTGGGTGAGTACACAGAACTTGCACGCGACACATGAATTTTGAATGCATGCGCGAGTGAGACGCCATGAGAGTCACATCACATGGCATGCGTACAATGTGACAAAGAGTAGTGCAAAGGTTGATTCCTCGGTGTTGTGGTCAAAGACCGTCTGTCTGTTGTGGCATCATCGTCTCAGTTGTGTCGTGGTGGCACTTCACAGTTGTCGCCGTCGTCGTTGTCGTCGTCGTCATTGTCGTCTTCGTCGTCGTCGTCGTCGTCGTCGTCGTCGTCGTTGTCGTTCGTTGCTGTACGAACTAACCAACGAACGAATGAACGAACACGTCAAAAACTGTAACGGTATTTTGCAGTCAATTGATACTGATTAACAGTGTCTAAACGCTGAGTGATATGACTGATTGAGCATATGACTTCACGTTTCAGCGTTCACCAGTATATTCTACCCGATTGATTGTCTGAATTATTTGTCAACTGAAACCATTCTTCCCTCATATTCAGTCACAATGCTGACTGAATAAGTGACTGTATGACATAGTGAACTACAGTGCCACTTTCAAACTGATTGAGTATATTCAAGTTTACTCTTCAAGTGAGCAGTGTAATGTTCCTGTCAATGGGATATCCAAAAACTGATTGGATGTCCATTTTTAGATCTTTAGTTTGAGATAATTACTGGAAGTAGATAATTTAGCAATGGGAGTAAAAGCACTCAAAAGCTTCTATAATCAACTTTATGATGATTTCATCGGCGGCGGAAAACGGCTGCAGCGGACGTTTTTTGAGTTCGTTCGTTCCTTCGTTCGTTGTCGTTCCTTCGTTCCTTCGTTTTCATTCGTTTTCATTCGTTTTCATTCGTTTGTTGTTTTGAGTCCGTTCACGGACATAAATGGCGTGGCAGAGTTGTGGTTTGTGTAGTATAACTATATTCGATGTGTGAGATACCCATGGTGGACGAGACAGCCGGCTGTTGAACAATGCATTTGTCTATTGTTGATGTGCACTTGAATCGGGTGCACGCACCAGTTACTTTCGGACATGCTCTCGCAAGCACCCTGCGACCCGACAGCAACGCCTATTCTGTTGACTCACTCAAGGCTCGTCTGCGTCAGGTAAGAGAGATTGGCCGTACAATGCATGGCTTGTAAGTTTCGGCGAACAATATGGAACCAAAAATTTGTGCGACTGTGACGTTCGGATTTTGAAGAAATTCGCGGCGATAATGTGTGCAGCCGCGAGCATGTGTGCGACATGCGCTGGAGGGAAGGGGTGCAGCAAAGTACTTTGCTGCGCCGTTGATGTCACAAGTCGAGTCTATTGCGTTTAGACTGTGCAGACGGTATTAAGCCATGTCGGTTCAACTCAAGAAGCTCAAGCCGGAGCCCCTTCCGGCTGGTATGAGTCCGGAGTTGCAGAAGCGCATCGCTGCGCAGCGAGAGAAGGAAAAGACGATAGCAACAATGAAGAAGCGCAAAAAGCGCCAGGCAGACGAAAAAGAATTTGCTGCAATCATCGATGAGTGCCGCGAAAAGAAAAATCGACGCAAACTAGTTGTGTCTTTAGAGCGAGTTCTTGCGGACGAGGAAAATGAACTCTGCGACGAATCTCCTTTGGTGCTCAAGGCAAGGCTGCTAATCCAAGACCTCGACGAGCACTTTCGACTTGTCGAGGAGCTTCAACAGCGAGAGAAGTGCGCAGAAGAGCTGACAAAGAGAGAGAGAGGCGAAGTCGCGAGGGTATGTGCAGAATTGTAAGCATCACCTTTTTGAGTTTGCTTGTCAACTGATGACTGTGGCCCTGCTGCACTCCAGGCCTTTGAAGCTTTCGAACATGAGAACAAAGGTTTCGTCTTAGCTGTGGCACTGAAGCCTGTTCTTGCCGCACTTGGAATCCCTGTGTACGCTTTCTATTTCACCAACGATTGCAACCAGTCTACATGGATGTTGAACAACAAAAGTATCATGACTGATTATTCTTCCCTGAACTGTTGTGTGCATGTAGGCGGAACAGGGAAATTAAGCGGCTCCTCAGTACCATGAACAAGGATGGCTTGTCGACTCTGACCTTGTCCGAAATCACACTCTTCGCTGCGCCGCTTATCAAAAAGAGGCATCCTCGTCGTGAAGTCATGCGCCGCTACAAGGTCAGCATTGTTGTTCGCCGCACTATCTCGAGCGAATCGGTCAGCATTCTCTTTCCGCACAACAGGCTTTCAACGAGAACCCAGTTGTCGATAAGAATGGAAAACCACTTCCCAAGGTAACAGCTGCCAGTAGCAAAACAGTTCAATCTGAAGCAGGTCATCCATGTGTTTTCATTGCGTTTACTTTGGTTGATTGCAGGGCATTTCATTCCGTAACCTTGTCAAGCTCAGTGAGGAAGTGGGCCGAAAGGACACCCATGAATTCCTGCAGACCCTCATAGAAATCGCGGACATGGACAATGACGGCAGGGTTCGTGGATGCGCACTGTCACTCTGCATTTGTTGTTGAATGCATACACTCTGATGGATATTGTTGTTCGTCTAGGTATCAGCCCCAGAGTTTTGGATATACATGAAAAACTTTGCTCAGCTAGACAAAATTGAGGCCGAAGAGAAGCGCAAAGCGATCGAAATCGCAAAGAAGAAACGACTTGTGCGTCGCGCAATGTTCGCACTGACCCTTCTGCTGTTGTGCTCATTTGTTCTCGCTTGTTGTCAGGACGACGCCAAGCGAAATCTCGATACAGCACTGCAAATTGCTCGGAGGGATATGGAGGCCTCCAAACTGCGAGCGGTTCTTATGGATTCTTTGAACAAGGTTTGTTATTTGGCGTTGTCCGCAATTCCGTTAAGTCACTCTTGACTCACTCGCTGTACTTTGCAACAGGGTCTCCCATGTGACATTGATCTCGTTGTCGAGTGCAAGGCATACATCGCTGACCTGCAGGAACTCGACAAGTACCAGCTCGGTGATGACGACACCGAAGGCACTGCGGCTGCGGAGTCGACGCCAGCTGCACCTAGTGAAGACGACAATGAAGACGTCAGCTCAAAGTAGTGCAGTCGCACATGCTGACACGGCATGTGGCAGGACTCGGAGATTAATTTTAAGCGCACTGCATGATGACGAAAAAAAGACCGGCATCACCGAATTCATAAGCTACCCGGGTAGACGAACATCTCACCAACGGCTGGTTGTATTGTACAGTAATTGCTGTCGAACAACACTTACCCCTTGTTGATCCCACTACGTTCTGTCATCCGTCGTCTGTCATGGTAAACAAAATACTACACTGGGCATACCTGATGATGATGACATGATGACCATTGATGATGGAACCAATCCAGAGCTATTATGGCATAGCCCTTCCTTGATTGATTGATGGAATCTTCTAACTAAGTTGGGCAATGTCATCATGGAGAGAGAGGATCGGCGATTGACTGTCAAAGTACAACCTGTACAGTTATGTCGTCACGGCCAACAACAAAGTTCGACGTCACGACGACGACGACGACGACGACGACGACGACGACGACGATCGATCGATGTTCGTTGTTCATTGTTCGTCGTTGTTCGTTGTCGCTGTTCGCTGTTCGTTGTTGTCGCTGTTCGTTGGTCGTTGTTCGTTCGTTCGTTGGATTTTGCGGTGGTGGCCGGTCCAATCGTAGTCTGTTAATTAATTAACGTCGCTCCTTCGTTTACAGCTTCGTCTGGCTGATTGTTGATGCAGTAATGATTCACTTGTAGCTGCAAATCGTGTCGTTGCGTGCAGCATTGTTTGTTGTTGTCGTCGTCGTCCGGAAGAAAGGGGTCACAAGCAACAACGGCATCCAACGAGGGAGTAGAGAGGGGACGAGAACATGCACCAATGTGATGTGTTGGAAAGACAGGA
>ENA-OWNT01004618-OWNT01004618.1-seawater-metagenome-genome-assembly--contig:-NODE-4618-length-11932-cov-4.617292_pt1 | contig 11932 bp, 10 predicted proteins | sample MGYA00238136_ERZ651165 | MGnify/ENA primary metagenome ERZ651165 (study PRJEB26861, sample SAMN08777766) | seawater metagenome | isolation source: coastal seawater | place: USA: Florida | collected... | reverse complement strand
CGTTCGTTTTGTGTTTGGTGTTTGGTGTTTGGACTTTGGACTTTGGACTTTGGTGTTTGGTGTTTGGTGATTGGACTTTGGTGTTTGGTGTTTGGTGTTTGGTGTTTGGTCGTTGGTGTTTGGTCGTTGGTCGTTGGTCGTTGGTCGTTGGTCGTCGGTCGTCGGTCGTCGGTCGTCGGTCGTCGGTCGTCGGTGGTTGTGGTCGGTGGTTGTGGTCGGTGGCCGTCGAACATGCAACTCGTGCGGTCGTCGTCGTCGTCGTCGACAATTGCCGCCGCCGCCGCCGCCACCACCGCTGCCGTCGTCGTTGTAAGGATACCAAAGTCGTACCCGGGGAGTTGTTGAGTTGTTTGTTGTGCCGTTGCGTCGTGTCGTCCTGTCGTTTCATTGTCGACCAGTTTGGTTCAACTCGTTGAGTACCTTGACGTCCTCAAAGAAGAAGGCCGCTGAGGACGGTCAGAATTTTCGGCTGTTTGTTGTGTGGCTCGCGGTGGTGGTCAGGGCACAGTTGATTGTGGTGTTCCTACCCTTCGAACGTGTTGTTCTCGACATATGTAGAAACGCCGTCAAGGTGCACCACACCAACCATGGGCGACAACCTTTCCCTGAAACAGATGAAGCAGAAACTCCGCGACGCCGGCGTGGACTTCTCAACCTTCGTTGAAAAGCAGGAATTTATTGATGCAGTTAAGGAATTGCCGAGTGCAGTTGACGAAGAAACAAGCGAGATAGGCTCAGTCACAGAGGGTTCACCTTCTGGCCCGGACACCTCTAGCGAACACAAGACAGTACAACAAGCCACATCGACGGAGTATCGGAAAGCACAGGATGCGGTAGATGCCAGTGCCACAATTTGCCATTTCCAAGACGTTGAAGAGTTGGACGATGTTGAAGTGGTCGACTCCGCGAGCAGTGAAGTCAATGTGGAAGCACGCAATGACCAACTGATTGCAATCAAGCCAATAGCCAAAGACGCAACACTAAAAATCTGTGAACAAATGTGGCTTTTAAGGCTGTCGGCAGTGATAACTGCAGAAGGCCAGGTTCCTTTTCTTGGGGTAGCGCCAGGTGTCGACTTGCTCCCCGGATTTTCCGTTGCCGCGCTCCCACTGGGCCCGCTTCCGTCCGAGCAACTTGCAGAAGAAAAGTCTTTTAGAGTTTTGGCTTTCGATGAGCAGCAAAGCTTGGGATACTTGCAAGAGGATGGCGTCACACCGAAGCTCCACTTCGATACGGCGTTGTTGCGTCAGCAACCAGGTTATCGCTTGTCGAAGGCGTATTTAGACCTGAAATGCCAGCCAATCCAGGCCCCCACAGTCAATCAGAACACTTCGGAAGAAGCAATGGTCGAAATGAAGTGCAGTGAATGGCTTGAGAGACTGTGTGAGCAGCGCATTTTTGGCGAAGACATCCCGCTAGATACCATAGTACTGGGCATGACTGCCTGCAAAGTGTTCGGTGTTTTAGCGAATCCACCACCGGCGGCAAGTGAGAGTGCACCATCACAGTGATCTGCGTCGCGCCGCCTGCGCGGTTGGACTGCGCTTGTGCAATACCAACACGTAGTGTGCACTGTACTCATGAGTACTGTAGACGAATAAGAAATAACTGTTTATTTTCGATTATCACAGAAATCAGGATGAACACCGTTCCGTTGTAGTGGTGGCGTCACCGTCGTGGCTTCCATTTCACACGCTCATTAATGGGCGGCTTCTGTTGAAAACGAGGGGCTCTCGTGAAAGACACCGCAGACCCGGTACGCCGCGCCCTCAATCCGACAGATTTGCTTCGCTTCAACTTTTGACCGCGGGCGAACTTGCCTTGGCGCATCGCTCGATTTGTACGGGCTTTCATTAGACCGACTTTTCGCTGAAAGGTCCACAGTGATCCAGCGTGAGTACTGCCGAAGGATACCGGCGCAGACGAATATGATCGTTCGGGAGCGGTGTACGGTCGTCCACCAGGTAACAAACGGGCGGTGTTTGCCTGAAGCGCGGCCTCCCGGGGTTGTCCTGCCGTAGATGGTCGTCGACTGCGAGGAGGGGTGACCATCGTGAAGTTTTCGGTCTTCTGCTGCGGCTGTGGTTGGGGCCGCGGCGGGATGTCCTCGGACCTTGCGGACGATAGGGGAGTCGATGTCGCTTCTCGCTTGAGTGAGGCTACGTATACACGGTTTGTGTGGTGGGTTGCCCGTTCGCGGTAACTCTACACAGACAGAGCACCAATTGAGACGAGTTTGCAAGTTGACGATCACAGTACGTGGAAAAATACCTTGTTCCAGTTCAAAGTCTTGGACCTGGGCACCTGGCAGTTGAATGTCATCAGTTCAAAGTTTAACAACAGCGAACTGCAGCTGAAGGCACCATCACGGAATGCAACGAACCTGCGCGCGGCGTGGAACCAGATGAGTTGTTGTCATTGGAGGGCTTTGCTTTTCATCGACGAACGATTCTGGGCGCAGTGAGCTTCGTGAGGGATGAGGCCGCCCTGCTGCATTGTTGACAGTTTGTTTTGGCACTCTCGGCACTGTCTTTTTGAATCTCGCGGCAGTTGCCTTCACAAAAGCTGTTCTTTTGTTCTTCAAATATTTGAGCCGGACTTCTTGTTTTTGAACTTTCGTTTTGACTGGCTGCCGGTTGGGCTCTGGCGCATTGCATACGGTTGTTGGAATGGAGATTGTTTTAGTGTCCGGGTGTGGTACTGTGTGGTGGCCTTTGTGATCAGAACATTGAGAAATGTGCCGCTCCGCGGGGAGTCGTGCCGAAGCGCGAATAGTTGGTGAAGATTTGGTCGTCTTCAAGGACAAAATAGCGAAACCACTGCTGTCATCGTCTCCCAGATTCATATCAACACTGTTGTTGTCTTTGCTGTCCTGTTCGAGCGTTATCATTTGCCCGGGAGTGTGACAATCTTGAGGTTCCCTATCTGACTTCGTGGGTGTCAAAGTCGCTCCCACAGCACCTGCATTGCGTCCGTGAACGATCGTGTGTGCGTCCATCGGCAATCGGGAGCTTGCTTCTGGCACTTCTTCTTCGCCAGAAGTCCAACCGCTATTGCATGGCGTTGAATCGACACGTTGATCTGCAATGTCTGAATGATCAAAGTCATAACGCGGATTCGGATGTTCAGTGACAATTTTCACTTCGGACACCGGCATCAACGGCGTTGTAAAATCTCTGGCAGACGCTAGTTGCAGCACTCTCCGCTTTTTGTCATCCATGCCATGAATGTTTTCGATGAAATCCTCCATCTCCGCCATTGGATCTGGTTCATCAACTCCTCTTGCAAAATGGTTCACGTACGTAATGACGTTTTCGAGAGACGGGAATGATTCACCCAACTGTGCAGCTTGTGTAAGCGTCTCGATAACGTCCGATAACGAAGCTCCGTCGCTGGCGCCAACATATCTCGGAATAATTTTGTCTGGTGCTTGTGTTGAAGGCATCGGCTCACGCTCTATCGTTGTTGCCACCAACAAAGTCAACAGAATTGGATAGATTTTGTTGTTCGCAACATCCTTTATGTATGGAGACAGTAATTCGAGACAGAGCGCCATTGCGACTAAGCCTGGCAGCGCCTGGTCAGCCCGGCACCCCAGGGCCGTCCACACCGCATCGAGCGCGTCCTTCGCTTTCCAGTTCCAATCTTCATTCACCGCTGTGCAAATCACTCTCACAAGTCGTTTGTACTGAGTCAAGTCAAGCTCAGGAAACTGGTCGTCCTCCACATCGACTGCGGCCGGGACCTTTTCAGCCGCGGCGCAGCACAGCGCCGCCATTGCTGCACCACAATCGAACCTTGACAGTATTTGCAAATGCCGGCACATTTTGTGCCCAGAGTGGCGGAGAGTGCCAAGGGGTTGCGAATGTGCTTCATGCGCAGAGGTTGGGCGATACAAGAAAACCTTCTTCGTTTTATCAGCCTCCACATAAGTGTCCCCTCTAGCCAGTCGGAGCGTACCCGAGTTCGCGTTGCTCTGCTGAAGCGGGCGGTGCCGTTCAATGAAGCCATTGCAACCTACAAAGAAGCGAACAACGGAGCGCTCGCAAACCAAACACTTCTCCATATGCGCCATGCCGTGGGCTTTCACAGCCACACATGACAATCGTGATCAACCATCACGCACGACATCAGCGCGCGCGAACCTTGGAAATTCCTGTTCGAGTATTTACTTCCTTTGCTGCGAGTTGTCTGTGGGCATGTTGTTGTATCGCCAAACTAGTTTGCTGAGACAATACCATCACGGTCACTACGGAACGCCTTGCTTTGCTTCGATATCAAAGAAACATGACGACCACTACGCCACCAATGTTGAACCACGACGTGCATCTGATTCTCGCTTGATACTTCGCACACCATCGACCACGATTGGATCAAACCCACCATCTCCGAGGGGAACAACAACAAAGCGACGACGACGACTTCAACGACTACATCGACGACGACGAACAGCGACAATGAACGGCGACAATGAACGGCGACAATGAACGGCGGCGGCGCCACCACGATTACAACGATGACAACGATTACAACGATGACAACGATTACAACGACGACGACGACGACGACGACGACTTCAATGACTCCAACAACGACTTCAACGACGAACGACGAACGACGACGACGACGAACGACTTCAACAACGCAACGACGAACGACGAACGACGGCCAGAGCAGCGACGAATGAGACGACGACGACGACGACAACGAAGACGACGACGACGACGACCAAAGCAGCGACAACGAACAACTTCGTAGCGCGTAACGCGTAACGTCGTCCACCAACGTTCCAAAGCTTGCATACAGAGTCTACAGCCTGTACAAAGAGTTTTGGTGTTTTCTGCGACACAAAAGTTGTGTACGAGCTAACCGCGTAAATTATGAACTTCTCTCAGAGACTCTCGATCTACCTACGTTCGGAGGTCACTCACATGTATTCAACTTCCTTTGTTGCCCCCGCCTCCACCGTCGCCGCCGAGATTGCTGCCGTCGTCGTCGTCATCATCGCCAATTGTCAGGGAAAATGTCCCAGGGTCTGCTGCCGGCAAGTGTTGTGATCGCGGAGATCCCTGGCTATTTGTCGCGGGAGAACGGACGCCTTTTGACTGCGTAGCCGCCGATGGCTGCGCTTCAGGATTGGGTCCATCGAGTTGGAAATCACTTTGCAGCGGCAGCGGGAGAGTGCTGCCAGTGTAATCGGAATCAATGTCCGCTCCCTGATGTATGACACATCAACTCAGTGAGTTTCGACAGAATGTGGTTCAACGCAGATGGTGAGGAAACTTAGCGCGACGGAACGATACATACCATGTCTTGCCCAGCCATCGCCACACGGATTTTATCGCTCCTATTTGCTTCTTGAATTGCACGCAAGCCAGAATGGCTTGTTCGCATCGCCGTGTAGACCTCGTTAATACCAATCGTCTCGATGCAGCTAACCGCACGCACATTCAAAACACGATCACAAGGATTGAGTGTCAACTTTTGCGGCCGCGACATCGAGCACGCACTGGCAATACCTGATCACATCGTGGTAGTCAACCTTGCCGTCCCCAGTGATGTCAGCATCAAAAAGCATTTCCTGTGCTATTTCAACTGGCAAAACCAGCTTCAACTCCGTGAAGACCTACGCATGCAACACAAAATGTTACCGCAAGTTCAAACAGTCGCACTTGTGCAGAACGAACAACGCACCCTGATGAGATCTTCAGTCGTAATATGGTAGTTCAAGTACTCCTCAGAGCGATCAGCAACCTTGGTTTCCGCAGTCGCGGGCTCCTCGTCGTCCACATGTGGATGAAAGCGGAGGAAGTCTTTTTCACATTGAACTTGGATTTCCTCGGCCTATAAGAAAGGTGGAAGAACAGGTCAATACAATCACGGACAAGGCGGCATGGAGTAAATCGAGTGTCGCGCGGGCGGACCTTCAAAGTTGTCGACACGATTGAGATGAAAGCGTCGAAATCGAGGAATCCTTGCCCTTTGATGTCCCAGTCGTGCATGAGCTTTTCCAGCTCCACCTCGTCCTCAGGATGTCCAAGTGACGTCTAAGTGGACGTGGCGAACATCAGACATGCTAACCGTGAGAAAATACATGACAGAGCGACGTACCATCAATTGTGAAAGATCTTGCCGCGAAAGCAGACCCTGTTTGTTACACGCACGGTTGTACATTTTGAACAGTTCCCGCTTCGCTGTCCTCGTGATAGGGGCCTGCACAGCCGCGGGTTCCAAAGTGGTGAGAGGGAATGATATTAGTGAGGTGAGCACCTCTGCTTGCTTGACTTTTCAATTTCGAACACGCACCAGCTTCAAAGCTCGAATCATGTCCAAAAACTCATCAACATCCACGTAGTCAATGGAGTGATCGTGTGACAGAGTAGCGTGCATTTTATCAATTTCTTCATGCGACGGGAAAACACCTGTCGCACGGTTGTTCACGAAACACTGAGAATAATTCTGTGACGCCAGACAAGCGACTTTTTGACGCACCTAAGTCCATTACAGCTCTCTCCAGCTCGTCCAGATCTAAATACTTGTCAACACTGCGCTGGCGTTCTAATCGTGGACTACCCAGAACATCAACCGTTTCGCCAACGTCGATGTGGGGCCCATCTTCGAGGCTTCTGCGCTCAACAATACCCAGCTCCTTGTCCACAATAAGATGAATGTGTTCAGCGTGAAATACAAAGCAGCGCCTGGCGTTGCGCTCCATTTGCTTCGATAAGTGAGGTTGCACCTACAGTCAAGGGCGGCGTTCGATCAGCAATCATCGCGTGCCGGAAAAGATAAAATGCCCAATATTACCCTTTCCGCATCCTTCCACGCTAACGGCCCATTAGATGATGGCGGTGCACCGCTGGAAACGTGGGGCCCAATGCCAGTTAACACCGGGGACGACGAAGAAGGAACGTGGACGTGCTGGAAAGGGTGATGATGGTGATCTCCGGATGCCCAGCCGACGATACTGCTCCTGCGGGTCCTGGTCGGAGTGGCGCGGCCAGAATCGACAGTATCGGCTGGGTCTTCAGTCAAATCTGCAACAGAGGTGTGAATGGTCAGCTGGGTGCTCTCGATGTGACGGGTGTAGCACATGATAGCAGACAAACCCAGAGACGGAAAGTCCAGAATGTCGTCGCTTGAGGTGAAGCTGGACTGTGCAAGGATCGACTTGCCTGTGGACAACAAGAGATGTGGCCACACATGTGACAACACATTGCGTGAACAGGAGTACTCTTGCCGCCCGTACACTCACCAAAACGTTCCGTTGCTTCGCGGTCCTGCTTCCTTTTTATGGCGAGCTCGCTTGCCTCCTCATCAATGATCTGATTCAGAGCACAACGAATGTTGAAACATGCCACGAAAATAAAAGATACTGTATGCCCCGCACAAGACAAGAACTGACCGCATTCTGCACCGCTTGGACCTCACGTTCCAATCGTGTACGAACGGTTGACGTGTGTCGGAGAACCTTTCGCAAGATTTCCATTGCCTACCGCAAACAGGGTCACGTGAAATGCAGAACAACAAATTGAACAGACCTGAGACGCGAACAGCACAAACCAAGTGAGGGTCATGCGCCTCCATCTGCTTCATACTAGCTCGTGAAATTGCCCACAGCACACACTGCTGATTGGCAATGACACTGAACGCGACCGGAAGGTCCAAGAACAAGCACTCGTCATTGACAAACGCTCCACGCGTCATCTTGTGCAAGCGACGTCGCCTGTTGTTTGCGTCCACAACGAATGACGTTAGTACGCCCTCTTGCAGTACGTAGAGAGTGTTGTTGATAGACCCTTGCTTGCATAAAATCTGAGACGACAAGCGAACAATTGGGATGAAGATAAAGTACGAACATGTTCAGAACTCGGTGCTGTGCTTACCTGGCCTTTCTTCAAAGCTCGCAACGTGGCGTATTTCCACAAGTTTGCACCAACATCTGATCCAAGAACGGCCTCAAAAGCTTCACATGACGCTTTGATGATTGCTTCCGAGTGTGCCTTTCGAAATGAATCGAAAATGAGCCACTGGCCTCGAATTTCAGTTGCTCGCGCAAGCAATCGTTCTTCGACCCACCTGTACCAAAGGAACAAAGTTGGTTATCAGCGCACACGAGACGGTCATGTCGCCCGCATAGACGCGCTCAACAACGCTTCACTTACTCCGCTCCATGATCCAGATCAGAGTGCACAACAACTGCATCATCGTCAATTGCTTTGACTCCCTCTTCTGGCAAGACGCCATGTGCGCGCATCTTGCTTAGAACTTTAGTGTTCATTCCCGTGAAAACCAGCACAACAAGATTAATAGAGGCCATTTGCTTGAGGTCTTTGAACGTCAAGCAGGAGGAGTGGTCAATGTTTTTGGCATGCCGGAAGTCGCAAATGAAGTAGCGGACGCGCTCCGGAAACGGAGTTTCCTCATTTGTCGCCACCAAAGCTTTGAACTTGTTGAGAATTTGGATGGTTGACCCAAAGAATAGAAATCCTTCGAGCTCAAGAATACGAGTGCGTATTCCTAAAGCACGGTGATGAACACATGTCGCCGTTGAAAAAATATCAAATAGTGCCGTGTGCGCAAAGACACGAGGAGCGATCTTACCTATTTTCTCGATCAAACGTTGCTCAGTGTATGGCCTGACGACAGAACTTTGGTAATCTCGACCCGACAGCATGTCACGAATAACCGGGTTTCGCCCGTATTGAACGGCGAATATCAAGGTGGCCAGGACCAGACCGGTGAGCACAGCGATTAAAAACGCGTACGACGTCCACACACCTACACGCCGGCAGGGCGAGCACGAGGAAACAAGCAGTTGGTCGCGAGAGAATCGTACACTCGTAGGTTTGCGCACTTGTGCTCCACAAACAAGGCAAGAGCGTACCAGCAATGGCATTGACGAGAACAATGATCCAAATCGTCACGAACTCTTTCTTCGTCACCCTCTTGTAAGAAAATATGAGATTATCCTCTACTAATGGAAGTCCAGCGTAGACGAGGAGCATGCCCAGCGTGAGTCGCGGAAGGTAGTTTATCAAAAGGAAGCCTCCGAGAAGCATGACGAGTGCGAATAGTCCAGCGAAGAGTCCCGGCTTCTTGTCAGTTTTGTTGTTCAAGATGTGGAAATTGAGCAACGTGAACTTGATCTGCGTGTACCCTGGCGCTGCAATGAAGAATGACGCAATCACATTCGCCCAGCCGAAGACCTTCATTTCGTGGGCCACATCGACCTGGGGCATGTTCATTGTTTGCTTTGTGGCTTGAAGATTGATCAAGCATGCCATTGTTACCACAATCACACTCGTGATGATGGTCGGTACGCACAGAGCGACGGCGGTGCCGTCAACATAGGAGGCATTGACGTAGAGCGGCTCCCACGTTTTCCAAAATTGCGTGGCTTCCATTTCATCGAACAGCCATCGTTCTTCGCGAAGGTCAGCAGTCGTGTTGCCCATGCCAGCCATGGTGCTGAACAACACCAGCGGTGGTACAAACAAGAAAAGAGCGAGCAATACAATGGGGCTCACATGGAGTTGGTGGTGGTACTTTTTGAAGTAGTAGAGACCGAATCCGAGCGGTATGACGGGAAGCAGCAGCTTCCAGAAGCCCAGGGCATCCGGTGTGTACCAATACTTTCCAACCGATAGCTTCACAGCGTAGAACAGGACCTTGTACGCGAGGCATCCAAGGAATCCGCATACAACGCAAACGGGCAAGTAATCAACAATTCTGGCAGCCCTGAAGTAGCCAATGAATAGCCACGCCACTGCACTGAGTAAAGTGGTGACTGCCATGACGAGAAGCAAAGTTGGAAGCGCGGACTCGGGATTGTCGGTGGTTGCTTCCGCAATAATTTCAGCCATGCCGACAGAGAAAATAGCAGCAATAACATCCGGACCCGCAATGGTGACACCGATCTTAGTGAACGGAATGAGGCAAAATTGGGACACGATGATGCAAAGCAACTGGATGTTCACGCCGATGCCGATGCTTGGTTCAAACACTTCTGCAGATTCGTGGACCATGAGGGCGCACGTAATCGCGAACACGTACTTCACGAGTGCAATGAAGACACCAGACATGATCCACTGCACTTGGTAGACGGCGGACCCGCACGGCTGCGGCGATGGCGTCGTCCCAAAGCAAGTGTCGGCACACTTGCCACAGTCGTCACGGTTGAGTGCAATCTTCCGGTCGTCGCCGTCCGGAAGCTCCTGAATAGCCTCGATTTGCTTGTCGACCTTGGCCATTTCTTTAGCCATCTTGTCCATGTGCTCTTGCAGCTCTTTCTTGCGGTCCATTGCATTTTGCAAGATATGTTCTGCGCCCCAAGACTCAGAGAGATCCAATGCGCTGCCGGTGAGCGTGTGAAGCGTGAGAGCTCGGGAATCTTGCGAGCGAATTGCAGGCAGCCCTCCGCGGGGACTAGAGCGTGCTGAACCGTGCGACGGACTTCGAGGCGGGCTTCGCGACGGACTTCGTGACTCAGCGAAGTGCACCTTCCGCCGCCGCGTCATCTCCATTGTGGCGGCAGTTCACGCCAGCACGCTGCAAGGAGGAGGCGGCTGCGAGACACAGGGGTTCCCAATCCTCGACGAATGAGAATGCAAATGAGACGCTGACGTGTATGGGGCGATTCACGGCCCGCAGTTTTCGTGGTTCCAAAAGTGGCGTGTTCCGTAAAAACAGCAACTCGCGCAAGGAACCAACGCACTTGCATTCTTGGCTCCAGCGCGTATGGTTCCATGGACTGCAATGCACGATTAAGTGGCTTCAACAGACAAACAAACGAGAGGGTCGAACACATCGAACACGGAGTCGCGCACGGAGTCGATCGAAGAGTGAAGAGTCGAACAGTCAAACCGTCGGACCAAGCATCAAACAGTCGGACAAGCAGTCGGACAAACAGCTGGACAAAGGCGCAAGAGACGAACGCCGAAGAGTCGAACAACGCGTTGAAGGCCAAAGCGTTGAACGTCGAACGTCGAACGTCGAACGTCGAACGTCGAAGAGTCGAGCGTCGAGCGTTGACGAGTCGAGCAAAGCGTCGAACGAACAGTCGGACAAAGAGTCGACTGCCGAACAAAGAGGCGGACGTCGAGTGTCGAACAAAGAAAGACAGCGTCGAACAAAGCGTCGAACGAACACAGCATAGCATCGAACGTCAAAGAGTCGAACGTCAAAAGAGTCGAACGTCGAACGTCGACTGGTCGAACAAACCGTCGAAGCGTTCAACAAAGCGTCGAACGGAGAACGGTGGCAGCGTCGAACGGTGGCAGCGTCGAACGAAGGCACGAAGGAACGAACGAAGTACAACGAAGCAGCGTTTGAGTTTGTTTGTTTGTTGGGACAAACAAACCGTCGAATGACGTCGTCGTCACAGCGACAGCGCAGCGGGCACTGCGTTCGGAAAAAGCTCAGTCAGCCATTCAATCATTCAAAAGTCTTCGCGTTCACGCACTATAATATCCGCTCACTCACTCAGTTTATTGATCATTCAGTGATTGTAGGGTTATTTCATAGTGTCATTCGTTCATGTAATCATGCGAGTTTGTGTAGCGCTCAGAGGGGTTAGAAAAATGTCACTTGGCGCTTAAATCAGTCAATCAGTCATTACAACTAGTGTTCGTTCTCATTAATTTTCAGTCACTCACTCAATCACTCAAACTGTGATCTCGCTTGAGTTCAACTCCTCAGCGTTCAGCGATAGATGTTAAATGCCATTTCAGTCGAATTGGAGGTTCATATGAAGGTATGAAATTCAGTCGAATGTGGTGACTTTCATTTCGGACCAGGGCTGCACTGCCTGCTCGCAACGCAATGCCCAAAGCAAAACGAACAACGGCCAACGCATCGACGAACGACGAACGACGAACGACGAACGACGAACGACGAACGACGAACGACGAACGACGAACGACGAACGACG
>ENA-OWNT01004615-OWNT01004615.1-seawater-metagenome-genome-assembly--contig:-NODE-4615-length-11935-cov-4.125148_pt1 | contig 11935 bp, 6 predicted proteins | sample MGYA00238136_ERZ651165 | MGnify/ENA primary metagenome ERZ651165 (study PRJEB26861, sample SAMN08777766) | seawater metagenome | isolation source: coastal seawater | place: USA: Florida | collected... | reverse complement strand
GATTGCCTTCAAGTCCTTGTCAATCATGGACCTGGATTTTCGAACACCACCAGATTTGGATGGACGCTTCACCATTCGTTTTAGACGCCCTGAGACCACAGTCGGCACACACACGTGATGCAACACAAAGTCAGCAATGGCTGTGAGCGGTGTGCAACACTATACGTGAGATGTACCGATCTCCTGCTCATTGTGAAAGACAACTGATACAGAAGGCCGCCCATCACGCCCGGCACGGCCTATGAATGCACATTGCAATGAAAGCTGTGCAACGCGTTCGTTCCACTACAAGCGACGATGACGACCAACCAGATTCCTGATAAAGAGCCTCAATCGATTTGGGCGGAGAATAATGGATGACAAATCGAACATCCGGTTTATCAATGCCCATCCCATATCTGCGAACAATGCGACACAAGTTAAACAGTGTCCATGCGGAGTCGGTGTGACGTGTTCTTACGCATTGGTTGCGGCCATGATCTTCACTTTTCCAGCTTGCCAAGCCATGTGCGCTTCAACCCGCTCTGACGATGAACGGCCTGAATATGCGCGCAAAAAAGTGCAGGGTGACATGCTCCGCCCAACAGCGTCAATATCGTTGTCGCGCAAACTTACCCGCGTGGTAGTAATCACATTCGATGCCCTGAAGCGATAAGTGCTCCGCAACATCTTCAGTGTCTTTACGTGACATGCAATAGACGATACCGCACGTTCCTACAATTTCAGCAACTCCGGAAAATCATGTACGCAACTGAAGTGATTTCAGCCGGAGCGGTTACCCACCGAAAAAGTGATCCTGGATATATTCACCGAGCTGGAATAAGCTTTCTTTCTTGTTCTTGGCGCGCTTCTTTGACTTTTTCTTCTTGACCGCTTTTGTCTTTGGCTGACAACAGCAACAACATACATAATGAATGAAGGCGCAGGCAAGACGCTGAGGTCACAAAATACACACCTTGGCAGCTGGCTTCCTGGTTCCGGTTTTGCGTTTGACCACACGATAAAAAATGTTCGAGCGGTCGAAGCTCATTGTGAATTGCCGGAATCTTGATGGTCCAGATCTCACCCTCAACCCAAGAATCTTGCTCCTATCACGCACCATGAAAAAGTGCGGTTCACACAACGTCGAAGGTAATTCCAATTTTCCATTGAAAACGCACACATCGTCTCGCACAGCAGGCGTCGCCGTTGCAGTAAGCGCTGTGATAGGTACTTCGGAATATTCCCTGCGAAGGGACCCTAGCTCCTTATACCTTCGACCACCAAATCATATACAAAATAAAGAATGGTTCCAGTATCGCACAGTCTGTCAAGAACTTACGCTGGCCGAAAGTCATGCCCCCATTTGCTCACACAGTGGGCTTCGTCAATAACGAAGCGTTGGAGCAACTGGCGACCATGAAGTCTCGACAGCAATGACCGCATTCGGGAGCTGGTGTCCAGAGTCTCCGGCGTTGTGTATAATAACTTGATGTACATCGGCTTCTCCCAGTCATCGAGGGGAATTTCAAGGGCTCTGTATATTTGCGAGGTCATCGTTTTTCCTTGGGCTGAGCTAAGCACAGCTGTTGGAATCCCAACTCGAACGGCCTGTGCGTCAGATGCGCGTCAGATGCAAATTACATGGGAGAACAAAACGCGATTTCGAGCGCCTTACCGCTTGAACTTGATCTTGCATCAACGAAATCAACGGGGATACAACCACTGTTAGTCCCTTGCTCATGATCGCTGGCAATTGATAACACAAACTTTTACCGCCACCTGCAGCAAGAAAAAAAATTGTCACCATTGCGCATCAGAAAACAAGGATTGACCTACGCAACCGACAGTGCAGCAATCTTCGGCATATGTGACGTACCAGTAGGCATCAACACAAACACGTCTTTGTCTTGCAGTGCGGCTTCAATAATTTGTCGTTGCGCCGAACGGAATCTTGCATGCTTGAAAATGCAGCAATTTACGTAGTCGAGGAGGTGTACTTTGTCTCCCAAATCGTTAACAACCTTCTGATCCCAGCTTGTTGACGGCAAATCGACCTGTGTCTTCGAGGACCACATGCCCGTAGGTCTGGCGGCAGTGGCATGGGTACTTTCGATAACGGGAGGCGACGTGGAACTGAGAGAAGCTCGACGTGAACCAAGAACCACCACACTTTCGTCCGAAGAGTCTGATTCATCATCGCTGGAAATATCGTCAATGTTTGACTCGTCGAGATAAATTATGGTGCCTCTTCGATCCGAGATCACGTTTGAAGATTGCTTCTGCTCACGTGCCACCACAGCGGGCTGAGGCGGAGCGACACTGACATTGCGAAGTCGAAACCTATCATCGTCGTCGGAACTCGAATCGGAGCAACAGCTGTCCGAGTCCGATCCGCTCGACAAACTCTGCAGGGAAATGTGCGACGTGTCGGCAGCACTTTTGCTGTGTTGGTCAGTCCTTGTCTCAGTGCCACTACCATCTGCATTCTCCTGCTCGAGCTCATCCTCTGAACCACTTGAATCAGAGGGCGAGGAAGAAGAATTCACGGACACAAAGGAACCAGAAGACTGCTGCAGTGGACTCGCGGACTTTGCAGCAATTGGAGAGATATCTGCTCCAATCGCAAAGTCCGGGACAGACTTGGTGTTGGGACTTCCTGGCAACGCCAAGGACGCATCGCCACCGAAGTCCAGCCGAGGCTTTGCATTGCAGGGTGTCATACCACTGTCTGTTCGTGCAATGACTCCCGCCTTCCTTTTCAGTGACGATCGCGGAATATTCTCGACTGCATCTCTGAGCGGAGTCGCCGGAATGGGTTTTGCGGCGACGTACAGCACTGGCTGGCCGATCAAATGTGTACATGTACGAGGAGATGACACTGCATCAATGGTAACGCACTGAATGAACTTCCCATTTTTCTTCCCTGTCTTCTCCGAGTGCCATTGTTCAATGGTGAAAATAGAGCAACGAGACGGGGGATCGTGCTGAAATTGCCTTGACAAAGTTGAGTTGAGGAAAAATAAACTCGAACGGTGCTTGCCATCAGATAAGTTGATTCGTGCCTTCCCCGCTGGTGGAAATCGGAGTGCGATCAGTTGAACAGTGAACGGAGTGTTCGGAGATGCTGAGCCACTCAGCATCTCTTCCACACTTCCTTCTGAAAGCATCATCTCGAAATTACACCTCGGTGCGGTCTCGGCGATGCATCATGTACCAGCTCAAAAACCAAGATGAAAAACGCCAGCAACAACACTGTGCAAAATACGTGAAACTTTGATTTTGAATTATTAGGTACAAGGCAGGCTGTTGTTGGAGCTGCGCGAGATCGCGTTGTCTGACTTGTGTGCTTTAATTCGTTCGCGTTGTCGCACAACACAGTGTCTTGCTGGCAGCGGCACATGGCTCCGAGCGTTCGGCAGTTTCGTATCTCCTTCCCCGTCTCCATGGCCTGTCCCTTGCCACCATCTATCCCCAGTTGCGTTGCGTCGCGCCGCTCCCTCCAACACACAACACAACAATGACGATAACGATTACAACGACAACATGACACGGCTTGGTGACTCTACCTCGACACCGCAACACTTACCTCGACACCGCAACACCTACCCGGGTACCTCACCACCTCGACACCTCGACAGCCAGGGCCAGGAGGAGACAGGTCACGAAGTTCAAAAAGTTCAAAACCAAAACTGACTTCAACCCTCGATTCGATTTCGAACGCCAGTCCGTCGCGCCAACACCAGTTTGAATGCATCTACAATCAATATTTACGCGAAAATCACTGACAATAATTGAGCAAAAACACAGAAGTCTCATATATAGATAACATGGGAGATACTTACATGTCGCATATGTGGTGCTGCCATGCAAGCGAATTAGTTAGGGAATCCAACAACGCACCCTAAACGTACTGACCAACATAACGACGAACCACGACCGACAACGAATGACACGATGCGCATGGAATCAGGAACGTCAAATGATGTCGAGCAGAGCACGACTTGTCACCAGCAATCTTGTAGAATCCACGAATTTATTTGTCGAAGATTTGGTGGGAAGTTTATAAGTTTTTATAATCAAAGTGTGGGATTCACGTTGCATGGCCCTACACCCTGTTCATCATCCGGAGTGCTTTTATTCGAGATCTAACCTCGTCCACTGTTAACTCAAATACTCGCGCCATGTCAGCAATAGCACCCGCTGGTACGTCCATGCTGTCGGCGGTTCCGACCGTGAGAAAACGGGAATGCGCAACAAATCCCTCGAAATTTAGAGCGGCAGGGTTGGTGCGCACGATCGCAGGACAATTGCGGCCGGCGGCATTGGTCCGAGCTTGCGTTTGCGCCTCTTGGCATCGAAGTTGCCAACTCGTGGCACTCGTGTCACAAAGGGGCTCCCGATGATAATCTTCGGCGACATATTCCTTTCCTTGCTCGGTGGACACTGCGCCCACAACTTGTTCGATGCGTGACGCGATATGCCGTCCGAGTTGCGTCTGAAACCCAAGCCTGGATGAAAGTCCTGCTGGTTTGCTTATCCATGCCCGGAACCGTTCCGTTGCAGAAGTCGGCCCTGCGCCTGAAACCTTGTCTACCAATTGAACTCCAAGCTCATCGTCCTGCGTTCCATCAGTTACATTGCTTCCTGTCACGAAGTTCGCAATACGCGCTAACGTGTGAACACTACGTGTGATCAACTGTGTACAATTATGAGGGTCATGGCACGCACCGTGAATGGGAATAAATGGAACACAGTGCCCATACTGGTCGGTGATAACTCTTCTGGACAAGTCCAGATGGACCCATTCGTCATTTGGACTGACGAGCGATCCTTTCGGCCATACCGAATCGTAACGAATGTAGTGTGGCAGAGCAACATTTACGTCGGACCTTCCATCCTCATCCATAATGTTGCCTGCCGCAAGCGCATCCGCGCGCAGAGACAATTGCTTGCTGACTTTACGAACAGTAGCTTTGTAAGCGTGCACCGTTCCAACGTCAGATTGGAGCTGGAACATGAAGCAGAGACCGACGCGGACAACACTATGGGCAGGTTCAAACAGCCCAATTGCAGAATTCTGTGCCGAATTGGAAGGTTTCTGAAGTCCAAGAAACCGTTTTAGACTGGCAATCAAGGCGCCAGCGAACTTCAATTTTCGGTCATGATGCTTGATTCCACAATCGATCCCGGCGGGTTGGCATCGGTGGAGGTAGGACGTGATCGCCAGCAGAGAGTAAGTTGATTCCATCAACTCCGCCACATCAGCTACCATCTGCAAAGGTTGAACGTCGATGGATATAGCATCATCGCGCATATTTACAACTTCGATGTTGTTGCGTGGACGCTGGAGATGCTCCTGGACCTTCACTGCACAATCCCGAAGCCAATCGAACATGTCGTCGGCATACAAGCCGAAACAATCTAACAGTTTAGCCCAAACTTCCCATCTCAGAGCAAACTCTGGGCCATCGGTGGTGGAGTTGGAGGTTTTGGAGGTCAAGTTTGGAGCCCTGTGCAAAGTCGAAGCAACGCAAAACCAGTCACAATCGTGAATTGTGCACAAAAAAAGCCGAGCAAGCACTTACCATTTCCTATTTTGATCTGCAAAAGTATCGATCACTGACCGGTTACGCTCACAAATGCGCTGCACGATTATCACGAGCCGGTTCACGGTAATTCTGAAGGTCTCATCTGCGAGGGCCTGAATGAGGTTCTTTGGAGGTAGATGTGTGTCGACTGCTTGTCTCGGCACAACTTCAATAAGCTTGGGGTACACAGAGTCCAGAAATGCCGCCACACGAGCCGCCGATGCACAATGGGGCTCCGAGGAGTAGGCTTTTTGATGAGACAATATTTGAGCGTAAACTGCTTGAAATCCTTTCCAATCGTCACATCTGCCAAACGTGTGTTGCAACAGAACTTGGATTTGGACTTCTTGCCAATGCAATCCTAAACATGTGGACAACCGAAGAATGCCGTTATAATCGGCGCGTGCCTCCGGGCCAGACCCATGATACCGTGCTCCTCGCAAAGTGTACAACGGATGCAGGAGCACTGACGCAATGAAGCGATGACGCGAAAGCCTCCTTGCGTCCGCGCTAAAGGCTTGCGGAGAGAAGAGTTTGCCAGCATCCAACACGGACTGGGCGTCGGTCCCAGAGGAAAATGCTGTCGTTGTTTGCAACCACACATCAGAAAATTTTAGCGTCTTCGCAAAAGCTTCCACGTATGGTGATGTGTCGGAATTATCAAAATTCCCGCCAAAATTCAACGACGCAACAATACCAGCAACGCGGAGCAACGCCATTCGAGCTTTCACGGATGCAGCAAGTGACACCGGCCAAGCCGAATTGAAACCACGTTGAAGCTTCGCCACGCTCCAACTGTCCTGTTGCAAGCTTTTGAAGGCATTGATCCAGCTGCAAACAATGCTATCTGTAAACGAAGACTCCAGTTCGAGCATCTTATCAAACGGTAGTTCTAACTTCTCAAGAGCGCGCTCGACGACACGCAGCGTTCGCGTGCATTCATTGATAAGCGGAAGAAAAACAAACAATAAGTCGTGGAAAGGTCTTTTCTGCTGCGAGTGCTGTCTTGACGCAACCGAACTATTCTTCTCAAATGCAAAAACACACTGAAAGGGAACCCCGCACAAACAACTGCGCAGCAGCGGTCGAATGTGCACTTCAAGAATTACTACAGCGCATACGATCTTCAAACAGCGCCCGAGAGTTTGCACCAAATCGTCGCTGTCCTCGACTGTGAATAGACTGAGATGCGAATTTACTTGTGCAATGACGATGTGCACTGTTGTCAACAAACGAGATATCTTATCTGTCTGAGCCGTGGTGTTGATATGGTGATGATCTCGCCAACTGTGATTGAAATGAGTTATGGCTGTCCGTAACCGTGTCTGTAAGAGAGCCAGGCGGTGGCAGTTCAACACTGAAAACCACACGTTCAATGTTTTGGAACTCCCACCACCAAACTCATCCGCACTCCATGACCCACGTCCGCGATTATCTTTCAACACATGCCCAAGAAAAAGACGATGACTCAGAACCAAACGTCGTAGATGTAACTGAACCAGGGCGTGTGATTGAGGATTCTGCGAAGTCGCCACCTTCGATGGCATGCCCGTGGTGGCATTGGCCGAGGGGGGATGGGGCAGTACAAGCGGCAGAATTTGAACCAAAAATGGAAGCGTGTCAGACCAAAAATCGCTTTTGTTGGGATCCCACATTGGTTTATCATCAAGACCTGTTGATTGCCGTATCATGACAGAGACAAAGTCGCGCGCACGGCCAGCTGCTGCGCTGCTGTCACTCGAGTCCACATTTGCAAGCTGTAACGCTGCTACAGCAGCTGTGTATGCCATTGACAGGCACGTTCGGCGTGTTGGTCCGCGCAAATGGATCTCATGTTGCGCACTAGTACTGAGTGAGAGCGGATGTCTGACAACACCGCATGTGGTGATGGCGAGAATGTTCAGGCCTCTAATTTGTTGTACCACCTCAATCCATTGCTGAGTTTCCCGCCGTATCCACGGGCGCTGCAGTTTTGCTGAAAAATGATTTGCCAAAGAGCTGGCGCTTGCCAATATGTAGTTGGCGTGGCACACCTCTGAAATGGAAAGCTGACTCACATTGCTGAGAACAGCAGATGGGTTTCCGCGGCTGGCTTCCCACCAATGAGAGAAAAAGCTTTCGCGAAATGATGTTGCAAATGAGTTGACCCAAGCTTCCCGGCCAAGCTTTAACGAAGCGGCCACTAAATGGTCGAAAAAGCCGATTAGAGCGTCTATTGCAATTCGGGGCGGCTCTTCGTCATAATCAGCAAAATAAAAACGGCCAGCTGATGGACTCTCTTTCGTTGGCGAGCTGCAAAGAAGCATGTGCCAAAACATTTCGCTGACCATAAAACCAGCAAGGTGAACCGGACAAGCGACACAGAACGCTTTCAGAAATGAGTCAAAGTGTTCATGGCACAATTGACTGCTCGGTCCATGTTGCACTCTTCGCCTTTGTACGGTGGTAGTGGTAGTCTCGTTACCATAGTCACCTACACTTGCACAGTGCATGGAGTGCAACACAATAGGAGAGAGTATCTGCACAGCTTCCACAGCGAGTGATTGTTTTGTCCAACAATTGAACGGCCCATTTGCCTGGAACGAATGAAGCCTCTCGAAAAAGTTTGTGGGCACTAAACCATCCACAATGGTGCCTTTCAGAACTCCAATTAAGCGGTCATACTGCAGCAGCATGGTCGAACGGTTGCTTCGACCTTCATGCACATTTAGTGAGCCTTCCGACTCGAAGACGGAGGCAAAAGCTGGCCTCCACACGTCCCACTCAGCTTGAACAGGGCAAGGCGATGGATTCATGGATCTGGCAATCACAGCTTGGCAGGTGTGAATGCAAATCACATGTTTCTTTGGCACCGGACCTTGCGGCTTTGCTTGCGCCTCGTCATCTGAGCCTGGAGAGAGACACGACGGACACACATCCGTGGAAAGTAAAGCACCGCCAATGAAGGTGCTGGCTAGGAGTAGCTCTGCTGTCAACGCCAATCCAACACTTTTAACGGAGGGACCGCCACTGTTCGACGAATACATCGTGTCCAGCTGCAGCACGCGCCGCAAAATCGAGTGGAAAGTGTGCGCACTCGCCCATAATTTTTTTTCTTCACGATTAACCATGTGGCCAGAATCAGCTCCAACGCTAACTCGAGCCTCGGTGGCAACCGCCAATAGTTGCGGCGCTGTCATCAACATGGCACGGACGCCAATCAACCTTTTCAAGAAATTGCGAATGTTGTGACAATACTCTGTTGGAGTCACTGTTTCAAAGCAGTGACGGTCCGATACGATGGCTTCCAAGAATGCCTCCGTTGCCATCTCCACTGGCCGCCCAAGTTCCGTCCTGATTGCTTGCGCGTTCTCAATGACAAGGTCAAGAATGTCTGTTGAATAAATTCATGTGTGAGCTCGCAATTGAATCAGTTTGCTGTGGTGGTGGAGAAAACAACACAAACCGGCTTTTTCGAGGCACGACGTAAAGTCAGCCACACCGACAGCCCGTAAAATGATCTTGAGGTCATTCTAAACGAAAAAGGAGAGCACTTGTGAAAGCCGCAGAGCGCCGTTGACCACAGTCAGACTCTGCTGGAATACTTACGACAGCCATTGAACCAGTGTTGGAAATTGAACTCGGGCGATCGAGGCCGGTGTCATTCAACAACCCAAACAGGGCCAACTCAGCTTGCGTAGGTGGTGTTTCGTGAAAGGGGGTTGTGTCATGTGCACAGCACGTGAGGAAAATATTGGCAATAAACAGCGAAGAGCGGGCGCCGGAGACAACGTGATCAATAAGACTTTTGGCAAGGCAGTCCTCGGACGCCGGATCGGCGATGCCGCTCCAGATACCTTTTAATTCGTCCCATGAAGTGAACACGGCGGTTTTGAGATAGTTAGTCAACACATTGGAGTGTACTTGGGGAGCAAGTGGAGGTTCGTCGTGGGGTGATGATGGGTTGCTGAACGTGGTCATCTCAATACCCTATGGAAGGCAATGAGTTAGGGTAAACTGTAAGGCTATAAATAATATGCAGGACGTCCACACCTTGTCTTCAATGGCAACACACATGCTGTCGGTGCTTTCCTCTAAAGACACGCTTGTCCGTAGCTTCGATGCACTGTCATGAATCGCTTTGGCACGGCGTCGCTGCGACTGATTCCAGCAACTCCACAGCAGTGAACACTCAAACACGTCAAATATATCCAACAGGGCATTGTCACTGCCTTGTTTCGACAGCACAAAACATCTGCATCGACTTGAGTCATCGAAATCGCCGACTGTGGATACATATACAGCGCGGAGGTATCCGTTTGAAGCTCCCATGTCAATCGAACAAACTTGGCAACCGCTGCACATGTTCCAAATTTGGATTTTGGAGCGCTGAGGAGCATGTATGACGAGGAAGAAGCTCCCGGCATCGTGTTTGGCGGCGACTGTGTTCCGCGCATCGAAGCCGATATGATGTGTCCATTGGCACGAAGCGTCGCGATACCCCTTGAAAACTTTGATCACTTGGTTCTCGGGTGCACGGTACACTCGCACGCGGCCACTTGTGTCTGTGATCGCGCACATGGCAACTTGTGCTCGATGAGTGTGGTCGTGGGCAATAGTGGGCATCGCCCATGCCGCGCCAGTCACTTCGGCATTAGCATTTGCAACGTCAACAAACAGAAGTTCACCACGATGCTCAGATTCTTTGTGTGTACGCGATACACTCAGGACAATTTTGCCAACGGAGATGTCGTGAAGAACATCCGCAATAACCACCGTCACAAACGGGTTGGTTGTGGTCACTGCGCTTTGGAAGCAGGCGAAGAGAGCTCCACGTGTTGTAACGTATGATCGTATTTGAAATTTGCAATGCTGCTGTCTTGTAGCTTCGGCATTGCTGTTGCTTTCAAGGGTACACTTTTGAAGCTGAGTGTCGCAGTTGATGGCGTTGCCTTCCATACACACAAGTGATGCCACGATATGAACACCGATGGCAGCCTCACGAGGGTCATAATGTTCATGACCTCGTCGCTGCGACGCTCGCCAGGTGTGATGAAAGGTTTGAATCAAAGGTGGGATCGATCCATCGTTGTCACGGACCACAGAGGCTTTCGAGCTCGCTGATTGGGCATATCGGAACGCACTCCACCAAGCAGATCCAAATTCTGCAGCTTCCAATAGAATCCACTGCGGAAAAGTCAAAATCGTTCCATCTTCGAACAACACCGCAACATCCAAAAGAGGCTGGTCGCGCGCAGCGTCTAATGGACAGGGAAATAGCGATGCAGGAGGTTTCACTCCAATTCCACCGCAGGTAGGAACAATGTTGACGTTGGTGAATTCAACAATGGGGTCGATTTCGTCTCTAAAGTAAAAGTCAAACACTACGTGAGGGTTAAAATGTTCTGTGGAAGGGAACGACGCATTCTGGCGTAATGCTGACACCCAGCTACGCGAGCACCAATGGTTTGGTTCTGCCGGCGCATGGGTGTCTTGCTGCCGATTGCGATGGTGCTGAGACTGTGCCGTGTACACAATTATGCGACCGGAGCGAAATCCACACAAAATAAATTCGTCGGACGGCCCAGCCAAGGCAATGGATGTGACAACATCACCTCGAAAATCAACCTCGCAACGCCATGTTAAACAATGGGCAGGAGCTGGAACACCACACGTGGGCTGGAGATTGGATGACACTGAAATTGAACGGCCAACGCTGCTGACAACGAAGCGTATGTGGCCGCCCTCGCCGAAGGAAAATGCCAGGGCACCTTCTCCGCGCCTCCAAGCATCCGTTGAAGTGTCTGAATTTACATCAGGGCGAGACTGGGGTTCTGGTGGCGCATCTCCTAAGTCGTCACTCGCAACAAGCTGTACATCGGCACCGAGACAACGAAAGCGCGCCGTTCGCCGCAGCTGCTGCAGTCTAGTCATTTCTACAACCTCGACAAACACGAGCACATAATCTCCGTGCAATGGTTATGGGGTACACAGGGGTCCATCACACACCACACAGACTGAGTGCAGCGCACTGTTTGTCACATCCTTATCCCGACGCGTTGCCGTGCGAACGGCACAATCAAATACCATAATTTTTACTCGACCTTTTTTAGCCACGGAGACTGTCATGAACAGTACTGCACGACGTGTGGGGCAACGTGTGGGGCAACTCACCTGCGTTGAGACGAAGATCGACGTAGCTTCGCGCACCTCAGTTCCACGGTTCTGCAAGCCCAGCCCAGCCCCGCCCAGCCCAGCCAAGCCCAGCCCAGCCAAGCCAAGCAAAGCAAAGCAAAGCAAAGCAAAGCCAAGCAAAGCAAAGCAAAGCAAAGCAAAGCAAAGCAAAGCAAAGCAAAGCAAAGCAAAGCAAAGCAAAGCAAAGCAAA
>ENA-OWNT01004614-OWNT01004614.1-seawater-metagenome-genome-assembly--contig:-NODE-4614-length-11935-cov-4.466099_pt1 | contig 11935 bp, 11 predicted proteins | sample MGYA00238136_ERZ651165 | MGnify/ENA primary metagenome ERZ651165 (study PRJEB26861, sample SAMN08777766) | seawater metagenome | isolation source: coastal seawater | place: USA: Florida | collected... | reverse complement strand
TTCGTCGTTCGTCGTTCGTCGTTCGTCGTTCGTCGTTCGTCGTTCGTCGTTCGTCGTTCGTCGTTCGTCGTTCGGCGTTCGGCGTTCGTCGTCGCTGTTGATTTGATGACGGCGTTGCCACTGTAACTTGTTGTCACTGTTGTTGTCAGTGTTGGTTGAGGTCACTGTTGAAAGTCGTTGCTGTCGTCGTCTTGTCGTCTTTGGTTTTGCTGGCGTGGTTGCCGTTGATCGTCGTTGTTCAGCGCCGCACGCGTACTTTGCTGCGCAGTGCCGTTCCGTCGTGTGCATTTGGTTTTGGGCAACCTCTTCAAAATGTGGACAAAAACCAATACTTTTTGTATTACAAAGGAGTGCCGTCCACAATGAAAAGTTTTTGCAACATCGTTGCATTCTGCGTAGCGGCGCACGCCGCTGCGGCGGCGCCATTCAAACTGGGTGGTGGCGTTCATCGCCAGGTTCAACGCGTCGGCACCGCTGGAGTGTTTGAGGGCGAGCCTTTACCGAGTTCGGTCAACTGTACTTGGAAATATTTTGACAATGCTTTGGATCACTTCACACCTGGCACCACTGTCAACGGCACCGCAACCTACCGACAACGGTACTGCATTTACGACGGGTTTTACAACAAGCCGAGTGACTCGCAGTACGCTGGCAACGGCGTCGATACGCCTCCTCCGCCCATGTTGTTCTACACCGGCAACGAGAGCCCAGTTGAAGAGTATGTAAACAACACCGGACTCATGTGGAGTTTGGGGAAGAAAATGGGAGCGCTGCTTGTTTTCGCAGAGCACAGATACGAAGGTGAGAGTGTTCCGGAGTTGAAAGGCATGCGCGACTGCATGGCCTTCTGCACGACGTCCCAAGCGTTGGCCGATTTCGCGGTGTTGATTAAGTTTTTGAAGCAGGACTTGGTACGTTTCCGCTGTCATACTCGCTGGTGTGAGATTTCGGCTTCAATAATATTGTCGCGTGCTTGATGACTTCGTAGAACACCCCAGAAGGCACCGCCGTCATCGCTTTCGGCGGGTCATATGGTGGAATGCTCAGCAGTTGGTTCAGAATCAAGTACCCGCATATTATTGACGGAGCCATTGCCGCTTCGGCCCCGATCTGGGGTTTCCCTAAGACCTACCCAAATCCGGACGGCGCGTTCCGCTACATCACGAACGCGGCGTCGGCTGCAGGTGGGGCAACGGATCAATGTCGAGACAATGTTGCAGCGTCGTACCCCCTCATGAACGCCCTCGCGACCAGCGCTGATGGACGCAAACTCCTCTCTGAAACGCTTCGACTCTGCAAACCACTTGATGAGGATGAGGCAAGTCAGCTCATCAACTATTGGCAGACTCCTTGGTTCTTTTTGGCAGAAGGAGACTATCCTTTCCCGTCGACGTACATCACATTCAGTGTCGGTCCTGGCCTAATTCCTCTGCCAGCTTGGCCTATTAGAAAAGGCTGCGCCATGGGTCTCGACAACACAACTGGAGTATCCTTTGAAGGCAATCGCACAGACCTGCGTTACAACATCACGGTCGCTGGAAGTACAGGTCCGTCTTTCAAAATCGGTATCGATTGGGATCAGACTTCCGTTATTGGTGAGGATCTCAGCTATGACGAACTGCTCCAGGTTGGTCTGTGCTAAAGGTCATGTTCTGCGTTGTTTGCGATGTTTGTGTGACTCTCAATCATCTCCGCGTGCATCCATTGTCGGTTTTTAAAGACATCTTTGCCAGGTGTTTTGGGCGGGCTTCGCGAAGCGATGGGCATGTGGTACAATATTTCGGGCGATCTACAATGCTACGACATCCACGCACAAGACACTGAATCCGACTCGGGTCGCGGTGCGAAGCGGTCGGTGTCCCTCCCTGGAGACGAAGTGTGCACGGCCACGGTGTCGTCCAATGCCGCTTGCTGGGATCCTTTGTGCTGTAATGAGGATGTCCGCCTCGTCAATACCGAGGTGCAGGGGGTCGGCAACGATATGTTCTGGCCACCGAGCGTGGAGCGCGGCTGGACATACACAGAGCTGATTGAATCGGCCGGGACTACGGGGTTCGTAAATTGCCTCTGTCTCGCAACTCGGCACGACGATCCATTGACGTTCTGGTCACTGCAGGTGTCGAGGACGATGGGATGCCAAGGGGCTTTTTGGCCTTCCTGCAACTTCTGATCCATGGAGCACATGGATGGACGACTACTATGGCGGCTTGGACCTTCGTTATGCGTCAAACATTGTGTTCAGTAATGGCGCACTTGACCCGTGGACGTCTGGCGGTGTTCTTCAAAACACGTCTACCATAACCTCAGTCCTCCTGGATGAAGGTACGTGACGGCAATTTGCTGGGTGTGATTGATGGCCTCCGCTTGACTTCACTGCACTTGCATTGTGCTGTGGGAACAGGTGCACATCACTTGGATCTGTTTTTTGAAACACCCGAGGATCCCCCGTGCGCATCAATTGCCCGCAACGCCGAGGAGGCGGTAAGCACTAATTGTGATTGCTAAACCTGCTCTTGAGTCTGCGTCAGTTCATAGTTCATGTGTGCGTGATGCATAGGCGATCCGAGAGTGGATTGCCGACGCCTACCAGCAGACACACGCGAAGTCGAGTCGACGAGGTTTGAACGCAAATGAACTTTGAATCTGCAAACGCAAGAAACCAGAACATCTATTGCAGCTGCGTAAATTACAGTTTCACTTCGATGTCGACAGAGCTGTTGACGGTAATTGTTTGGCTAGCCACTCTGATTTGAGGACACCGGAAATGGTCAGCCGCTTGAACTCATCATGTTGCAGCAGTCCTGCATCAAACCAGTGACGAAGAACAGGTGAGCCATGAGGTTCTTGTCGAACGTGCGGGCACAAAGATGCAGTGGACCTCTCAACAAATCTTTGCAAGGTTCAGATAGTTTTTTGAACTTGGCATCGTCCTCGTCAACCTACACAACAGAATATTATATATGCCTTACATTCAGGTGGAAGGTGGTAGTGTTCGTGGCCCTCGTAACGCACTCCTGGGTTTCGATCTTGTTTCGGCCAGTTGCACACCAACGGGACGTATCTGGTCATAGAGATATCAATCGGTTGATGTGAAGTCTCGTGGTACCACATTGCAAGAACAAGCACGTCGAGACGTACAAGGTGGCACCGATGGACCATAAATCTGCGCGTTTGTACTCATCCTGATGCATTAGCAGGAGGGTCAGTGTAGAAGAGCAGAGTGCACGGCATTGGCTACACAAATCGCAGCTCACCATCGACATGCAGTTGTGATCATCCAACGGGTTAAACTTTGACTGTGTCATGGATCGCCACGAAACTGCCGGCCTGCAAAAAGATACTTTCAGTATTGACGGACGAAAGGGAGTGGCGCAACTTATTTGGTACCCGCGCTTCTCCCCTGGCTTCCATGTGCTTCCAAAACGTGACTTGCCAAAGTCCACAACTTTGACCTGAAATTATTCGACAACAGCAATTGTGGATGAGCTAGCTTTCGCGGCAGTGCACTTGGGCAATCTTGTCACCGTACCAGAGGTCTTGTTTGAGCAGTAACCTTGGATGGCCTTTGACCGTCCGGATAGTGCAATAGAACATTATCAGGTCTACACATGACACGCATAAGTGACAGTTATAATCCTATGTTTTCGAGACAGTTACAAGACGCAATGTTTCTCACGTGGTACTTACTTGATATCCCCATGGGCAATGTCGTTTTCGTGAAGGAGTTGAATTGCGAGCGCAATTTTATGGGCGACATACGCCATGAAGGGCTCGCCTCCAGGGCAAACTGACTGTTTCTGTGCCCATTGAAACAAGTCTCCCCCGTTGAAGTATTCCATCACAACTGTAACGTCCGTTGGGGACTCAAATATGTGCGCATACCTTCACACCATCACGACAAGAAATGCACCTTACGAAGCGTGCAACTATTTCGTGCCAATAATAACATGGTCAGCAACCCACCGAACAAGCAATGAGCCTCGTGGATCTTGCTGGTTTCGGCAAGAGTTGTGCATGAACGACAAGATTTTTAACTCCTGCATGATATCTTCGCCAAACGACTTTTTCTGCAGTGCCTTCAAGGTAAGAAATTGTGTGTTAGAGAGGTGCGAAGTGTTGACTCAGGGGTGTTGTTGAAAATCACCTTCATGTCCAACTTCGATGGCACACCAGGAGATACGGTTGCTGACTTCGCGTCTTGTGGTCCGGCAAGTTCGCGAATCGTGGGAGGCGCATCCTTGGGATATCTGAGCAATAGTATAGCACGCACCACAATGAACACCAATCATGCACGGACACTGCAGCGTCTGAAAACAGGTAACAACAGGCACGAACGCACACTTTATAAACCCATTTGTTGTGGTCTACCATGTCACGACACGTTGATGCTCCCACTGCACAATCAATCGTGCCGTGGGTCTATCGGAGTGAGGCACGTGCAAAACAAGTAAGCAACAGAGTACACTTTCAAACACAACAATAAAATGCCACCTTTGCTCCCCAAAGATTCTTGTTGGTCTCGCCGGTCAGGATTACCTTCAGCAAGTTGGAAAGTGTGACGTGACTGCAGTGCCAAAACTGAATGCCAATGTTCGCAATAGGCTTACCTCCTCGTGGGCGTACATCACGAGACGTCCATCGGTGGCATAGCCACCGAACAGCTTAATGTTGAAGCTGCATCCTCGATTCACACCATTGCTTCCATACTGCAGAAGCGCAGGCTCTGACTTCTTACCCTAAACGTATGTGGTAACAGTGCGCCAAAGTTTGATCATCTTCCACAAGGAAACGGCGGGACCGTACAGACTAAACAAATACCTTTGATGCCTGCAAGTGAAATAATTTCAATAGATTCTCACGTTTTGTGACGTAACAGTTCCAACGAGAATAAACCTAGCGAAGACGAAATGCAACATGTCAGGAACAATACACTGCCAGCTCCCACAGCTTCATCCACATGGCTCACATCTTCTCGCTCCTTCTTCAATATGGCAAGACGTGTGTCAAGCTTGCTGCTCTCCAACTGAAGACGGTCACGCTCCGCCTGCAATCGCTTCAATTTGTGGTCGGCGTCGCTGCGTGAAGCTGGAGTCAGTGCTTGCTCCTGCTCTGCGATATTTTCCAGCTTGGCTGCATTTTCAATCATTTTCTGCTCAATTCGTTCCCGTTCCTCAGTCGCCTCAAGGAGACGACGATGTGCGGTTTCTTCTTGTTCCTGGGCAGACTTGAGGTTTTTCCGCATTGTCCTTCTTTCTTGAGCCTGTTGTAGTCGATGCATCATCCCAGTCACGTATTACACTTCGCCCAATTAATTTCAAAGTGCCAAAACATACATTGGGCACATAGCACTTGATGCATCACCAACAACCTACCGAGAGAACCAGACTAACTAGACCCATCGCTACCACTGTGAGACCGGCTGCGAGGGTGACATAAAATTCAAAAGTAATCTGGTCACCACCAAGTTCTTGGAGCTTTGGACTGCTAAATTTGGGAACGTCCTCAATGACATCGATGAACTGGTCAAATTCACCAAACTTGAACTGGCCATCGGCATCGGTGTCCATGGACCGAAAAATCGTTGCGAACTGCTCGCTGGCGTTCGCATCATCTTGATTTGAACCATCGTGATTCGGTGCACCACCCTCAGGGTTCTGTCCCTCCAGGCTGTGGTTCTTCATCCATTGCACCATTGTCCTCACCTCTCGTAGGGAAAATGTCCCGTCATGATTCTTGTCGAATTCACTCACCAATGTGTGAAGTAGTTGATTTCGCGACCACATACCCGAGACCAAATGCAAGAAAAGAGCTACAAACCCAACGTAAACAGACACGCGCAGCACACTTACTGGTCTCGTTGTGTTCGGGAAGATGATGTTGGAAAAGTATATAAACCACGGGATAGATACCACCGCCAACGTAAATACCGCGAAGTAGAAGCCATTGGAAAGCACAGGTTGAACCTTGTTCACAATCGCGTCTGTTTTGGCGCCCATGTTGCCAAGCACCACTAGCAACAGCTGCCCACACCGAAGGACACGCACACGTAATGAAACACTGATCTAAAATCGCTGACCTCTCAAAAGTCGGTCATTCGAAAATGATAGCATGCCCGTATGTACTGCTCATGGTCGAACTGAGTTGCTCAAACAGGCGTCGACGGCTGAGCAGCTGGCATTCACTCTCGACTTCACGCTTCTTTTGTCTCGCCCAACAGCAACAACCACTAACAACTACAACTACAACAACAACCATCACGCAACAGCGGGAGTGAGTGAGTGCGCAGCAGCAGTAGTCCATTGGTTGCTTTGACAGTGCGACAACAATTACATGAACAGAGCAGCAGTCTCTTCGTTGCTTTGACATCGTTTACATCAACGTCACAACTCACAACGTTGCGTGCATTTGCTTTGACATCTTCCCGCAACAACCGCAGCAGCAGCAACGACATCACGGTCGACGCACCGAGCCACAACCAGCAGCGTGTCCCTGACACACACACACACACACGTACTACACATCGACACTTCGCTTTCCTTTTTCGCTGTTCAACGTCGTCTCTTCTCGACGACAACACGCACAGCTGCGTCGGTTCGTTGGTGGTGATGGATGTGTTGTCGTGTTGTCGTCAACACCGTTCGTTCGTTTGGGCGCGTTAGTTAGGCACAGTGACGACCAACCACACGGAGGTCGGTTCGGTTCGGTTAATGCAACCGTTTCGTTCCATGCCGTTCGTTGGCTTCGTCGTTGGTTGGGGCTGGCAGTTACCTCTATCTACTCCATTTACCGTAATACCAGTTTCTGAAAAATCACAATTAAACGCGACACTGCACACCCGCCTTTATTTACTATATAAAACCCAGATTTCACTTTGGTAAAAATACAATAATTCTTCGTACTTTAGTATTAACAAATTCATAATAAATACATCCTATGCCGGAATGACGAAGTAGTGACTTAGCCTGTATAATCACTCGCAGTAATCGTTTCATCTCGTCAAAGTGTTCAACAAGACTGATGATGAGTGGCTGGGAGCCAAGGAGTGAGTTTAGCACTACCAGCACGGTGATCGACTTGACCTCCTCGGCATTATCAATCAATCATCAATCATGATGAACATTGCTGCTCCTGCAGTGAATGAAGCGGCGCAGTAAGGCGTTGCCGCCACCTCTACGGCATACGCTGTGCAGCGTGCAAGACACTGCTACTGACACGGAGTGCAGTGTGGCTCGCGTTGTCGGCATCTGAACGCAGGAACACGCGCGGTCGTACGACAACTCGGGCGAACGCAAGTAAGTCTGGTCACTCGTTGTCGCTGTTCCGTGTTTGCCGTGATGACACCAACGCGCTGAGGTTCCTTGCAAAAGGCGTGGTTCAACAGAGAGGGCGATGGTTCCGGGGAGTGTGCTGCGTGCGTGTTGCTAAGTCGACAATTGTGACACTGGAAGAGGTGAGCTTGGAACGAGATGTTTGTTCGGTTGACCGATGAGCTGCGCAAGAGCCCTGTCATTACCAACAAAGCGCCAGTGTCGTGTGGAGCTTCGAATCTTCCCCACTCTACTGTTCCAACAGCAAAGGGAGGTTGTCGACTGGTACTGGCAGCAAATATTTGGCTCGAAAATTGCACACTTTTTGATGTCGAACTTCTATTACAAACTGATAAACCGCTGTGACTTTCTCACGGATCTAGGGTAATGTTTTCCATAAACTTGGACGAGATACTGGCACCACCAGCTCGTATTGTGCTCAACTTCAGGCCGGGGGATTGTGCGAAAATTGCGAAAGATACACGCAGTCTGCTGCCGTATGATCTTCACTTTGTGGACGCACACGATATCTGTCTGGAAGTTGCTTTGCTGGGACCTCAACTCTTCTACTCGAGCAAGGATATTCTTGAGGAGTTGGCGCAGCTCATTAAATCAGCGGCCATGACGCTACCCTGTGCAAGGAAACTCCAGTTTGACTGCTACTCCTTCCGCACCGTATGGCCTGACCAACGCCACCGGTACCTGGCTGAGTTCGAGGGAAACAAATATCTTATTGATTGGATGAACAAGTTGCAGAAAGGTGTGATTCGTCTAGGCTTCCCTGGTGTTCCAAGAACCTCCAACGCGGGACATTATCGGAGGCCTATGTTGTCACCAAACAAGCTGTATTCTCACATCTCAGCGCAATGGGGCAATAACCTACCACCTGACAGCGAGATCGTGCTCGGAAGCGGTATTGACGCAGAAATAGTCAGCGTTGAGATTAAGGGACCTGGTGCCCGCCTCTTGACGCCATTTTTGAGACAGCCTAGTCCAAGTACGAAGGCGTGATTTCCAAGTTTACCTCCACGGGTCCATGCTGTTCTTAGCTGAGCACATGAAGTAATCGGGTCGCGTCATATTTGTCTTAATTTTTTCAAAAATACACACACACTTGCAGCATCGTTGCCCCATTTATTTTCTCCACTGCCTTATTCATGCATTGGAACCCCAGAAGTTTCATTTTTTCGCTTCCTCAATTCTCCAATTACCTAGTTTAGGTTCTGCATGCTGGTGTGGCGGTGAATCGTGCTCCACAAAGCAATTTCGTAGTACATACAGAAGAAATTATTGCATTTGAGCCAAAGGAACTTCAGATGTAAAGGCCGCCACAAATTTACGCCGTACGAGTCAGAAATAAAACGTCGATGCTGGCTGTCCAATGGCAACTCTCGCTGTATCCTTTGCAAGTCGTCGACCAACCGAACCACGTAGAAGATAGAGAGACAATTAGTAATCAACCTTGACGAAAACAGAATTCACTGCCACCAACCACAAACACATCGTTTATTACTGATTATTGTATTATGGTCGGACGTTGTGATGCTGCAGCCAAGGAATGGTTGCTGTCCGAATTGCAACCACCCCTTGCAATCAAGCCAGTAGCTGCATTCCAAACGAAATCGGAACCGCCGATCGCGAATCCAAGCTGGATTCGAGGTACGTATGAGGTGGTGGCATCAAATACATACATACATGGCATGAGGTAGGTATAGGCGGTAAAGTACACATTTCAAGCACAGACATGCGTTGTGTTTCCTCACCTATATTTCGGGCATGTCGACTTTTCTTGACACAACAACAACAACAACAACAACGACGAATGAATGAATGAATGAATGAATGCCGACGACCTTCCAGGCCACAAAACTGGGCGCTAACTACGGCGCTAAGGCGCCGAACGACGACACCACGACGACCACGACAACCACGACCGCCATCAGCCACAGCCGATCGAGTCGAGGCTCGTGCTTCTTCGTGCTTGCTCAATGTGTGTTCTCGCCCTTCTGCTGCGCCCTCACTCTGGTGAAGACCAAAGACGGTGCTGTGTCCGTCGAATGACCACTGTGTCGGAGTGGGGAAAGTACAATATGAAACGGGTAACTGCGTTGGTGAAGCCTGGCAGCGAACGAACGCGGAATGCGCGACGACAATCGACGAGGTGATGTTGAGATAGATTCGTCGACTCGACGGCAAACATTTCAGCGTCAACCACGATGGAAGTAAGTCAGCCGCAAAACAGAAACGCAGAAGAATTAATTGAAGAAATCGATGAATTCATTCGACACAACGTCTACACGTCTACACCATTTCGACAGGACCCACACAACAAGTGAAACCAAAGGAGGCTTGACGTCAACCGCAAAAGTCATGTCAACCGCGGCGAGGCAGCGGAATCGCGCACCCCAAACCCTGAGCAGCAAGAAATTGTCATGGCTTCTCCGGCACGGCGCCCAGAAAGCTGGACTCAGCATCCGCAGCGACGGGTATGTCCCTCTTGACGAGATTTGCAGGCACTGCCAGTGTGGTCCAAACGCCGTGCATCAGATCGTGAAGAATTGCCTCAAGCAGCGTTTTGGAACGGCCACCATTGATGGCGTCGCGTACGTTCGCGCAAATCAAGGTCACACCATCAAAGCTGTGAAGTCCAAAGATCTTCTCACCCTGGTCACCGACCCCAAGGAGCTTGGCCTTGTTGTGCACGGCACCAACCCACGTGCTTGGAAGCTGATTCAACAGTCCGGCGGTCTGAATAGGATGAAGCGTAATCACATTCATATGGCGATCGGTCTTCCGGGCGACAAGGGAGTCATCAGTGGAATGCGAAATTCTGCTTCAGTTCACATATATTTGGACGGCGTTAGCATGTTACGGGACGGAATTGAGCTCTATCGTTCTGCGAACGATGTGATCCTGTGCGAAGGCGATAAAAACGGAATGGTTCCGATGAAGTACTTTAAAACAGTACAAAATAGTTCAAGAAAAGTGATCTGGTCGCCCAAGTTGTCATCGGCAATGCCGTCTACAGCGCAATCATCTCCAGCATGCGTGGCAGCTGCAGCGAAAGGCACAACGGACACTGCGACGAAAGCCGAAACAAAAGCCGTCGATTCCCCACCGCAGCGTAAAACAGAGAAGACGCCGCCCCCCGGCTCCGAGTAGCACTTTAACCTTCACACTGTCACTGCCAACAATGAGAACCCACGATGTTGTCGCAGGAGTCGAATCTGGTGGACAACAGACCATGGTAGGAGCGTACTTCACGACACGGGTCGTATATATATGTCAAAGTTTATTTATTTTTGGTTGAATTTGAGGGCATTGACGGCTCTGCACTCTGTCAATGCACAGCGTTACAAGGTGTCGATGTTGTGCAGACCTGAACAGGGTTGAACGGCGTCACATTATTATTGCATGCCATATGCTCTGCAGCGTGACGAGAACACGCCGTCACTGGGAAAAAGAGCGGCAACAAACGTCAAATCTCCTCCGAAGTGTGAAACTTGAAGAAGCAGCCTTTGGAAGAATGACACACGGGAACTTTGCAGAAGCTACAGAGTGTGTGTGTCCGACAATGACACACCACACATCGCCTTCTCGGATTCGTGCCCCACTGTGGGAGATGTTTGTCTGCGGATAGGCGGCATCGGCGACCAGGGGCAGACCTAAAATAGGCCAAGCGATGTCTTGTTGGAACGCGATATGCCTCCTCTACAGCATCGTTGCCCCCTTGTTTTGCCACAACGGAGACCGTCACCGTCGATTCGGAAGTCTTCGCGCCTTTCTTGCCTGGACCAGAACGGCTCGAGGACTTTTTGCGCTTGCCCGACGCAGAATGCTGACCGGCCGCATCTGTAGTCGTTGCTTCCACCAACTCCTGCAGTCGCTGAATTTGTTTGTTTTGTTCTTCGACTAGAGTCTCCCAAGCCTGCGCAACGTCGCGAACTTTGGATGCAACATCTTCATTGGGCCCAGTGGCAACAACAACAACCGGTGTTGACGAAGCAGCGTCGCTTGTGGACATACTGTGACAACTTGGAGGCAGCAACCTTTTAAATCTACTGGCGTGGCGGTTTTCCTTCGTGCATTACCAGGTTCCAGCGATAATGATAGGATTTATCACACTATTTGCTCGTTTGTTGGTCAAAGAATGTTGTGTGCGACCACGTTGGATACACAGCAATGAACCGTCACATGCTGTGTGGTTGGCGCACGCAAAGCTTATGGTGCACTGATTTGTCCAAGTCGTTGTGGCCTACCTCCACACTGCGTATCGGTGCGTCAGTAGGTGTCTGTTTTGCGTTTGGACGGCAGACACCGACTCCCAGAGATCTTGTTTGTGCGCGCAGTCGTGCAAACACGCTCGAAAGCCAGCAAGCCAACAAACACGCTTGCGGCGCAGGAATGAACAACAAACAAACAACAGGACGAGCAACCAAACACACACCAACACTCCATCCTATCAACCAATCGAACGAATTCAAGAACCAACGAAGAAACGAAGTAATAATGGAGGAGGAACAAACAACGGCGGGCACGCACGCACGCACGCCGAACGAACGAACGAACGAACGAACGAACGAACGAACGAACGAACGAACGAACGAACGAACGAACGAACGAACGAA
>ENA-OWNT01004612-OWNT01004612.1-seawater-metagenome-genome-assembly--contig:-NODE-4612-length-11947-cov-5.178096_pt1 | contig 11947 bp, 8 predicted proteins | sample MGYA00238136_ERZ651165 | MGnify/ENA primary metagenome ERZ651165 (study PRJEB26861, sample SAMN08777766) | seawater metagenome | isolation source: coastal seawater | place: USA: Florida | collected... | reverse complement strand
TTTTTTTTTTTTTCCCTGTTCAGTTGCGAAGGCTGACCGCATGGCATGCTGTCTCGCTCTGTGACGGCTGCGGCTGTCAGTACAAGGAGCAGTGGTGGATATGGAAGTGTCTGACGGGGCGTACGCTAGTCTTGGTGACAGCGATGGCACCAAGTTTGTCTGCGAGCGCCCACGGTGCTGCTGCAACCAGACTGAACCGGCATGGAAGGCTTGCTGTTGCGATTGCTTTTCAGACCGCTTTCAGTCGCTGGGGTTGTTGTATCGTGACCGAGAGCAAGAGGCCGACTTTCTCCGAAAGTCTAAACAGAGCACTCTCGCGTTGGTCATTGTGCCCATTGTTCTGATCGTGGGGATAGTGATGCTTGTTTCGGAGCAAATACAGTACTTGCTGCAATTCGCACAACACAACGTCTACTACTGGCTCTTCATGGTCGTCAGTGGCGCATTCATGACCATTCCGGTCATTGGGTTGTTCGCGATTTTAGCATCGCGGTGCCAGTTGCGTTGCTGCCCTCTGATATGGCAGAAATTTCGGTATCAGCTCGGTGCCTTAGCATTCTGGATTGCTGTGCTCTCAACTGCCGTGGTGGTCCTCTCGGTACCTCCGTCACTTTACGGTCTTGACGAATGCACAGGACTCAGTGAGCAGTCGTCGCCTCTACCCACGTGGAATTGTGTGAATTACACAACTGGTCGCAATGATACTCAATTCGCGGAGGTCTCTGAACTCAGCCGCCTGTGTAGCTACGCGCGAAATTCTCCAGCCCTCGTGTGTGCTGCTGTCGGCTGGGTCCTGCAAAAAGTCCTCGTTATTGCCGACGTGGTCGCCGCACGGCAGTTTTTCGCGGCGTCGTTGATCAATGTCACGGCACTGCTGGGTGGCTGCGCAATTGCACTTTACTACGCTGTGCCGTGGGGTGCTGTATCATGCCTCCCGATATTAAGCAGCGGCGCCACTCAAATTGGAGTGGAGTTATTCATTGGTGCTACGGCGGGTTCAGCCGCCCTTTTATGGGCCGTTTTGCAGCGTGCATCTGCACAACGCGATCTTTTCTTCTGGACACACCAAATGGAAGTGGATGCAGAAGCATTGCAGCGAGAGGGTGACCCGTTCAACCCTAAAATTCTCAGGGCGTGGCTGGAGGCCCGCAAAGTGCTAGATCCTACTGCTAAGACCTCATCTTTTGATGTTGTTCGTCTTCGCAGTGCTTCCAGCTCTTCGAAGACGGCACCAAAAGAAGCCGCGGCTTTTTGGGCGATCGCGGAAGAGGATTTGTGTCTGTGCGAGAAAGTTGCTGCAGGAGGAAGTGGGGTGGTTTGGCGGGCGATGTTTCAACGAAAACCTGTCGCTGCCAAACAGCTATATGCCCTTCCTTCGGGAGACGAACTTGAAGTTCTTGCGCACGAAGTCGCAGTTCTCGGACAGCTCGCTCACCCACACATCGTGAAATTTTTGGGTTTGTGCACGTTTGCTCCGCAGGAGCGTGGACGTATGCATCGTCTATTCATTGTCCAAGAATTTTGCAGTGGGAACTTGCGCGGGTTCATGGACGCCACATTGACTCGGTCTCATCGGGACAATTCATTACTACTGTCCACGATGCGTATTGCCACTGAAATTGCGTCAGGCATGGCCTATCTGCATCGCAGGTCCATCGTCCATCGTGATTTGAAACCCGAAAATGTTTTGCTGACATCAACAAACGAGGTCCGCATCGGTGACTTCGGAATTAGTTCGTCTGGTCAATCGTTGGCAACTGAAGCGGCCCTCACGGCCATTGGTGGTACCTTAGAGTACATGGCGCCAGAAACATTCATTCACGTGGTCAATGAGTCGTTGTCAGAGTGTGACGCAACCTCGAAGGTGGATGTGTACGCTTTCGGGATCATCTTGTGGGAACTGTTTTGTACACTGCATGGCACGGACAATGCGAACTTGCTGCAGCTGCGGCAGTTTTCCAAGGGTGTTAGAGGTCCCCTCACTTTGTCAAGTTTGCGGGAGATGTGGGAGTGGCCTCCGTTGGAGTGTATTCCACCGACATGTCCGACGGGCACAACGCATTTGTTGGTGGAGTGTTGGGGCTTCGATGCTGCGGAAAGGATAGGATTTGTGGACATTGAGCATGTGCTGCGCCACATGCAAGCTGGAGTGAAATCGCCGCTGATTGTTTCGTCCACGAAGTCTGCAAGCGATGTTGGGTCCCACCCATCCACGCATCCAGTGGCATCCAAAACGGCGGATGGCCGACTAGCAGTTCTCGATTCGGCCGCTCCCGCTGCCATGACTGACACGTCCCGGGCCAACAGTAAACGTGGGGGTCGACCTGAATATCACGCGTTTCGATTGGCGCACGATGACACTGACGGGGTGTCCACATCACTGCCAGCACTGGACACATCTCATTTTTCGGAAGAGCCACGAGCTGTGCTACGATGCTGGGGCAGGTGGTGGGCTGCCCGCGGGTTGCATTTTAGATCCACGCGAGCAGAAACGAAATTTCTCGAGTTCCTGCATGGAGACACTTACCACAACGCAATGAAGTGGGCATTCACGATCCTGGCAGTCTTCACGGGCGTGCTGTTCGCCACCAAGCTCGCTGTGTCAACGATTGTTACAGTTCCATCAGCTGTGCAGTTGGTGGTGGCCCTCTTGCTTTGGAGTTCGGCTGCCGCATCAGGGTGGGTCCAAAGTTGGCGTCCACACACAGCTCGACTTCTTTGGCCACTGTCGCTTCTGTGGGGCGTCGCAGTTGCATGGGCATCTTTCGACCAGCCGCTGAGTTTCAGCATCACATTCAACAATTTTACCGTCAGTGGCGCGTACATCACAGCGGTGGCACCACCGAATGGTAGTTTCGTGAACGGCGTTCTGATGTCGCCGTTGGGGTCTCCAGCAACTGGCATATGCGCCGGTAGATCGTTTTCATCGGCCTATGGCACAGAAGTGGTCACGGCATGCGCCACCATCGCCTTTCAGCAATCGATGGGAACATTCCAATTCGTGTCGGAGTATGGAATGTTCTTCTTCAATATGCTCACGATTCCTGCAACGTTCATGGCATTAGGACTGCCGTTTCGCAGGTATGTGCTGACACTGTGCTTGCCAGCAGGAGTTGTGCTGGCACAACTTATCAGCCTGAGCTTAGACACTTCGGATGGAGACATGTTGGTGGCCGAAAAAGCACCGGAGGTGTATAGCACGATGACGGTTGGAGTACTAGGCGTCGTTTTTCTCTCCGTCGATGCAGTTGTTGTATTTGCATGTTGTGTTGCTAGTGTTCTGTCCTACGAACGGTCACAGCGGTCACTTTTCGTCCTCTATTGTGGTTTGCAATCGAAGAAAATTGCGTTGACCCATGACGCCACGATGCGCCGATACCGTGACATTCTTACCAGGAACCGACGACTTTTTGTGAACGAGGACGCCGCGTTAGCAAACGGTGGTGCAGTTCCGCAACACCAGCCATCAATATCTGTGCGGGCAGTGACAGTAAATTAGATTGACAGTTGCAAATGACAAGTCGAGCAGCATTCATTTAGTGAATTGATGTCAACGCAATGTGGCCTTCAACTATGTGGGAATGTCGAAATAAGTTATGAGATTTTGCTTTGGCACAACAATGCGGACTAGAGCAACGGTGACAAATGTGCGGAGTGTCCGGCCCGGCGCCTAGAGGCCCCCCATTCGCTCCTGCTGCGACTTCAGGAGAGATTCGCCAATGGTCTTCCGCATCTGGTCATCGCCGTTGTCGTACATGTCCTTCATCAAGTCCATAATACCCGCCGTCGGGTCATCCTTCACAACATACACCACAGCACCGACAGCAATAAATGAATGAGACTTGTTACAACATCGACAACAACGATGATATCTACAATGCGCGTGAGTACTGAGTACGCACAGAGTTTGGCTTGGGCCGTTTCCTTTTCGGAACAAGGTCCGTCCAGTGGTCTGGTCCATATTCCCCTGGAATGACAAGCAGCACTCGACTTTTAACATAAAAGACATACAAAAACACCATGGTGATCTTTATCTTCGGCGAAAGTCATACCTGGCACTTTCCGCAGAAGAAGAACAATGCGGTCATCCTTCACCTTAAATTTCGATTTCGCGGCGTTTATCTCCTTCTCTAGCCCCCTGCGAGCCAGGCGGTAGCTTGAACCGTTGTGACTGTAATGAAGATCACGCGACAGGTGAAGGTTTCAGACTTACAATGATTGCGGTGGCACCAGTGCGAAATAAGATCCTACCCGATGACAGTTAAATCAAACCAGTCAGAGCCAAACTGGCAGTCCACTGCGGCCCCGGAAGCTTTGACACCTTCCATGTGCTCTGAGACGTACACGGACACAAACTTGTTGCTTTGATCCCAAGCAAACGTGTGAATTGGAATAAATTCCGCCCCGGACGGAAGAGCTGGTGGCGCTTGTTGCGTTTGCGCCGTTGTCTTGGGAACCGTGGGCTTGGGTTCCTCGGTTTTGTTAGCAGTGTTGTCATTGTCCGCCAGTGCAGCGGGCTCCGTACTTTCGGCTTCTGCGCGAGATAGGTCGGCAGATACTTGCTCCACAATTGCCTGAAGCCGTGCGGTGTTTGCTGGTCGAGTCGTGCTTTCGAGTAAGCGGCGGAGTTCTGCCAGATCCGCTCGAAGATCATCAACGGCCTGCAGCGTCATGTTGTGGACGATGAACGCAGGGGATGGTACAAGCAGTGGGATCGACACCGTCAGATACGAGGTGGGTCGCTCAAGATGCGCGGTTGAGACAGAGATAAAGAAAGAAAGCAAGAAAGAGAAAGAAACCGTTGAGAGAAATTCAGCTCACTAAATGTGTCCGTATCCCAACAATGACACTCCATGCTAACTCAGCTGCAACACTTATTGTGGGCACCTGAGTGTTGTCAACACACTATATTCTTCATGCACAACGCGTGGCTTGCGGGATTTCCCAAGGTTCATTCACCTCGGCTCTTTTACGCCCTCCAGCTCACTTGCGTCAAACGCGTTCTTCACCATCTGCAACCTCATGTTCACGCCGTCCCTTCTTGCTGTCCGTCCCAACCCGTCCACGCTGCACGCGGTGCGCCTACCTACCTAGCCATGCACCTCCCTTTCCCCCTCTCTCCAGGCGCAATCGTTGCGTTGCTGTTTGTGCGTGCGGGGCAGTTTATTCTTCTACGTTCCCTCATGCACGTTGGTATGTTTTGCAAAGAAGCGCTGACGTGATTCGTCTGTCTTTCGGTATGCCTTCGTGTCCCGCGTCGCTGTGTCGCCGCGTAGCTTTGAATTCCGAACACCTCCCTGTTTCCTCCGACCGCCGGCTTCCGAATTCGCGGGCGCGCACACCACACAGCACACGCACACGCACACGCACACGCACACGCACACCCAGCAACAAACAAACGAAGGAAGGAACGAAGGAACGAAGGAACGAAGTGCCAACACAACAACGAAGGAAGGATGGAAGGAACGAACGAACGAAGGAACGAACGAACGAAGGAACGAACGAAGGAACGACCGCCACACACGGACGATCCACTAGCACTAACCGTGCGTAGTGCTAGTGGTTCTGGTCATTTGCCCACTCACACACTCACGACTCCAACCCGCCAGCACCACTAGCGCTGTGATGCACCAACCTCATCAGAGTGCGTGACCGCTAGTGCTAGTGCCTCCCACGCTTAATCACTCACTCACTCACTCACTCACATTCACTCACTGCGCATAACCACGCATGAGGCACTAGCACTAGTTGATGAATGTCAGTGTCAACTAGTGCTAGTGGTTCACATAGCATACCGTACCCCGTTCGTTGCTCGTTTTGCTGCAGCGCCGTCGTTACTTTTTGGACAACGATAGATGAACGAACGAACGAACGACGAACGAACTGACTGTCGCCATCGTTCGTCCTCCGTCCTTCGTCATTCGTCGTTCGCCGTTCGTCGTTCGTCGTTGGTTGCTCGTCGACATTGGCAAGACAGATGTCGTAGTGTCAACGCGTTGAGACAGACGGCATGCTGTCCTGGTCGGGGTGCGGTCGTAGCGGTGCCATCATACTTACTATTTGTCGTCGACTTTGCCGATGTACAGCCACACAGCCGCCAGAGTTTGTCAACATGCCAGCAATCAGTGAACTCAATCAACATCAACAGCAAAGCAGCATCAACCATTGACAGAGAAGTTCAAATTCTGCACCAACCAACAATTGTTAACCAGCCGACTGAGCCCCAGCTTGTTGCGTGCCACTGGCAACTCCTCTTGACTTTGCCGCTGTCAACCACTCGTTTTCTTCATCAGCTCAAAAGAGAGCTGCTGACGTCTTCTGGGTGGAGTCGCAGAAAAACAATGCCGACAGCCGCGCAAGTGAGAACTAAATTGAACAAAAAATTACTCGGAATATGACATGGTTGACAACGTGAACCACACCAACAATCGGTGACCCCAACTGCGTCGTTTTGAGAACGGCAGCCTGACAATTGTCGACAAATGCTGCGAGGAGCATAAGTTGTGTTGTCATGGGGACTGGGGCATCGTTCGGCTATACCAAAGAGAGCAGCCAGGAAGCCCGAGTCGATTACAACCGACTCTTGGCGCTCACATTTTTCGATTTAGTACGGTGTGACAGTCGCAAGTCAGTGGTGGTGAATCAGGGTCATCGCGTGGTACGTATATCAGCGCGTGGGGTGGGACAGTACCATGATGACGGGTGACATCGTTGTGTTGACGTGTTTATGTGTGTGTGTGTGTGTGTGCGCGCGCGCGTTGCTGGCAGGGGAATGGCGTTTTGTATGGCAGGACATTACTAGTGGAGGAGGTGGTGGAAGAGATAGATCCCAAGTCAAGTTCGCAAACGCCCTCATTCACAGATGGTGCGACCCACGGCGGACACTGATGGGATGAACGTATGTTTTCCAACTGCGGCGCGTTCAACAAGCAACGCCGATGGCAGAACCACTCTCACGTAACGGCAGCGATGGCTGCGTTGCAAAATAGCGTCCCACACTGACTGCACAGTCGACAGCAGGCCTACGCAACTCATGGGGAGTATCCTTCGTAATGCTTGCTCTTCAGCGTTGCGGCTTCGTTCCAAAGATTCTCACCCATTCGATTTTCCAGTGCACCCGCCATCGTCGGAGTCTCTCGCACCCTTGTGATGACACGGCAACACGAGAATGGCAGACATGTTTGCACATTTGGGCTTTTTAGACGGGTTCCCACACAAATCAGTGCACCTTCTGTTTACTGCGCTGGCGTTAATGCGTCAACGTTCTTTGATGAACCGACAGCGAAGTGATGTCAGATATACTCTTAAATCCTCTTGTGAAAGCTCCAACGTGTTCTGCTCTGTCGACTTTGATTTTCACCGATGCCACAATCAATTATTTGTCATGTTGCGGAACGAGAATTGCACGTTGTGATGCTTTCCATGACGCCAACATCAACATGCTACTCTGTTTCGACGCAGGACACCGGTGTTGCCATGTCGATGTTGTCCAGAGCCCGTGTGCAACCCTTCTCCACTTCCGATGACGAAGTGCGAATTCCGGATGTCATTGGAATCCCGCGCCACTAAATGCCTGCATTCTCTGAAGCTTTGTTGAGGTTGTTTGTCCACACAAGCTGTTGGTTTGCGCAAAAGAGTTGCTTGCAATCGAAGCAAGAGAGGCTAAACAAACATATCACATTAGAAACGCAGTCCGCACACAGCCTACTGCTGGTCTCAGCTTGGCCCTGTCTCTCGTTCTGTCTCTCTCCTGCGGATGACTTCAGCACACATAACTCGTCATTGGAGTCCCCTGGGCAACTGCGGCCCCTTTATCGTTGATGACATGCGTGATGGTTCCATTGCCATTCAAAAACACCGAAAAAGGCGCAATAAAACGATCCTCCTAGACGTTCAACAAAAAGAAGAACTGAGAATCGAACGATCACACTGCAGAAACGGAGGGCGTGGTTTGGGGCGTACCAAGGCTGCGGGTGCAACGATGCCACTGTCCACGACGACGACATCGTCGACAAAGTTGCTGTACACTCCAACGCCAAAAGCATCGTGGTCAGTCACGGTGTCGTTGACGCGGTACCCGGCATATCCCAGGTCCCCAAACGTGTGATCGACCGTGTATGGCAGCTCTGACTGGTAGAAGAAGGTTCGTCTGGAGACGACCCGCGAAACAAACAAAAACAAAACATTTCACCAAGGTCCGATCGCAGCACATCCCTAAATAAATCAACGAAGGCACGCACCCGCGTTCGCCGCTCCACTGCACGAGGTCCTGCAACGTGTGCTCGACGGCCAATCCGTACATCGTGACGTCGTTGCCTCGAACAAGCAGCCCGTGGTTGACGGGATTGAATCGCTTGTCGGACTCTCCCTCGACTGTGTGGTCGGCTCGCCAAAACCACATGTTGTCCCCGATAACAAATCCACTGTTCACTTCCACCATCACGTCCGCGGCCACAGGATCCTCCTCCGTGCCGTCCGGACCGCCCACGCGGCAGAAAACGTCATGCATAAAGCTTGGGTTGGAAACAGTGCCAGCATGTGAACCGTCGCCAAAGCGAATGAGAGCTGGGCTCGCCGACGTGCCACTGGCCGGCCCGGCCTGTGCAATGATGCCTGCCACTCTTGCGCCATCGACATTCCCGACGACGACTGCTTCAGTGGCATTGGTAGGGCGCAGAGTCGCCATCCCGAGGCCCAGAAGAACTTGGTCGTCATGTGTCACCTGGAGCGGATGATCCAAGTCGTAAATGGCTGGGCTCAGGACAACGTGGAGACCGGCACTCAGCTTTGCGTTGATGGTTTCGGCCGTGTCGGTGGGCTGGGTGACATACACCTGCTCGAATCCGATCACCTTGGCAGCAGTGTCGTTGAAGTCGCTGCCATGGCTGTCCGTCTTCGGCGCAGGGACCACGAGAGAATACTTGCCACCGTCATCGATGGTGATGTACGGTTTCTCGGCCACTAGCGGTGTAGTCGGAACGTTCGTGATGGGGATGTTGTTGTCCTGGTTGGAGCAATGACTTGCCGGCGCACCGTCGACCCCGGTGACAACGACGTTCCAAACCCCGCCGTTCCATTGTGACACGTGAGAATTCCGCGCAAACCATTGCTGCTGCGATCCGAGGTTCACAGCTGGAGGTCCGTCCGTGCTAGTGGCTCCGGAACGAAGGAGGGGTGTGGGCATCGAACTGTTGGAGTGCTCGCGGGAACTCACGAGACCCACTTCGACATTCGCAAAGAAGCCGCCTGATGAATAACCTGCGCCTTGGTAAGGTGGCTGATACTCGTACACTGTGAGCGCGTGGTCGACCTGCACTCGGCGCAGAGGTGCGGCTTGCGATACCGCCCACAGCATACCCGGGCCGGCTGTGTTGTCCCAAGTTGCCTGCGTCCTGAAGTTTTCGGCAGAGCGCCAAAATGTGTCCAGTGCGCCCCCGGCGTAGTAGTAGTCCCCTTCCTCGCAGTACACTCCGCGCTCAGACGTGAAGACGACGTCTCCTGGAGCCGTACCTAGGCCCAGCACCTGGGTGTAGAAGCCCACAGGCACATCCGTGGTGTAGCTGCCCGGTTTAAAGAGGAACGCGAACCGCTTGTCGGAGAATTGGCCGTGGTTCGCCGGGTCATGACCACCATTTTGCTCGAACGCCGCATTGACCTTCTCCTGGATGTCGCCGGCACTTTGTGACGGATCGAACACCTGCACGGTGTCAGGCCACTGCGGCGGATTCTGCTGCCCGGAGGCGATCCCAACCCCAACGGCTGCGCCTACACAGAGAAGTAGCTTCATGTTACTGGACGGTCACCACATCAAACAATGAGTTGGGCAAAGTGTCAAAGTGTTTTCTGGACCACATTTTGCCACCAGCCACAATACACGTGACCGTATGCACGGCGGTGATTGTGCCGCGCAAGTGCACGACACCTGCACAGGTGCACGGCTACACACTACTGAGTATGCTTGCAGGCCGCCACAAAGCAGGTGGAATCAGTAGTTCATCGTGGCAATTAGTCTCAGTCAGTTCGTCGTCTGACCGGTTCGTTAGTTAGCTCGGGAGGACTTATTTAAGACATCAGCGCGCGTTCCGCAGACGTGGTGCGGAGGGCTTGCACTTGCGCGTTCCACCTTTCGTCCCGTGCTCTAACGATCGCACGTCCAGCTCATCATTGTGCCGGTCTGTCATTGCTAGAGCTCATCAGCAGCCGTCTGCCATCGAGCATCTGCCATCTCCCAATCTTCCGTCGACCACTGCCATTCACTGACAACAACCACAACAACGAAAGCAACCGAACAACCGAACAACCGAACAAACGAGCAACCAAACGACACCGGGTAATCAGTAAGTAGCAGCAGCAACGCAACGACGCCACCACAAAGAAAGTGCGCAGCTGCAAGAAAGTGCGCAGTGAGTGCAGCTGCGCAGCTGCAGTGAGTCGATCATCATCCAAGCCAAACTGTCGGCCGACCCACCTGACCTGACCTGATTACATGAAGCGACATGCGGGCCTCATAAAAATTGAAAGTATCCCACCAAAAAGCAACAAAAAACAAAAACCAAACAAACAAAGGAAGGATGTCGAGTGGGTGCTGTAACACCCATTCATTGCGGATACAAAATGCCACGTAATGGGTTCTGAAACACCCACTGTAATGGTATGACTACCAGGTAAGTTCAGGACCAGAGCAGAGCACACAGCACTCCATCCAGGTCCAGGCCAGGATTGTTGTTCTGCGTGAGTGAGTGAGTGAGTGAGTGAGTGAGTGCGTGAGTGGATTGATTGCGGAAGGTGGGTTTGTTGTTGCTGCGCACGTCAGCGAGCTCAGTTCGTTCACTTGAGGTGAGTGAGTGAGTGAGTGAGTGAGAGTGAGTGAGTGAGTGAGTGAGTGAGTGAGTGACAAACTGTCTTTCCCCTACCAACACAGCCCAGCCCCGCCCCGCCCCGCGCAGCCCAGCCCAGCCCAGGCCAGCCCAGCCTCGCCCAGCTCAGCGCAGCGCAGCGCAGCTGGGCGTCGTAGCGCAGCCCTTGTATCGATTGACAGTGATGAGAATAACAACACTGTTCAGCGTGACTGACTACTCCCACTCACTCACTCACCCACACACACACACACACACACTCACTGACTGACTGACTGACAGGACGGGACGGGACGGGACCGGACGGGACGGGACGGGACGCATGGAAACGTTTCTAGAAATATACTATACGGCATACAGTTGCAGAAGTACAGATAAGCAGTGGGTACCAACGCAGTGCTATGATGTCGAGTCACTGGTTGGTTCTGTATGTCATTGAATAGATCCGGCCGGATGTCTGATGTCTGTCTGGTTTCCAGACACAATGTTGTATGTTTCCGACTCTCTCATTCATTCAGTCCATCGCTTCAATCTCTCACTCTCTCACTCCCTCACTCTCTCACTCACTCTCTCACTCTCTCACTCTCTCACTTGCTTTTGATCTATCTGCGCTCTCTCTCTCTCTCTCTCTCTCTCTCTCTCTGTGCTCTGTTGTTTGTGTTTTGTCGGTTGTCGGTTGTTGTTGTTGTTGATTGTCGATTGATGTTTGTGTGTCGCTCCCTCTCCCTCCCTCCCTCCCTCCCTCCCTCCCTCCCTCGAAGTCTCACTCAGTCAGCGCACTCGGTGACAACGCGCGCGCACTTACCACAGATACTCATCCACTCACTCGCTCGCTCGCTCGGTCACTCACGAACCTACTAATTTACGCACTGGCTGTGCCCACAACACCAAACTAACTACCCATACTGTACATCACAAAGTGAGTGAGTACTACCTATGCCATAACTCGACCGAACTAAGAAAGAGAACAGAAGAACGAAAGAATGAACAAAAGAAGAACTCACGTTTCAGTTGCCAGTCAGTCAGTCAGTCAGTCAGTCAGTCAGTCAGTCAGTCAGTCAGTCAGTCAGTCAGTCAGTCAGTCAGTCAGT
>ENA-OWNT01004610-OWNT01004610.1-seawater-metagenome-genome-assembly--contig:-NODE-4610-length-11950-cov-3.014150_pt1 | contig 11950 bp, 12 predicted proteins | sample MGYA00238136_ERZ651165 | MGnify/ENA primary metagenome ERZ651165 (study PRJEB26861, sample SAMN08777766) | seawater metagenome | isolation source: coastal seawater | place: USA: Florida | collected... | reverse complement strand
GTGCTTCTGGGCCTGTTCCTCAATCAACTTAGTGCTCTTTTGGCCCTGGCCGGCTTGCTGGTATATGCTTTTATGTACACCCCACTTAAGCAGGTAAACGGTATCTCTGTATGGGTTGGTGCGGTTGCCGGTGCAATTCCTCCCTTGGTAGGTATTGCGGCAGCATCTGGCAGTATTTCAGCTTTTGGATGGACCTTGTTCATTATTCAGTTTTTCTGGCAGTTTCCTCATTTTTATGCCATAGCCTGGTTACTTGACGATGATTACAAAAGAGCCGGTTTGAAGCTCATGCCAATTGGAGGTAAAAAGGATAAAGCTTCAGCCTGGCAAATCATGATACTCAGTATTGCCCTGATTCCATGTGCGTTGGTTCCTGCTTATTATGGCGTTACCACCTGGATTAGTGCTGCAATCGTAGCATTGGCTGGTTTATACATGGTATGGAAGGCGCAAAAGCTTTTCAAAACACTTGGTGATCCTGAGGCTAAAAAACTCATGTTCGCCTCATTCATGTATTTGCCCGCTGTTTTAATTGTTTATCTCATTGAATTCTTAATCAGATAATGTCAACTCTCAACCTCAATCCAAAAGGCAATTTCAAAGTGGACCCCACTCAGTTCACAGTTTGGATCTTTCTGGTGAGTGTAGCCATGCTCTTTGCAGGCTTTACCAGTGGTTACATTGTGAGAAAGGCACAGGGTGACTGGGTTCATATTGAGCTCCCCTCAGTCTTTGTGACTTCATGTATAGTAGTGCTACTTTCAAGTATAGCCATGATAGCCGCCCAGTATGCCTTTAAGAAAGGTAAGTTGGTATTCATGCAGCTGTCACTTTTGGGAACCCTGGCTCTTGGCGTTGCATTCATCATGACCCAGTTTAATGGTTGGAATGCATTGATGGAACAAGGACACTTTCTGGTAGGTAATCCATCAGGCTCTTTCCTATTTGTGATCTCCGGAGTACATGCCGTACATGTAGGAGCAGGTCTGATAGTGATTTTAGTGGCCTTACTCAGGTCATTTCTGCTTTCACCCAATGAAATAAAAACTCAGAAAATAAATTCCGTAGCCACATATTGGCACTTTGTGGGTATCCTTTGGATTTACCTCTACTTCTTTTTAACGAACGCATAATAGACTTAAGCAACAGCATATGTCAACTGAAATAACAATTGAAAACGGCGGAAGCATTTGGGACGGACGGAAGCTCGCTCTTGGCGCTACCTACGGAAAAGTCATGATGTGGTTTTTCCTTCTATCTGATGCTTTTACTTTTTCCGCTTTCTTAACGGCCTATGGATTTTTCAGGTTCTCATCTACTACATGGCCTAGTCCTGAAATTGTTTTCCAAAGCTTTCCATTTTTCGCACCTCACGGTGGCTGGCCCTTGGTATTTGTAGGCTTAATGACATTTATTTTGATTGCAAGTAGTTTGACTATGGTACTGGCAGTAGAAGCTGGTCATAGAAAAGACAATAAAGCTGTTATTAAGTATATGTGGTACACCATAATTGGTGGTGCGATGTTTTTGGGTTGCCAGGCCTATGAGTGGAATCACTTGATTCACCAGGGGTTGTGGATTGGCGTTTCTGAAAAAGATTTTCAGGTAGAGCAGGAAATGGAAGATGGTCACCATCATGCCCATGCTGCTCACGTGGCAGGCGCTACCGAAGCTGAAGCTGAAGAAGCCAGTCATCATGCTGCGATGGATTGGGTAGCAGAAAGAAGAATTTTTTATCCGGTGAAAACCATTATTGATGGTGAAGAATGGAATATTGGAGGTGCTGAAAGAAATGAAGGCTCAAAGCTGCTTGCTCCAGATCACTTCCCTGTTTCTACAACACCGGTACGCGATGGAAACGGTGTTGCCTACATGAACCATAATGGTGAGTACATTAATCCGGGTGATGCCCAAATGGTGATCCCTTCAGGTGAAACCATGATGTTTGGAAAGCTATTCTTCTTTATCACAGGCTTCCACGGTTTTCACGTATTTACCGGAGTTTTGATATTGATTATAGTACTTGCAATGGTGTCTAAAGGTCTTATGGCAAAGCGCGGACACTATGAGATGGTAGAGAAGGTTGGTCTCTACTGGCACTTTGTAGATTTAGTTTGGGTCTTCGTATTTACCCTCTTCTATTTGATATAATTTTATTCATCCAAAAAAGAACAGAGCATGTCAGATTCACCGCACGATATGGTAAAAGACGGAGAGTACGAAGCAGAAGCTTATGGGCTTCACGTACCCCATTCTAAGAAAAAGGAAATCTTTACGGTCTTTGTAGTCCTTTCTATAGTTACGGCCATTGAATTCGTTTTCGCTTTCATTATGGATCCGGGAATGGTAAGAACGATCATCTTCCTGGTGCTTACAGTGTTGAAGGCTGCCGGAATTGTACTCTACTTTATGCACATGAAGCACGAGTTGAAAAGACTGATGTATTCAGTGATATTGCCGCTGATTCTCATAGTGTATCTGGTGGCTCTTATTATCATAGAAACTCAAGATTAGACATGAACTGGCGCAACGCCGGGATACTTGCCCTGGTACTCTTTGTGCCAATCATCTTAATTCTTCTTTTTAGAACAGGAACCACTCGACTTAAGGTATTGCCCATGTTGGGTGATAAGGTTTATGTGAACGGTGATTCACTTGACTATACCGTTGATTTTGGAAAACTGATTCAACTTCCTGACAGCTTTGAAGGCAAGCACATTCTTTTGTACTTAAGTGAAGAAGAAGGAGGCATACTTTCTGAAAAAGCTCATGAACACATACTTGAGCTGGCCAACAGACTGTTGAAGGCGAGAAAGCATCCTACTGATCAAGTGAGAGATATTGCCATCATCTCAGTAAGCGGTGGCCCCTTTTCTCATGAAAGGCCTTATACTTGGCATCAGTTTACCACTCAGTCTGATGTAAATGCTTTTGTAAACAGTGAGCTCAAAGGGGGCTTTGGCCTGGCAGAGAGCTCTCCGGTTAAGGATCATATGATTTTCTTAATTGACAAGGATGGCAGGCCAAGAGGAGGTTATTTTGCTGCACATGGCAAATTTGATAGAGATATTATGGGTGAAATGGTAGTGCTTAGAACTGAATATGGCCAGCAATAAAGTAGCTCAGTACAACCGGTTGGTTTTAATTGTTTCCATCCTCATTCCTATTGTGGTAGGAGTACTTTTCAGAGACCGGTATATCACGGATGTTGACTTTTCGTTTCTACCACCTGTTTATGCCACTATTAATGGAATAACCGCCATTGTTTTGATAAGTGCTCTCTTTGCTATTAAGAAGGGAAACCAACTACTGCATGAGCGATTGATGAAACTGGCTTTGGTACTTTCAGCAACGTTTCTGGTGATGTATGTACTCTATCATATTTCCAGTGAAGCCACCGTATATGGAGGTGAAGGCTGGATAAAGAGTCTATACTTATTCATTTTGGCCAGTCACATTATCTTATCAATGGTCATTGTGCCACTTGTGCTCTACACCTATGTTCGCGCCCTTACGGGCAGGTTTGAGTTGCACAGAAAACTAGCTCGAATCACCTTCCCCATATGGTTGTATGTGGCCATCACCGGGGTGATTGTATATTTGATGATAGCTCCTTACTATGAATAGCCTGACAAGAAAAATACTTTATAGCCTGGTAATTATTGTCACAATTACCGTGGTTAATATACCCGAAGTTGCAGCTCAATGTCAGGCTTGTAAGTCTACTGTAGAGACCAACCTGGCCAGCGGAGGCACCGCCGGTCTTGGATTAAATAAAGGAATACTCTACTTGTTGGCCATGCCTTATTTAATGATTCTATCTGTAGCAGGCATTTGGCTCTATAGACTGAAAACAAGGAAGTGACCCATATGGAAAAATACCCGGGAGCTTTGAATAGCATACTGACCCAGAAATGTCCTCACTGCAGGAGTCATAAGCTTTTTCTCAACCGCACTTACTCCTTTAGCTTTTTAAAAATGCACCGGCATTGCCCAAATTGCAATATGGATTTCGATCCTGAGCCTGGTTTCTATTGGGGAGCCATGTATATCACTTATGGGTTCAATGCAGGACTCGTTATCTCGGCCGCTCTGGTGCTCTATTTCTTCTTTAACAACCCTGAACTCTGGGTATACTTAGTGGTGATCGGGGCTTTTAGTCTGGCGCTTGCCCCAGCATTTTTCAGATATAGTCGTGTGATTTTGCTTTACGGACTCGGTGGCAAGAAGTTCAATCCAGAGCTTTTCAAGAGAAAGGCCTAAGCCAATAACTCAATTTCTTCCATTCCCTTCCCCTCTGTATGTGACGTTTCAAACTATTCAATCATTCCATTGAATAGTTCATTGGTAGAAGCACTTCAAGCCTGATGGATCTGAATGACTTAGTGTCATTGTTTGAATCCTGAAAAATAATCGTAGACTCTATTACGAATTAGTATGATTAAGAGCAGTACTGTTTTCAATCCAGTAAAAGCTTATTCTTAATCTTGAAGGCACCAATAACCTATAAACCAACAGGTTATCAGTACTATCGCTTTAAGGTAAGAACACTATCGAAGTTACGGCTTGATTTGCCGAATATTGCACCCAGCAATTCGCAAGCAGACAATTTGAGTTTTATATTAAAGGGAGTGCTCTATGGCTTAGTGCTAATGTTTAGTGCAGGTCCATCATTTTTCTATCTCATCAAAGTTGGCATTGAAAAGGGTTTTAGAAAAGCCCTTGGGTTTGCACTTGGAATTCTTTTCAGCGATCTGATACTGCTTGGCCTGATATACCTCGGTTTACGGCCACTTTTTGAAAATACCGTATTTAAACAGGCCTTTAGCCTGGCATCAGGTATTCTTATCACGGTTTTTGGGCTTACCATGATATTAAGAAGGCGCCCAAGCCCTCAAAATATTAAGGACGATATAGGTGCCGATCAACCTATTTACAAATACGTGTTAAGGGGTATGGCCATTAATCTGCTCAATCCGTTTACCATTACACTTTGGGTGGGTATACTGGGCTCAGTTAGCCCAGAAGGCAAAACAGAGTTTGGCCAGTTTGTGGCTGGGCTATTGGGAGTAATATTTGTTTCTGATGGGGTGAAAGCCTACCTGGCTAAAGTGATCGGGCGCCTGTTAACGCCAATTGCAGTGTTCCGACTCAACAAAATTCTGGGCGTGGCCTTTGTCATAATTGGTGCCTATTTCATTTACACTTTCTATCAGAGCTTCTTTGCCGGGCAAGCCATTGAGGTAACCGTACCCGATTTTAATTAATTCCCTGGCTCTGCTCCTTCATTTCAAGCTTCAGCTTGTCTATGGTTCCCTGAGGAAGGTCATTCATGTCAAGTATCATTAAACCATCCAACGCGTCATTGAATTTAGGATCAATGTTAAAGGCAATGATCTTTGCGTTTTGTTTCAGGTACTTCTTCAACAGCACGGGAACCTTGCTTTCAGAAGGTTCTATCTCTGAGATGAGCTTATCGAGCTTGGTAAGGTCAGTAAAGTTTATGGCATCCAACAACTTCTCGTCACGGTCTCTCCTTTTCACTTCAAACTCCTGTCTTGGCTTTACCCACTCGGCCAACTGCTCGTTATAGTAGTTTCTTTTAATAAACTCTATAATCATCCACTTGGCAATTCCTGAATACTGGTTGCTAATGGTTACAGGTCCGATTATGTAGCGATAGTGCTCATTCATAAGCAAAAAGTGCAATATTCCACGCCAAAGCAGAAATAGTGGTAAAGGCTTGGTCTGATACTCCTTTACTACAAAAGACCTACCGAGCTCAACAGTTTGCTTGAGAATATCGAAAAACTCGTCTTTGTACCTGAATAAACTCTGTGTATAAAATCCGCGCTTACCAAATTCTGACATTATAAGGTCACCCTGGCCAATTCTGTATGCACCGGCCAGTTGGTCATTCTTTGTATCCCACACAAACATGTGCAGGTAATAAAGATCATACTCATCAAGGTCTACAGAATCATTGGAGCCTTCTCCTACTGCCCTGAAAGTTATCTCACGCAAGCGCCCAATTTCCTTGAGCAGGTTCTCAATTTTGCCCGCTGAAGCTATAAACACTTTAAAATCGCCCTGTTTGAGAATAAAATTCTTCTTATCAAGCTTCTTGATCTCCTGAATTAGCAGCTCTTTAGGAATAGGATCAATAATAGGTTGAGGTTTCTTAAGTGCCTGGAGATTGGGTTTGAAGGTCCACTTTGTATTGATTTCAGTGCCCAGAGCATAAGTTTTAGCCCTTAAAAACCTACCTAGTTGCTCTTCATCGGCAAACTCTGATATCTCGGCGGGAGGAATGGCATTACCAATTCTCACCTGAATGGTTTTATTTCTCTTATTCAGAATTTCAGTTGGTATCCTGGCCGAGCGCAGGGCTGGATGTACTTTTCCTAAAAGGTGGAACCAGCCACTATTGGTACCCACAAAGAACATAGGGATGACATGTACCTTGGCCACTCTGATCACCTTCATGGCTGAATCCTGCCATTCTCTATCGGCTATTTTTTTTGTGCCCTTGTATTTGGTAGAAACCTCCCCTGCAGGAAACATTCCGAGTGGATGCCCATCCTTAAGGTGACGCAATGTGTTTCTCAATCCTGAAAAACTTGACTTAGCTACATTGTCGCCTTCAAATGGATTTACAGAGAAGAAACAATCCTTTAAGGGCTCTATCTTCTGCAACATATAGTTGGCCATAACCTTACTATCAGGCCTTTGTTGCAGCAAAATCTTAATCATGATAAGCCCATCAATGAATCCATACGGATGATTGGAAACCACAATGAAGGCATCGTCCTTGGGCATTCTGTCCAATTCGTTGCCTTTTACTTCAATTTTTATTCCCAGCTCATCAAACAGGTTATCAATGAATTCTATAGGACTATCTGCATAGGCATTCCTGTAGAGCTCATTCACCTTATCGTATTTAAAGATCTTCATCAGGGCACCTGAAAGAAAATCCAAACCATACTTATTCAGATTCGCTGCTTCGCTAAACTCTTTCTTATCAATAAAGTCCATATCAGAAATGGCTAATTGCAAATGTACTTTTCTGGGCAAGGAATTGATTGAAATTATTAAACCAGCAAAACCCACTTCTTCAAACTACGGGGGGGCTTGCTGTACCCCTTCTATCTATTCCTTTCTTCCTACACCAACATTCAAAACACAGATTTTAAGGCAATTACAGTAAAATAATTATTGGATTTGCATAAGAAAAAAGCATTGTTGACAACAATGAGACTCGCCTACTTCATAACGTTAAAACCACTTAAAGTCATTTCCTAACAACTTACTTAGCTTCTCCTGATCTTCTTTGAAAACCGATTGCAGGTAGTTCATAGTACTTTGATCTATCTCTGGATAACTACCTACGTGCCTCTTTTTCATGCTCTTTGGCAAATCCCTTTCCAAACCAAGAAAATCATACACCTTCAAAAGTTCCTTTTCCGGATTCTCAGAAAGACTCTCACTTTTAATGAATAGCAGTCGATCCCTGTCAAATTGTTCCATCAAGTCCCTTACCTGCTCATAGTACTTGCCCCTTTCGGCATAGCTAAATCTCTTATAGTTCAGCCCCTCATAGTTCTCATCTACCAGCATTTTCTCCTTTTCACCAGCCAGGCGTTCTTCTTCGGCTTTGATGGCTTCATCAAACGACTCCAGGGGTTCCAGATGAACCCTGCGCTGCATATGGTAATGAGAATAGGCCCGGAGTATGGGATTTCTCAAAACAACAATAATCTTCACTTCTGGCAGATGTTGCTTAATCCGTTTCATAGCCCATGGATGAAAGATGTAATAAGGCGATGCTTCACCTGTTGTCAACCTTCTTACCCTAAATGGAAAGTATCGCCTGTAATACTTGATGCCCTTATGATAGTTCACATCAAAAAAATGCACTTCCTTAGGCCTGGAGAGCTTCATACCCTTATGCTGGTCAAGATAGGCATACAACGAAGTCGTTCCACCCTTTTGCACACCGGCAATAATGAAATGAGGCAGACTTCTGTAAGAAGCCCCAATTCCTCTTAAAACAAGACCTATTTTCTTTAAAAATGATTTACTGATCATCTCAGATAAGTGATACAAATATGCCGAATTTGGTATGCCAAAGCCACATTTCCTTAATTAAATGGAATACTGCCACTCTATATTTGCTGTCTAATTGTTCAAACAAAAAATGAAAACCCCAAAATTTTACACTCCAAGTGAAAGAGAGGATGCCATGTATAGTAAATGGCTCTCGCTAGGTTTATTCGATTCACAACCTGATGAGAGAACTCCATTTACCGTGGTCATCCCGCCTCCAAACGTTACAGGTGTACTTCATATGGGGCATACATTGAACAATACCATTCAGGACATTGCCATTAGACGGGCAAGAATGCAAGGCTATAATGCCTGTTGGGTTCCAGGTACTGACCACGCTTCAATCGCAACCGAGGCCAAAGTGGTTGACCTGTTAAAACAACAAGGTCTCAATAAATTTGAGATAGGCAGAGAAAAGTTTCTGGAACACGCATTTGAGTGGAAAGAGAAGTACGGTGGAATAATTCTGGAACAACTCAAAAAGCTTGGTGCTTCATGCGATTGGAGCAGGACCTCATTCACAATGGATGAAATACGCTATGATGGGGTTATTGACATTTTTGTGAGGTTGTATGAAAAAGGACTCATTTATCGCGGCACCCGCATGGTTAATTGGGACCCTAAGGCCAAAACGGCCGTTTCTGATGAAGAAGTAAACCACATAGAGTCAACTGACGACCTTTACTATGTAAAATACAAGGTTGCAGGCAGCGATGAATGGGTAACCATTGCCACTACCAGGCCTGAGACTATTATGGCTGATACCGCAGTATGCGTCAATCCCAATGATGAACGCTTTAAAGGGTTACATGGTAAAAAGGTGATTATCCCTATAGTTGATCGCGAAGTACCCATTATACTGGATGAGTATGTTGACATGGAATTTGGTACTGGCTGTCTTAAGGTAACTCCTGCTCATGATGTCAATGACTTTGAAATAGGTCAAAGACATGGCCTTGCTACTATTGATATTCTCAATGAAGATGGCAGCCTGAATGAGAAGGCAAAGGTCTTTGTAGGTGAAGACCGCGAAGTGGCCCGCAAAAAGACTGCTGAGTTACTTGATGAAATGGGCGTTCTTGTAAAGACAGAATCCATTACTCATAACGTTGGCACTTCTGAACGGAGTGGAGCCGTTATTGAGCCTCGATTGTCTATTCAGTGGTTCTGCAAAATGGGTGAAATGGCAAAACCCGCTCTTGACGTAGTACTTTCTGATGAAGTACTGTTCCATCCACCCAAGTTCAAGAATATGTACCGCCACTGGATGGAGAACATCAAAGACTGGTGCATTTCCAGACAATTGTGGTGGGGACACCGCATACCCGCCTGGTATTTACCCAACGGCGAAATAGTAGTTGCCAAAAGCCCGGACGAAGCGCTCATCAAGGCCAGGGAGATTGACAACAAGCTAAATCCTGAGGATTTAAGACAGGATGATGATGTTTTAGATACATGGTTTTCATCATGGCTTTGGCCCATCACAGTCTTTAATGGTGTGGCTGAGCCCAACAATGAAGAAATCAATTATTACTATCCTACTGATTTGCTAGTAACTGCTCCTGAAATCATCTTTTTCTGGGTGGCAAGAATGATTATGGCAGGACAGGAATATCGCGATACCATTCCATTCAGGAATGTGTACTTCACAGGGATTGTTCGTGATCAGCAAGGTCGTAAAATGTCTAAGTCACTGGGCAATTCACCCGACTTGTTCAAGCTCATTGAAAAACATGGCGCCGATGGTGTTCGTTTTGGTACACTTATCGCTTCTCCCGCAGGAAACGACTTGCTTTTTGATGAAAAGCTTTGTGACCAGGGTAGTGAGTTCATGAATAAAATCTGGAATGCACTTAAGTTGATCAATACCTGGCATGAATTTGACAAGATTGTTGACGACGCTCCAGACGAAATAGTGAAGAAAAATGAGCAGGCTGCCAGCCTGTTTGAGGCAAGAATGGCGGCATCATTTGCCGAAATAGAACGGGCTCATGCCACTTACAAGATTTCTGATGCTCTTCAGGGTGTTTATCGCCTTGCCTGGCTGGACTTTTGTTCGAATTATCTGGAATGGGTGAAACCCAAAAAAGAAACAGTAATTGACAGAGCAGCTTATGAGCGCACCATCAGCTTTTTTGAGGACTGCCTGAAACTCATCCATCCATTTATGCCTTTCATTACTGAGGAGATTTACCAACGGTTGAGAAGTCGCAGGGATGATGAGAGTATTTGCGTGGCGAACTATCCTGACTATACCCAGAAAACCAACACTAAAAACCTAGATCAGTACTCAGAATTAAGCCAACTGGCTTCAGCTGCCCGTTCATTCAACCAACAGAGAGGCTTACCACCATCAGAACCTTTAGAATGCGCTATCATAACAAAGAGCAAGGATTTGTTCAATGACCGTGCTACCTTAATTACCAATGTCACTGCGATCACGCAGTTCCGGCTTGTAGATGAAAAACCAGAAGGCAGACTATCATTCCTGGCCGGGGCCACTGCAGTATATGACATGAATTCAGATAGCAGCTTAAGTGAAGAAGAACGCAGTGAACTGGAAGCAGAACTTGGCAGATTAAATGGTTTTCTCAAAGGCATTGAGAAAAAACTCTCCAATGAGCGTTTCGTGAGTGGTGCACCCGCCGATGTGGTAGAAAGAGAGAAAAAGAAAAAAAGTGATACTGAACAGAAAATCAATACGTTGACTGCAAGGTTGTCTTAGTTTTAATTTTTTGGCCGCATGGGATGCTGGTATACTGCTTTGGCTTAGTTTTGCACCGTATTTTGATTCATATTAAGAAAGGCTGGCTGGTTCCCACTTGTTTTCCTTCCCCAAATGTTTCCGGGTACACATATTTAATTAAACAGTTTTATCATGAATTTATTTGTAGCAAAGTTGAGCTACTCAACCACGAATGACGAGTTACAGAGCGCTTTTGAAGCTTATGGAGATGTTGACTCCGCTCGTATTATTATGGATCGGGAAACAGGAAGATCAAAGGGATTTGGCTTCGTAGAAATGCCCAATGATGACCAGGCTAATGCAGCCATTGAGGGTTTGAATGAAAGCGAACTTGATGGAAGAACTATCGTAGTGAAAGTAGCCGAAGATCGTGGCAATCGTGGTGGCGGTGGCGGCGGTGGCCGTTTTGACCGCAGAGGCGGTGGCGGCGGTGGATACCGTAGCGACAATGGAGGTGGTTACGGCAGCAGACGCTACTAGAGTGTCATAACTCTACCGTACTACAGTCCAAAAACAAGAACAGACTACAAATTCCTTAAGGCCTGATTGCAAAAACTGCAATTAGGTTTTAAGGAATTATTATTTTACCTTCGCGCTCAATTTTAAAGTATATAGTTATCGCTGGCAGACCCCCAACTAAGCCGAAAACCCTGAGAAATGGGTTCTACCTGGAGGTAAGAAACCCCGGTTCGGCTTCTGGCATCAAGCTAAGAAGAGATACCCGAGATGAAATGAATCAGGCAGCTGAGGAATATTCAAAAACCAAAGAAGTCATCATTCTCGGAGAAGTCAAGAATGGCAAATTCATAGACGGTAAAGGCTCAAAGAAGAAGTAGCACACCGTCATCGTTTTCTCGCCCCAAACTGGGGAATTTTGAGCTTACCGCTTTCGTAAAAAAAAAAGCCTTGGACCAGAAAGTTCTTATCATTGACTTTGGTTCACAATACACCCAGCTTATTGCGAGGAAGGTTCGTGAACTCAACGTTTACTCTGAAATTCACCCTTACAATCACCTTCCTGATATTGACGGGCAGACTAAGGGCATCATCCTATCAGGAGGTCCTTCATCGGTGCTTGATGACAAAGCGCCACATTTA
>ENA-OWNT01004609-OWNT01004609.1-seawater-metagenome-genome-assembly--contig:-NODE-4609-length-11950-cov-4.168113_pt1 | contig 11950 bp, 8 predicted proteins | sample MGYA00238136_ERZ651165 | MGnify/ENA primary metagenome ERZ651165 (study PRJEB26861, sample SAMN08777766) | seawater metagenome | isolation source: coastal seawater | place: USA: Florida | collected... | reverse complement strand
GGGGGGGGGGGGGGGGGGGGGGGGGGGGGGGGGGGGGTGGTGGAGGTGGCCAGGAAGGCAGGCAGGTGTCGAGGACGTTGGATTGTGTGGGTGTGTGAGTGTGTGAGTGAGGTGACTTCGCTTTGAGTTTGAATGATGCATCGTCTACCTGTCGTCTGTCGTGTTGGAGTTTAGAGTTCGGAGCGTCGCAGTGACGTGGGATGTCGGACGTGGGTTGAGGTGTTGAGGTGTTCTGTCGGCATCCAGCCAGCCACAGTGGACGGATGCCAAACTAAGAATCGAGACCTCAACGCCGTGATGGTGACGACATCAGCATTGGACCCTGGGAGTGCGCGACCAACTGCTACTTCGCAAGGCATCATCATCGACTGCTTGGGTTAATTACGCAATCGCCTACACCACAAGTTGGCGGTTGACACGGAATCAGTCGAAGGGAATGGTGGAAAACGCTCGAGGAGAGTAGCTTAGCCCTGGCATAAAAAGTGCAGTAAATTCTGATTTAGTTTTCCTTCGAGTCTTCGCATAGCTTTGTTTCGCTGCCTCTTCAGCGGCTGTGGCCCGTCATTTGGAAACAGCACATTGACCATGCCATCGCAGTTGGTTGAATTTTCGCTCGTTGGTCGGCGTGGCCAGCTGGTGACGTCGTCACCGAAAAGAGGGCCGCAGATCCAAGCTGAAAAGCGAGGCGATCGAGTATGCAATAGCTTCGGTGAAATCAGTGCACAAGAAATGTTTGCTCCGCTGAATGACCCGAAATTTCTTCATTCGGTGCAAAAGATCAACTTGGCCACGAAAAGTTTTACTCTTTCTGCCGCCGAGCTACTGGCGGAGAAAATTAAACAAATGAAAAACCTGGAAATCGCGGACATCAGTGACTGCATTGCTGGAATCCCAGGTGACGAAGCGACTCCCGTTTTGTGCACGCTGGGCGCGGCACTGGCGGGGCTGCCAAAGCTCCGTGAATTTCAATGCAATGACAACGCCCTCGGTCCTCGTTTGCACGCTTTCGCTGGTTTGCTAACCGGGCAACTTGAAACCCTGTCTTTATGCGTGACCGGAATGAGCTCGCTTGCCTGTCAACAGTGTGTCCAACATCTTCTGGACAACGGCCCTTTGCCTCTGCGCCTGAAGAAACTTCACTTCGCAGAAAGTACGAGTAATGCCGACGGTGTGATCGCGATTGCTACGTTATTCAAGCACACTCCGGACCTCGAAGATTTCCGTTGCGCCGGTGTGCGTTGCGAACCTCGAGGAATGGAGAACTTGTGCCAAGCGTTGGTGACTGACAAACCACCATTGCGATCAGTAGATATCAGCGACAATGGATTCGTCAACAAGTCCCACGATGCTACAATTCCCCTTGGTCGGGCCCTGGAAACGTCTCTTGGCCGAACGATCGAAAGGTTGGACCTGAGCTACACCAACATTAAAAGGCAAGGCTTTCTGAATATTTCAAAAGGTCTTCGGCAATGTCACGGACTGGTAGCATTGTCACTCAACGATATTGACGTCGGCATTGCTGACGAAGACATGAGCTCCTTCTTTGATCTTCTGAGTTCGGGACTTCCCGCGCTTCGTGAATTATCGATTGCCGAATTTTACCTTGATGGTTCCCTGGAGGAGTGTGTCACAGCGCTGCGCGAAAGATCCAAGAAAGGATGGGCTGGATTGCAACTTCTTGACGTCAGTGGCAACGGCATCCCAGATAGCGAAGCGAAGAAGTTGATCGATTTCGTCAAGGAGTCTTTCGACGAAAATGCGTCTTATGGATTTGATCCGCAAGGCCTTCGTCTTGACAAAAACGAGCTTTCGCGCGAATTTGTTGACTGCCTGGTGGAGTCGTTCGCCAAAGCCGGACGAGCTGATGAACTAGGTTCACTGAATGAAAATATGATGGATGATGTTGGCGTTACGTACAACATTGTGGATTTTGTGCCCAGAGAACGTAGCGTGGATGTTGAAGCGGCAAGCACTGCGGAAGCGAAAACGCCCGAAGTGCAGAGTTCTAGCCCGGTAGTTGTACCAGGTGCAATTAACACTCCGCACTCGTCCCACGGTCAAAAGCCAACCAGTCATGCCTCCCCTTTCATTGCATCCTCTGTCGGAACTGGCATTGTACCTCGTGTGGCGACTCCAAAGGCTTCCAGCACCAGCAAAGTTCATGCAGCAGCAACAGCTTTCATCCAGGACTGCGAAGCTGTACGAAACAGATCATGGCCTGCGGCGATGGCAGGGCGGTCCATCACCGTCACCCACAAAGTCGACGTCGGCGGTGGTCAGACAGTGGAATACACAGCCTCGATTCCCATTTAATTTTTAGGAACAAAATATTGTTCGAGTTCTTGTCGTTCTATGAAGGCCCACGTATCAAAGTCCACTCCGTTACACAAGCAAACTTGAACGTCAAAACACATGTTTCGCGACCTCTCAACGAACGAGAGTTGTACTTTTTTATCTTTTAGAATAAATAACCAGGAGTTGTTTTGAGCTGCTCACACGAAAACTACACTACTTGCACCCGCCGCCACCGCCACCGTGATGTGTTGGAGACAGTCGATCCTTTAGACTTTTGCTCTTGATCCGTGGTTTCAATTTGGAGCGGGCCTTTGACAGGAGTTCAGCAGCGATGGCGGCTTGCTCCGTTGACAGACGATTCCTTCGGTTGGGGACAGGAGCTGGAATATTCGGGATACTGCTCGATGCAGTTGACGGTGTGCGTCTGAGCTGGACTCCAACTCGAATGGCTTCAAGCAAGCTGGCCAGATTGCCAGGAATGAACGACAAATCACTTCGGAGCGTTTTCAGGGTGTTCCAAAGTTTGCTTTTGGTGTCCAACTCGAGGGGTTGACGATTTCCACGCCTTAAAAACGCTGGTTTGGGGGGCACCGTTGGGCGCTGGTTTTGAGGTGCAATTAGTCCAGCCAGCTTCGCTGGTAATATGTGAGCTATTTTTTCCGTAATTGACGGTCTTTTTGGTTGTTGGTCCGGGCGGACCGGGCGAACTGGACCGAAACGCCGAAACCGCTTCTTTTCCACTATTTTGTTAATGAAAGCCATCAATTGATCGCAAGTTTGAGGTGTGGCCGTATCCAATAACAACACTTCGTCCAACGCTGTTGTCAATTGCAACGTGGTCGTTGATGGCTGCCATCCACCAACGATCGATGAAAACCGACAGCATGGTGTTGTACCAATCTCGTGCATTGCGGTGTCATTTTCGTTGGCGTTTTCGAAACGTATCAACCCGGACGAATCAATTGATATTGTCCCTTCTAGCCACGACCCAGATATCCACGCCGGTACCCATATTTTGACAGGGACTTGCAAACCATTCTCTTGAGACACGGTATTAACAACGCCACCGCAGGAATTTGTTGTGCTATCTGGCTCAACGGTGGTCGCGAAAGGGTCCCCGTCGTCTTCGCTCATGCTTCAAGCTATAATATTACTGCAGGCACGTGTACTCAAGGGGCAACATATCATGACTAACACGTGTCGAAATTGAGATGTTTCGGCAAATTCCTGGAAATAAATCGCTTTGCCGAGTACATTCTTGTGTGCCCTGCTTGTCGACCTCTTCATTCTGTGTCCTCAGCCCCATTGTCCGTTCCACAAACGACCCTACAACAGTTGTCAGTTGACAACCTCGTTCTCCGCTCTTCTGCTCAGTTCTCCGCCGACTGGCAGCGAATGAGTGAATGGCGGACTGTGCGATGTGTTACTGACATGCAATTACGTTGCCTACACAAGCAAGCAAGCAGGTAGGTAGGCAGTTGGGGAGTTTGGCAGGCAAACAAGCAAACAAGCAAACACCACACAAACAACCTCGACAACGCATTGTAACGACGAACGACGAACGACGAACGACGAAGCAACGAAAGAAAGAACGACGACGGTGGACGGACGACGGTGGACGGCGAAAGTCGAACGGCGAACGGCGAACGAACGCCAAAGTCGTAAAGTCGTTCATTCACTGTCAGTCAGTCAGCGTCAGCGCGCTTTCTCAATCAACCAACGACTGATGACTGACTGACTGACTGACAGTGACAGAGAGTTGACAGTGACTGACAGTGACTGACTGCGAGCTGACAGTGCCTGGCAGTGACTGACTGACTGTCAGCCACCCACCCTCTCGCTCACTCGTTCGTTGTGTTCCAGCGAATTCGCTGAGTGTTCGTTGTTGTTGTTCGTTGTTGTTCGTTGTTGTTCGTTGCTTGCGTTCGAACTTCGAACTTCGAACTTCGAACTTTAGACCGCGGGCGGAAACACCTCCCAGCACTTACAGTGCTGCTTGCTGCTCTCCATCGCCCGTTCGACGGTCGGCGTTGTGGTCTAACTGACGTACGAACGTTGTCGGTGCTCCTTGCTTTGTTCGTTGTGCCCAACAACTGCTTCGAGGTTGAGCTGGCTGCTGCGCGAAGCCTGTGATGGAGGCACCTGCGGGCTGAGGAGTCATCGTGGCTGCGGGGTGCCGTGTCGTCGTTTCATTAGGTACTGTCGTGTCGCGTCGCGTCCGGAGGTTTTGTGACAGCAGCAGTAACATTCCATTAGTTGCTACTGACCCACGCTTCGCCATCTGTGCAAAGTCAAGACAGTGCATGTAGTATCGAAGCCCAAGCACGAAGGCGACGAAAACAACTGCACGAAGTGGTCGCCCACCCGAAAGTTTGAAGTTGCCACGTGGCGCAGAGAAAATTGTTCGCGCTTTCTGAGTGGAAGGGAACTGCAGTTATGTGTGCGTACGCCCGTGTCTAGAATCGTGGCTTTCAGGCCACTTACAATTTGACATGCACCGTGATACGTGACTTCACAAAATTGTGTAGTTTGCGAGATGTCGTTTTCGGGCGTGTCCAAGGGCGCGAAGCGCTCTATAAGCCTCGGGGGCAAGAGCAAGAAAACGAAGTTGACTCGCCGCGAGTTGCTCGACGCCGCGCGTAAAAAGCGAGAGCAACGTGCACGACTGAGGGCATTAGAACGTAGTTCTGTTGTCGCACAATCGCTGTTCCGACGACGACTTTCGTGCAGGTCCGCGAGAAGCGTTTGTGCATCAAGTTGGGACAAAAAGGTTGGCGACATCGTCAAAGCACAGACTCTTCTCAAAACAAGTATCACGCTCCCTCTCAACGAATGTCTGTCTCTCGTGAGAGAATTCAACTTTTTCTTTGAGGAAGGCTCTTGCGACAGAACAAGCCTTCGCCGCTCGGAACAAGTGGCGACTCACGTCATCAAAAATTTATCGGGGCAGCCGCAACAGAGCTTGTACGCTGCTGCGTTCCACGCCCAAACGCAGGACGATTTGTTGCGGCATCGACTTCAATTGTTGCGCTTGCTCGGAAACTTATGCTCTGTTGTGCTCGCCTTTATTGGTCAAGTGGATCAAGTGGATCGGTCAAGGTCAGGGTCCCATGTGGCGGCTCCTGCAGCAACACAGTTAGAGTGTCTCGTTTCAGCCATTCACAGAATTGCCACTGCGAAGTTGGGCCCAAACTCCGAACTTTCAACGTCCGCTGCGCGCTACGACGCATCTTACGCTTTGTATTTAGTAGAAGGACCGCGGCAGTCCACGGCTGCGACAGTGCCGATGATGTTCTACACCTTTGCAGAAAAGCACACAGTATCGGATGCTGGTGCCACGTTGCGAGCTGGCCTGCTCAACGCAATGGTTGATCTCTTCAAGCGAACCACGACCGTTCTTACAAACAGAAGCATTTCTGTCGATGCCAAAGCGCATGCGCATTCTTTCCAAAATCTGCTCCTGTTCACAATTTCGACTGGATCCGTACAAAGCCAAGATTTCACTCGCGACATTTTCAGTGAGGGGTCGGTGTGGAACATATTTTTCGCTAAGACCAACTGCAAAGCTTTTATTGAATCGTCATCCCAGCGACAACAGATCTTTATGCTGCGAAATCTTTTGGATCAAGTGAAACACGTTGTTGTGACCAGCATGTACAACAGTCTAACTTCGTCGCTGCAATGTCAGTGGACTTTGGCGTTGCATTGGATCCGCGTTTTGGTCCAAGTGCTGCCGTCTGCGGCGCTTCTGGGAGTGCAAAGCAACGCTAAGATCAACAAGGTCGAAGATGATTCTGATGATGACGACGACGAGGACGATGTAGATGAACGGTTTACGGGCCAGACTCGCTTTGTGAAGAGCATGTTCCACTTCGTGAACACAACATTTCAGTCCGCTGCAACTGCAAAACAAGCGTCAACAGCATCAGTCAGAGCTACGGCATCGAGGTTTTGGATTGCACAATTGCAGCACACCCGCTGCGCTATCCTCGATGACGCTGGAGTTCTACCGATGCTTAGAATTCTCTGCCACCAGGACTTTGTCACAGCCGCCAACGCTTTCCTGAATGCAGCAAAGACTGCCGAGCAAGGCAACTTTGAGGCAAATTTGCTGGAGTTGGGACAAATATATGCCGACGTTCTGATGCGCACAGTGTTACGGAACCTGGAGTCTGCTCTTTTATTTCGATCATCGCTGTCGTCTTTCGATCAACAGTTTAAATTGCAGTTGCTGACCGCGCTCTCATGGAAACCGTCAGATGCAGAAGATGCTCTCTTCGTTCGTCTGTGGCGCCATATTGCTGGTAGCAGCCCTCCAGCCGCCATTGCATCCACGCTGTGCAACGTGATGACGCAGCATTTCGGCTCGGCGCTGTCTGCTCTGAACTCCAGCTTTTTCGCCAAGCTCCCTACTGACTCACCTAACCCAAATTCCGCCATTGTGGGATGTGCTTTTTTGTTTTTCGTGACATATCTGTTTGCGCTCGAAGGGTGCAGTGACCACGAATTCCACACGAAACAAGTGCCTTTACGACTCGATGAAACCCCTCAAATTGTGATTGTTGTTCGAGATTTGCTCTACAAGCTGTTGTGGCGGTCAGCTCCCCCAACATCTCTCAACTGGATGGAGAAAATGATGTCTGCCGTGGCATGCGCCCTGTTCAACCAACTTTACTCACGTGACTGCAGACGAAGCTTTGTGGCAGGTGACACTTGGCAGTGGCCACCACTGCCTTCGAATGAAATGAACAAAACCACACTCACGCTGGGTGGGTCAACGCGCGCCAAGCTGGTGTTGACGACACTGCCGCAGGTAATTCCTTTCGAGCTCCGCGCCGCCATGTATTCGAACCAGCTGCATGCCATGCGGAGCACGGCAGCGACAGCAATGTTGTCAAGGCTTGACCTGACCGTGCGACGAGACATGTTGTTCGAGGACGCTCAGCGAGGTCTCGCGAAACACTTTCGCGGGCTTGCACCTTCCCAACAAGCGACTCTCTTGAAACAGCGTATGCGAATATCATTCGTGGACGTCCATGGAAGGGCGGAGCTAGGAATTGATGGCGGTGGTTTGTTCAAAGAGTTCGTTGATGAAGTCAACAAGAAAGCTTTCGAACACAACTGGAATACTACCCCTGGCGAAAAGCAGCTGTACCCTGCCGATACACATCTTCTTAGTGCAGCTGAGGTTTCTAGCCAAGACTTCACGTTCATGGGGCAAATGTTGGGGCTGGCAATGTTCAACATGATATCAGTTGAACCAGTGTTCGCCAATTTTTTCCTCAAAAAATTGCTTGGACAGAGACCAGAGATTGATGATCTGTACTCCCTGGACCCGGAATTGTACACCCACTTAATGTCGCTGCGCACTGCCGATGACGATGAGTTGGATGACGTAGATCAAAGGTTTGAAGTGACGCGGGATTGTTTTGGTGCAATCGAACATATTCCTCTAGTGGACAACGGCAGCAATATCAAAGTCACCAAGGACAATCTCGATTCCTTCATTGTCAAGTTAGCAGATTGGAAACTGAATGTGGCAATAAAAGCTCAGTCGAAAGCATTCCTAAGAGGACTGCGGATGCTCATTCCAGAGAAGTTACTGAAAATATTTTCTCCTCATGAACTTCAAACTCTGATTAGTGGTGCCGACAAACCCATAGATATTGATGACCTTCGCAGGCACTGCAACGTCAACCGCCACCATTTCTCTCGGGAAAAGGAAGTTGAATATCTTGCGTGGTTTTGGGAAGTGGTACAAGAACTGGACCTCTCTCAACAACAGAACTTGCTTCGATTTGTTACATCATGCCCGAGACCTCCGCTGCTGGGGTTTCAAAGCCTGTACCCCAAGTTCGGAATTCAGTTGCTCGGTGCCAATGGTGACACAAAGTTGCCGATGGCCGGGACCTGTTTCAATCTGCTGCGGCTGCCTGTGTACTCAACGAAGCAGATATTGAAGGACAAGCTTGTCGTTGCCATTTCTGCCAAAGCAGGTTTCGAGATTTCCTAGCCGCTTTTACATTGTTTCACTAGCCGTCTAAAACCTAAAACATTGGTAGTCAATGGTAGTGGCACTTCTCATTTTTTCGCGATCAATTTTTCTTGTTCTTCGATTACACCCACCACCGACTTCGACTCACTTGCCTGTGTCTGTTGCTACCACCCTTCTGCGCGGGTAGATCTCGACTATGCCATACTCGGTATCATAACAGAGATTAGTCGATGACCTCGCTTCACGAACTCGAATTTCTCGCCGTCCAACTGCTCCAGCTGTCACTGTAGCTTCAAACGTGCAAGCTGTGTGGCTAGTGCTAGTTCCTTGCATTCCTCCGCTGTTGTCGTTGTGTCGCGGTTTGCTCGTAGGTTCACCGGTTTGTTGGTGTTGGTGTTGATGTTGGTGTTGGTGTTGTGTTGGTGTCGGTGTGCTGGTGTTGGTGTGCTGGTGTTTGCGTGCTGGTGTTGGTGTGCTGGTGTTGGTGTGCTGGTGTTGGTGTGCTGGCGTTGGCGTGTTGGTGTTGGTGTTGGTATTGGTATTGGTGTTTGTTCTGGCTTTGGTGTTGGAAGTACTGAACCATGCACGGTCGGCGTTGATGTCGCCGATGGTGCACAACTTCCATTCTGTCGTCTTGCGCGACTTTTGTTCTACCAACTGAGAGCCACACATCACATTTCGCCGATTACATTGGTTTCTTATTGACACAACACAAATTTGAGCGAAAAACCCACAGTCGAATGGAAGTGTTTCTTTTGATTTGACCTCGCAATAGAGCAATTTTGCGGCTTATCAAATACACTGGGTGTCTTTATAGACCCAACACTAATCTGAGAGAACAACGCACACAAAAACAACCCATCCACCATCAATTTAGGACAAAAAGTCGTTTATCATACTTTTTTCACGTCTGAGGAAATTCTCGCAAGGATTCTGAGACTGGTGCCACTTTCTTCATACTTTCGGATGTGAGGTGTCGTCGTTTACCCCCTGTGATACGCCGCAGTCACGATGGACGACACGTGCAAACCTTCGCCATCGCAACTGGTTTGCTCAAATGGACACCTGGTCACACGCATCCTCAGTTTTCTGCGAGAAGAGGTGAGTTCTTCAATGTGTATTTGCGAATGAATTACAATTGTAACGTCGTTTGAAACTGGGACTTGTGGTGTGCAAAGGAATTTCCTCCCTTGAAATCTCAAGCGCTTGTATCGAAGATATGGTTCGACGTCGCCGAGGGTTTCGCGTGGCAATGTATGTTTGTTGTGCTTGGGTGGGACAATGCCTTGTGTCCGCATGCGCCTCGGATCACGATAGATCATTTTTTGTTTTCAAGACATCAATCGATTTCGACGCGAAGTGTCGCAGGCAGAGCTTGTTGAAGGTCATTTGAATTGGTTCTTTCAGTATTTTCACCTGCTGGAAGGACTATCCCGAGAGGAGCAAGAAGAGCTCCTGAAGCAAAAGATGCCGTCACTGGCACAAACTGCAGGTTAGAATTGCGTCAATGCTGGCCGGACAATGCTTTGGTGTGAAACTGTCATAAAGGAGTGGTATTGTTTCAAAAGGTGTGATTAATGGCTTGCTCAGCATGTGGACCGCCGCTCAAAACACCCCACGCGTCGCCGACGACGAACAGCAGTCACCGTGACGGACATCGCGCGAGTGATAGTTACATTTATATTTTGTAGATAATCTTTCCTCGAGAAGCGCCAGATTCAATATACCTACATACAATGTTGTGCTTGAGATCAAGTGGGGGTGGTGACCGAACCTCGCGACAAAGACGTACTTGTGGCCCTCAATTGCTTCATCCAAGTTGAATACCTTGTCTACTGACACGGACAACTTGCCGTCCAAAATCCATTGGAAGACTTCGGATGTTCGCCGATCCAGTTCCTCGCGAGTGGCAATGTATTCTTGCAATTTTGGGCTGAAAGTGACACAACAGGATTACACAGTCAATGCAAGTGGGCGATGATACAGTAGATGCGCCAAGACTGAGCGTCACTGCAGAAACAACACACCGAGTCATGAAGGTAGACTTCGCAATATGTTTCAGCGGTGGGTACGCTGGTACTGCCCCGGAAGCATTTCCAAATGTAATGAAGATACCACGGGGGGCTAAGCAATCAATTGATGACTCCCAGGTGGCCAAGCCCACACCATCGATGACCTGTGCAGGCGTTTCGTTTGTCATGTTGCGATTCGCCCACACACGTTTTGAGACACTTTGAACGCACCGCTTTTGCACCCTGGCCGTCCGTAATTTCGTCCACGGCTTTCACTATGTCAACTGAGGTGTAGTCAGAGTAGCGTGTTCCTTCTTTCTCTGCGAAGACGATGACTTCGTCAGCTCCAGTTGCTCTGGCAATTTCTTCTTTCGACTGCGAACATGTCGCAATGACTTTGTAACCTGACAGCTTCGCCATCTATGTGTATGTGTTGCATTGTGGGGTTCAAGTGAGTGCGTCGTGACCGGTAGAGAACGAGATTCAAAAGATCAACCTGTGCCGCCCACTGGCAAGTGCCGCCGCCTGCGGCATGAATGAGCATCCACTCCCCGGGCTGGATTAGATTTGCGTGCGCGTCTTGGGTGAGGTAGTGAGCTGTAAGAGCTTGGACGGGGCAACATACGGCAGCATCCATCGGGACTCCATCAGGAACGCGCATGAGCTTGGAACTCGGGACGGCCTGCATTCACAATTGTACACATGAAACCATGCAGTTCTTCAAAGTCGCAACACAAAGTTGAGGAGGCGCACCGAGTATTCTGCATATGCTCCGAATACAGTGTATACGACAGAGTCCCCGACGGAGAAGCCCTCGGCCTCGGCTTCAGGTGTAGTGGCAACAATCTTACCACCGCCCTCTTGACCAGCGATAAACGGCAGTTCGCGCGGGTACAAACCGCCGCGGTGGTAAGTATCAATGAAGTTCACACCTGCGTACTCGTTCTGCACGAGAACTTGTCCCGCACTGACGTCAGGAACAGCGTAATCGGTTGTGTATGTGAGCACATCGGCGGGTCCGGTTTCGTTCACAACTACTGCGCGCATGGTCGACGGAATGCTGCTGAAAGCACGTCGACCTAAACGCAAACTTGCCTTTGACATCCGGAAAAGGGCCATATTGATTGAAGAATTTGAGTGTCTTGCGAGTTCAATAGCGTCAACTTCCGTTCTTTGAAGTCACGTAAATTTATCCTGCGATCAATATTGAAGCAGTTGTTCGCTTGGTCGCGCTGCGCCCACACTTTACGTGTTCACGAATGCAAGGCACCACACAAGCTCGGCCTCTTATCTGCTGGTGTCATCATCCGACCAGCGAATAAAGACACACAAACGAAGAGACGGACAAATGAACAGAGGAACAGAGGAATAAAGGAGTCTACAAGCCAACGAGCAGAAGAGCTGACCAGGAGAATGGCAGAGGAAACGTAAACGAACAGAAGCACCGTGGACCGGTCAAACAACAAACCCAACAGACAAACAGAAAATAGACCGACAACAGCGAAGAACGAACAAACGAACAATCGAACGACGACGGACAACGAATGAACGAACAAACGAACGACGACCGACAACGAACAAACGAACAAACGAACAAACGAACAAACGAACAAACGAACAAACGAACAAACGAACAAACGAACAAACG
>ENA-OWNT01004607-OWNT01004607.1-seawater-metagenome-genome-assembly--contig:-NODE-4607-length-11954-cov-5.290225_pt1 | contig 11954 bp, 8 predicted proteins | sample MGYA00238136_ERZ651165 | MGnify/ENA primary metagenome ERZ651165 (study PRJEB26861, sample SAMN08777766) | seawater metagenome | isolation source: coastal seawater | place: USA: Florida | collected... | reverse complement strand
CTGTTACCCCACAAAAGGAATGGGAAAAATTGTTTGAAAGAAGTGATATCCATGATTTCGTTTTACAGAAATGGATTCAACAGAAAAGAATTAGTGGTCATATTAATGATGAGAAATTCAATGATTTTATAACTGGTACTCTATTGTTTTTTGATGAGTTTAATTTTGGCTTTGCTGACTTTAGAACCTCTTCTTTCCCAGTAACAAATAAAGTAGACCATAGAAAGTGTGTTGCTCTGATCCTTAAAGAGGATACAGAACAGAAATATGCAATTTCCAATAAAGGAATATTTAATGAATAGGGTTTTAGCGACTAATTTTTTAAATGAAAATGATTTAGTCAGCAGGATTAAGCATGATCTAAAGTATTTAGGGTACGTTATTGTTTCTGATCTATTTTACTCTGATGATGATATTGCTCTCTTAAAAGATAAACTGATAAACATGTGTAACTCTATAGGAAATGTAACTTCTCATAATCATAAAGATACACCTGTCTGGGATATAAAGGCTAGGGATACTAATAGTTTACACGTTACTTTTTCAGAGCATGCTGACGAGGCTGAGCTTCATACTGACTCTCAATATAGTCGGATACCAGAAGATCACTTTGCTTTGTACTGCGTTCGTAAATCCGAATGTCAAGGGGGGCAGTCATTCTTTCTTTCAACAAGAGATATTATAACTGAATTAAATGAAACAGAGAAAGGCGCTGAGGTTTTGAAGTTCTTAGAATTTAATAAATACCCTTACCTTGTACCTGATGTATTTAAAGAAAATCCTCTAGGCCCTCCAGAATTTACCTTTGGCTACCTATTAAAAGATGGGAAAATGAGGTTTAGAATTGATGCGCTTGAGCGTGCATTAAAGATAGAACCTAACCTCTGCACAAAAGTTCAAGTAGAAGCTTTCAATTATTTGAAAGGGATAGTGCTTAACTCTAAAAAAATTCAATATACCTATTTAGAAAACAAAGAGTGTTTATTCATCAATAACAAAACAATGCTACATGGGCGAACTAAGTTTACCGATAATCAAAGACACTTATTGCGTGTTAGATTTAATGATTTGTAAGGTTATAACATGAATAAAAACTGTAAACTAGCGATCATGCAGCCGTATTTTTTTCCTTATTTAGGCTATTTTCAGCTTATAGAGAAGGTTGATAAATTTGTTTTATATGGCAATGTTACATTTCGTAAGAAAAGCTTTATAACTAGAAACTCTTTGGTCGATAATGCGAATAGACAAGAAGATATTAGGGTATTCGTTCAGAAAGCATCATCTAACTCTTTAATCATAGATATTAAATTAGTTGATAGTGATTGGAAGCAAAGGCTAACTCGCCAAGTACGTAACATTTATGCAAATGCGCCTTACTTCAGTGAATGCTACCCACTTTTAGAAGCTTTGATACTTAACCCAGCTGTCGATCTACATACCTATAATTCGGAGACTATTGCTGGTATTTGTGATTTATTACACATTAAAACCTCAATAATTATTGAGAATAACCGTTTAGCTGAAATTGAAAATAGCCTAGACTCTAATCTAGAGCTACCTGTTTCTACTCAGCGTGTTATTAAGTTATGCGAGTTTTATGATGCTCAAACGTACTGTAATCCTGAAGGGGGAGTAGAGCTTTATAGTAAATGTATGTTTGCAAAACATAATGTTGGTCTAAGCTTTTTTAAAGCAGGTTTAGATGATATTCATGCAATAAGAGGTGAGCATAAGTATACATCTATTATTGATGTGTTAATGCATTGTGGTTTAGCTCAAACTCGCGAGTGCGTAAAAGCTGGCAGCTTTTTCTAATTACACATTCAAAATGTGTAATTAGAAAATTTTTAGTAAACCTTCTTTCCATTCTGCCATAGTAACGGGAAAAAAGTAGGATCGCTGTAGTCTGGGTATCCTCTATGATCTTTTCTGCAAAGTTTGTCGTAACTTATAGTTATTCTTTCGCCATCTTCTTTGTGGGCTATTTGATAAGAATTATCCTTGCCTTGGAAGTGCACTGCAAGTGCCATTCTATTTCTGTTGCTTGTATTTGGTCGACTACAGTGTATTGTATCGCAATGGTGAAAGCTTACTTCGCCAGCCTTCAACGTCATTGATTTCTTCTCAACAGGGTAGCCTAATTCACGTAACTTTGTTTCTAATTCTCTAAGGTCTGGTTTTCCAAAACCAAAGAGAGCTTTTATTTCTTGCTGATGTTTCCAATTATTACTTTTATTAATAACTTCTAAGGGCCCCATTTCGAGGGTTACATCTTGTAAGGGTATCCAAGCTGTCAAAAGTTGATTGGAAGAGCAGGTCGGCCAATATGCTTTATCTGTATGCCAGCCAACAATACCTGCGCTTTTAATAAGCTGCGGTTTTTTAGTGACCAAAGAGTCTGCAAATAAACGAACTTCAGATGTGTCTAACAGTTTAGCAACAGTAGATAATATCATTGGGTGAAAGGCTAATTTAGCAATAGCTTCTTTTTGTAAACTAACGAATTCATTATTTCTCAACGCTGAATTTGGATCATCTGAATCATTAGCAATAGCTTCAATAGAACTAAGTTGAAAATCAATATTTCCTTGGTAAAACTCTTCAGTCGCTTTTATCGCATCGTCAATAAGATCCTTTGGTAATAATTTGGAACTTTTAAACCAGCCTTGAGCTAGAAAGCTATCTAACTCAGATTTTGAATCACTCTTTATCATTGATTTGAATCACTGTTTAGAAAAACCTTTATCAGTTTAAGGATAATAACATGTTTTTATGGGAAGAGTATTAGCCCTTGAGATATATTTAGAAGTGACAAACAGTTATCTGGATGTATAATAACGCTAAGAAGTTCACTCTGATTTCTGAATTTACTAAGTATTTTTGAATGGATTATAAAATGAAAGTAACAGTTGTTGGTACTGGGTATGTAGGCCTTTCTAACGCTATATTGTTGTCTCAAAACTGTAAAGTTATAGCTTTAGATATCGACGAGCGAAAGGTTGCTCAATTAAAAAATAAACAGTCGCCAATCGTAGATGCGGAAATTAGTGATTTTTTACAAAATAAGCCACTAAATTTTACAGCTACTAATAATAAAGAGGTAGCGCTTTTAAATGCAGAATTTGTAGTAATTGCAACTCCAACAGACTACGACCCTGAAACTAATTACTTTAACACTCGCTCGGTAGAGTCGGTCATTTCGGATGTATTAGCAATTAACCCAACAGCAACTATGGTGATTAAATCCACAGTACCAGTTGGTTATACCAAATCAGTAAAAGAAAAATTTAAAACAGATAATATTATTTTTTCGCCTGAATTTTTGCGTGAAGGTAAAGCTCTATACGATAACTTGCATCCGTCTCGTATTATCGTGGGTGAGCAAAGCGAACGTGCGCAAGTTTTTGCAGGTTTATTAGCGCAAGGGGCTTTAAAGCAAGATATCGATGTATTGTTTACAGACTCCACTGAAGCAGAAGCAATAAAGCTTTTTTCTAATACTTACCTTGCAATGCGTGTTGCTTACTTTAACGAGCTAGACAGCTACGCTGAAAGCCATGCCCTCGATGCAAAGCAAATTATTCAAGGTGTTGGTTTAGACCCGCGTATCGGTAAGCACTATAATAACCCGTCGTTTGGTTATGGCGGTTACTGTTTACCAAAGGATACTAAGCAATTACTAGCAAACTACCAAGATGTGCCTAATAATATGATTCGCGCAATTGTAGATGCTAATACAACGCGTAAAGATTTTATTGCAAACTCTATTATTGCCCGTAACCCTAAAGTAGTTGGTATTTATCGTTTAGTTATGAAGTCTGGCTCAGATAATTTTAGAGCTTCAGCGATACAAGGTATTATGAAACGTATTAAAGCGAAGGGCATCGAAGTGGTCGTTTACGAGCCAAGCTTTGAGGGAAGTGCCTTTTTTAATTCGCGTGTTACTAAAAATTTAGATGAACTCAAACAAGTCTCAGATGTGATTATATCGAATCGCATGGCAGAAGAGTTACAAGATGTTGTGGAAAAAGTTTATACCCGTGATTTATTCGGCAGCGATTAAGTTAAAACTAACTAGAAGCTTTATGTTTCAACTTTAAGATTTCGGGGTAGATTGTTGGTGGTATATTAAGAGACGTTTAAATTAAGGAATGTTTAGGTCGTGAATCTACTCGCTAATAGCACTTCTAGGTACCACTCAGCTTAAAATTAAAACCACAAAGCATTCAGCTTACATCTACTTCGGTACTGTTAGTTTGGGATTACTATAGATTAAATTATTAAATAAGGGACTAATTATGAAAGCTGTTATTCCTGTTGCGGGCCTTGGTACTCGCATGTTACCTATGACTAAAGCAATTCCTAAAGAAATGTTACCTTTAGTTGACAAACCGCTTATTCAATACATTGTCAATGAGTGTGTAGCGGCCGGAATTAAAGAAGTTGTATTGGTTACCCATAGCTCTAAAAATGCTATAGAAAATCACTTTGATACCAGCTTTGAGCTTGAAGCAACGCTTGAAAAGCGCGTAAAGCGTACCCTTCTAGAAGAAGTTCGCTCTATCTGCCCTGAAGATGTAACCATTATGCATGTTCGTCAAGGCGAGGCTAAAGGATTAGGTCACGCGGTAATGTGTGCTAAACCAATTGTAGGTGATGACGACTTTGTTGTAGTACTGCCCGATGTTATTTTAGATAGCTATACTGCTGATCAAAAAACCGAAAACGTTGCCGCAATGATAAAACGCTTTAATGAGGTTAAAGCAAGCCAAATTATGCTTGAGCCAGTACCACAGGAAAGTGTTCATAAATATGGTATTGCTGATATTGGTGGCGTTAAAATCAATGCGGGCGAAAGTGCACCTATTAAAACCATGGTCGAAAAGCCAAAAGCAGAAGAGGCTCCTTCTAACTTAGCAGTTGTTGGTCGTTATGTGTTATCTAAAGCTATTTGGCCGCTGCTTGCTAATACCCCTGCTGGTGCAGGTGGCGAAATTCAATTAACTGACGCAATCGATGAGTTAATGAAACATGAAATTGTTGAAGCATTTCACATGAGTGGTCGTGCTCATGATTGTGGCGACAAGCTAGGTTATTTAAAAGCAATTGTAGAGTACAGTATGCGCGATGAAAAACTTGGCGCAGAGTTTACAGACTTTGTAACAGAAATGGTTACGCCAAACACAAGGCATTTAAAAGCGGTATAACTTTTAAAACTAAATATTTAAAAAAGGGTAAGAAGTAAATTCTTACCCTTTTTAGTTTTAACATAGCAATTTATTTTTGACCCTAAAGGTTTAGTTTGGCTGATAGCTTCTTGTTTTTGTTTTCTGATGTTATATTTAAAACAATGAAGGAACTTATAACTTTAACTCGGATTTCCTAATGCCAAAATTGAATTTATTGTTTTTAAGCTGTGCCGCCGCACTTAGCTTGCCAATAGCCGCCGACGAAATAAAAAGCCACCAGTCTTTTTCTGGTTATACGGGGTTGATAAACACTCCGAATGCAGAAGCGCTCAGCTCTGGTAGTGTTGATATAGGCTATAACAATTTATTAGATTTTAAAGGGCAGCGATATTTAGATGGCCATAACTTTATATTCTCTGCAGGGTTATTTGAAGGTCTTGAAGTTAGTGGGCAAATATCCTCTAACTCAATACACGATAATTTGTTTTATAGCGAAGGCCGTGGGCAAACCCGAGATTTATCGTTCAACGCAAAATATCAGCTACCTTATATACCTAAAGACTGGTTTAGTGTAGCTATAGGTGCTAAAGATATAGGTGGTGCCGCTAACAACTATAAAACGTTTTATGCAGTGGCATCAAAAGAATTATGGGATTTTCGTTTTAGTGCCGGCTTAGGTTCAAGTGACAGACTAACTGGTGAAATGGATGGCGCATTTGCAGGTATTGAGTGGCAACCGCTTGAGTGGTTTAGCTTACTTACTGAATACGATGCCGAAGCTGTTAACGCTGCAGCACGTATAACGATTCCTAAAAAGTGGCTATATGATATTGGCGAAATAACTTTTACAAGCCGTTTTTACAGCAGTACTGATTTTTCTGAAGATAAAGACACCTATTGGGGGGTGAATTTTACCCTACCATTATCTGATGAAGTTAAAACTAATTATGAGCCTGTAAAGCCTGCACCTTATGTAGCCCCAACAAGCAATACACCTGCGGCTAAAGTAAACGATTATGGTTTAGGCTTTATTCAAACGTCAGTAGCGCCCAAGCTAGCTGAACAGCCTGATGCGTTAACCGTTACTAGTGCTGAGCAAAGTCAAACACAAAATTCACAAAAAGTTGTTAGTTCTAGCTTAAGCAAACAAGCAATTACATTGAAAGATGCGCTCATTAATGATGGTTTTGAAAACGTGGTTGTTGGTTACAACTCAACTACTGTATTTGTTAACTTTGAAAACTCAGTGTTTAACCGTAACGACATTGACGCTATTGGTGTAGTACTTGGTCGCATCGCCGAAAATATAGTTAATGAAAATACTCATTATAGCGTTCAGCTTTCGAAAACAGATATCCCGTTACTAGCAATTAGCGGCAACATCGACAATTATCGTTTGTTTATTGAAAAGGGCGTTAGCCCTGACTTAAATGTTCAACAAGACAAAGCCGTTATTCCTGAGGGTGTTACATGGGCTGGTAAAGCGCAGGCGAGCCCTTACTTTAAACCGCGTGTAACTTTAAGCCCTGCTATTAGTAATACGTACGCTACTGAGTTAGGTGTATTTGACTACTCTATTGCAATTAGAGCAGATGTCGATGTGCCTCTTTGGAAAGGTGCGGGTGTTATTTTAGGTGGACAAGTTAATGTTGAAAATAGTGACGACTATGATGAGCGAGGTCCATTTAGGCGTTATCGTCAAGAAACTGAATTTGATAGAGCTATGTTCTACCAAACATTTAAGCTGCCATTCGGTTTTTATAACCAAACGCAAGTTGGTTTTATAAAAGAACGCTACGATTTAACAGGTATCACTAACGAAACAACTTGGCTGAGTGATGAAGGACGTCACAGAATTAGTGCTCAGCTGGGTTCGTATAAATACGAAGATTATCGCGGCAGCAAAACATTCCAAGCACTAAACTACCAATATAACTGGGTTGAACAAGACATTACCTTACATGCTCAAGCAGGTAATTATTGGTATGAAGATTCTGGCTATAAACTAGAAAGCCGTTTTTGGTTTGGTGACAGCTATTTAGCTGTGTTTTACGAAGATACAAATACGACTAAAGCAGGTTTGGCATTTAGTATTCCACTTTCACCACGAAAAGATATGAAAGCTTATAAATTTGGGCAAATTAAAGGCACTGAATCTTACAGGCATACAGCGAGTACTGAGATTGGTGAAAGCACTAACCGTTTAGTGTTCAGTCAAGGCTTTATTCCAGGAAGTGCAATAAGCACCTACCGTACGTTCCTTAATCAGGGGCGTATGTCTAGTGATTATGTATACCAAAATCTTGCAAGATTAAAAGAGGCATATTTAACTTATCGGTAACAATTTATGTTGGGTTAAGTATTGTACAATTAGGTAATTTAGCTATATTATTGATGAGGTGTTTTAGATAATTTAAGAGCTTTAATGCCTCGTTTTTAATTTGTAAAAAAATTATGGTGCTGACTATACTTTTTGGAAGTTCGCGCTACTATTTTATAAAATGAGTAAATTCATTTACAAATGTTGATAAAGGAATAGAAGGACTCCCTATGTTTACTAACAAAAAATCGCTACTAGCGTTATCAGTAGCATCGGCTTTCGCTTTAACAGGTTGTTTTAGCGATGATGATAACAATAAACCAGTACCAGATGACGGTGGTGATGGTGGCGATGGTGGTGTTGTTGTCGTTGCACCAGAAACTCCAGCGGCACTTACATTTGTTGTAAGTGGTTCTGTTGTTCAATCAAACGATGATGACGAATTTGACGTTATCGGTGATGCAACAATCAAATTTTTAGAATCAGGCGTTCTTTCAACTAACATCGTTGATGTTGAAGGTAATCAAGTTCAAACTTTAGATGTTGGCGATGAAGGTAGCTTCCTTGTTACTCGTAAAAGTGGTTCTTCAACAGACAGCGTTACTGCTATCGTTTCAGCTCCAGGCTTTGTTACTAAAGCATTTAGCTTAGATCTTTCTAACGAAGATGATAACGACGTTTTAGTTGCACAATTTTTACTAACACCTACTGACGAAGAAGGTCTTGCTTCTACAACTACAACTTCATCAGACATTACAGGCTCTACTACAACAGCTGAAATCGTAGCAGATGCATCTGCAGAAGGCTCATCTTTAGCTTCAGCAACATTACCATCAGGCATTACTTTACAAGACGCTGATGGTCAACCTGTTACAGGTGCTGAAGTTGCATTAAATGTATTGGGTACTGACCCTTCATCTGACGCGAAAGGTTTAGTTCTACCTGAAGGCCTAAATAGCGATGACAGCAGTGCTAACATTGCAGTGCCTGTTTCTTTAGCAAACGTTACATTAAGCGTTGACGGTAATAGCGTTAAAAAATTCGCTGGTGATACATTAAACGTAACACTTGCTGCTCCTGCTGATCTAGATGCTGGTGAAGTATTAAGCGTAAGCTCTTTAGATGAAGAAACTGGTATCTGGATGCCAGAAACGTTCCCAGTAACTAAAGGTACGGGTACAGTTAGCTTTGAAACAGACCACTTAACTTGGTTCTCTGTTAATAAGTCTGTTCCTGTATGTACTGATGGTCTAACTGTTAACTTTGATGGTGATGCAGTACCTGCTGGTGGCCTTTCACTAATCGCATACTCTTCTGACGGCATTTTATGGGCACGTGTAGCTTCAGGCAGCACTTCTCGTGTTGTTCCTGCTAGTTTCTTAAAGCGTTACGGTATCTCTTCTGAAGCAACTGCTACAGTACTAATGCTAGATAGAGACGGTGCTATCTGGGGTGAAACAGATGGCGAAGTACCAGTTTGTGGTACAGTTAATGACTTTACTTTAGCTGCTCCTTACACTCTAGTTAATAAGACTTTAACTATTACTGGTTCATGTGCTAACGACTCAGACGTAGCGGTAGATGTAACTAACTCTGCTGTACGTTATAAGCGTGATGGTAAAGCTGTACGTACAGCGCTTAAAGATGCAGATGGTAACTTCCAGCTTACTAACCTACGCGAAGGCGAAAACTATGAAGTTACTGTTAACTTCCGTGGTTTACCTCTAGAAGGTTCAAACACAATTACTTTAGACAATGTGAATGGTGATGATTTAACTCAAAACTTTGAATTCACTTGCCCTGAAGTAACTGGTTCAGGTGGTACTGGTTCTACTGGTGGCACTGGTGGTTAGTAACCATTTTTGTTAGTTCCTAAATAGGGATTAAATCTGAAAGCCGCATTTATGCGGCTTTTTTTATGTGCGTTACGGAATTTTAATTGTTGCTGTTGCCAATCTTGTAAAAAGCTCATTAGCCAATGCTTGTTTGGCTTGCTCGTCTCCGTGAACTATTTTAATTAAGCTTGGCTTTTTGCGTATGCCAGTAACGAAATTTATTAACCCTTTTTGATCTGCGTGGGCGCTATAACCGCTAATGGTATGAACTTGTGCTTTAATCATCACCTTTTTATTATCGATAAAGACGTATCCGCCGCGTGGGCCATATTTTTGAATATCTCGGCCTAAGGTTCCTCGTCCTTGGTAACCAACAAAAATGACATCGGTTGTTTTGTCTGGTAAAAACCGTTCTAGATAATTAACTATTCTGCCGCCATTACACATTCCGCTGGCAGCTATGATTATTGCGGGCTGCTGTTTCGAGGCTAAAAAGTTTATTAATGCAAGGTGTTCTTGGTGGCTATCAATAGTGTGTAGTTGATTGAAGTCGAGCGGGTGGCGGCCTTGTTTTACGCGCTTTTTTGCTTCGTTATCCCACAGCGCTTTAAAGTGTAAATACTCATTTGTGAAATTTGCTGCCATTGGTGAATCAACAATAACTTGCAGCTTATGCCACATAGAGCGCTTACGTGCAGATTGAATAAGCTGTTCAAATTCATACAGCAATTCTTGTGTGCGGCCAATACTAAAAGCCGGTATGAGTACCACGCCATTATCACTTACGGCACGTTCTATAACTTTTTTAAGCACGGTTACGCGCTCTTTGCGGCCTTGGTGGTTTTTATCACCATAGGTGGACTCAATAACTAATGTATCGGCACGGTAGGGTGGTTTTGGCGTCGGTAACAATGGTGTGTAAGGCGCACCTAAATCACCTGAAAACACCACTCTATGCGTGTTTGGTCTTTTACCCAGTTCAATTTCAACATAGGCAGAGCCTAAAATGTGCCCAGCACGTTGCAGGCGAATTTTATATAAGGGTTTTTGATTACTTGAGGCTGCTTTTTCGGGGCTTAAGCCCACTCCTACGGGAATGCAGTACCATGTATTATAATCGAGAGAGATAATTTGCTGTTTTAGTAACTTTAAGCAGGTGCGGATCACCGCTTCATCGCGAGTTACACCTACTTTTAAGGCATCTTCAATCACCATAGGTAAGAGTTTTGCGGTGGCAATCGAGGTATAAATTGGGCCTTTAAAACCTGCGGCAAGTAAGTAGGGTATGCGGCCAACATGGTCTATGTGGCAATGTGTAACAATCAGCGCTTTAACTGTTGAGATATCAAACTCAATTGCTAGATCTTGTTTACTGTCTTCCCCTTGAAATAGCCCACAATCAACAAGTACAGAATTTGTGTCATCAATAAATAGCTGGTGGCAAGACCCAGTTACGCCTTTCACCGCTCCGTGGTGTTTTATATGCATAATATTCTCCTTTTTGAAGCTAATTTCAGCATAGAGGTAAATAACTCTTAGGGCAATGGGGGCATATTTGAAGGCATGAAGTTTATTTCGTTGAAGGTTTATTTCACAAAGAGAAGCGAATGAGAAGAAAATGAGGGAACCACAGGATCATTTTTACTTCCTCTTCAGTGAAGTGCCTCTTACCCTCTTTGTGCTATTAAATGTTGAGCTGTCAGTTTGAAGCCGAGCGGTGTTGTTTTCGGGTCTTACCCAAAGGCCCATTTTGTAGGAGGTACTGGAGGTACTTCAGTGCCGAAAATATTTTAACAAAGAGAGGCGAATGAGAAAAAATGAGGGAACCATAGGATCATTTTTTTACTTCCTCTTCAGCGAAGCGCCTCTTAGCCTCTTTGTGCTATTAAATGTTGATCTGTCAGTTTGAAGCCGAGCGGTGTTGTTTTCGGGTCTTACCCAAAGGCCAATTTTGTAGCAGGTACTTCAGTGCCGAAAATATTTTCACAAAGAGAGGCGAATGAGAAGAAAATGAGGGAACCACAGGATCATTTTTACTTCCTCTTCAGTGAAGCGTCTCTTATCCTCTTTGTGCTATTAGATGTTGAGCTGCCAGTTTGAAGCCGAGCGGTGTTGCTTTCGGGTCTAATCCAAAGGCCCATTTTGTAGGAGGTACTTCAGTGCCGAAAATATTTTAACAAAGAGAGGCGAATGAGAAAAAAATGAGGGAACCACAGGATCATTTTTTTACTTCCTCTTCAGCGAAGCGCCTCTTAGCCTCTTTGTGCGATTAGGTGTCTTTGATGTCGGCGTGAAATTTATTTTGCGAGCTTTCTTGTAGGTCCTGCTTTAGCGCGTCATTGATGAGAGGTACGTAATATCTTGTCGCCATAAATGACCACTTTGTACAAAACCGCATCTTGTATCTCGTTCCCCGAACCTAATAGCTTCATATTTACGTAGGTGATATATTCTCTTTGTGGTGATTAACCCTTTTAGGTAGATGATTAATGGCAAAAGATAGATACGCGCCAAAAGCTGTTGGCGATATTATGGCGGGCTTGAGTGGTCGCTTAGCATCTTATGCTGGTAAAACCCAAGGCTTGTCTTCTCAACAAACCATTCTTG
>ENA-OWNT01004606-OWNT01004606.1-seawater-metagenome-genome-assembly--contig:-NODE-4606-length-11957-cov-4.093434_pt1 | contig 11957 bp, 18 predicted proteins | sample MGYA00238136_ERZ651165 | MGnify/ENA primary metagenome ERZ651165 (study PRJEB26861, sample SAMN08777766) | seawater metagenome | isolation source: coastal seawater | place: USA: Florida | collected... | reverse complement strand
TGATATAAGATTGGCGGTCGGTTGGCTGTCGCTGCTTCGTTGCCGAGTATTGGATACATAGACGTGGCAATGTTAATCCTCACCATGGCACACAGGGGAAAACTTCGCTGAGTCACGCTGTTGCGGAGTTGTAATGGGCGCGCATGTGCCAGTGAGGTGGGAAGCGACTGCTCCAGTATCGCACGTGTCAAACGGCGGTTGTTGGGAGTGTCTTCAAGCACGATTCACTGCGAGCAAGGGGAGGGGCCAGTCGGTGCTGGTGAGTGTATCTGAACTGTTGCTGGTGACACAACGTGACACGGTAGCCATTCATAAAAGGGTGACATAAGTGCTGTGACAAATTTGGGCAAAAGTCCTGCGCTCTTGGGCTGGTATCCTGAGGGTGTTTGAATTTGAGGTCGCGGCCCGCCAAAGTGCCGAAGTAAAATTGTTCTGTGACGTGCCTGGCGATATTTGTGGGCGTTCATGGAGTTGGAAATACGTTGCTAGCTGACTTCGAGCGTTGTTGGATCCTCCCGTTTCTCCGGCAAACACTTGCCGGTGCCAGGTAGTAAAATGGGCAAGTCTACCACGAGCGATAATGGCCAAACTGATAACGGTAGCAACGCTGGATTGGGACATGCGCCGCCCTCTCACAAGGGCGGCAATCGGGCTTCATTGAGTCAACAGTCGGAGTCTGGTACTTCGCTTCCAAAAAAGCTCAGCGGAGGTCACGGCCACTCCTTATTGCGCAGTAATTCTTCTTCCGGTTCGGCAGGGAGTGCGGTTGTCAATACTGGTTCTCCGTTTCGAGCAGCGAAAGAGCGACCTGTTCACAACCAAAGCCTTCTTGAACAGCTCTCTGTGACAAGCGAGCCAACGTCGCTCAATGAAGACACACAGGACGGTTACTACAACCTTCTGCACAAGGCACAAGCGGTAGCTTCACAGTATGAACGAATGTACTGGAAGCAGAACAAGGAAAACTTGTTCAAGACGAAGTTTTTCAATCCCGCAAACTTCATCGTGGCAGCCGGGTTTCTTCAAAAGGCTAAGCGCACGAGTTCCAGCTCTCGTTCCTCGTCAAGCGTCTCGCAAGCCGGCGTTCACTTCAAGAAATGGAGCCCAAGATATTGCGTGTTGACGAAGACCATGCTTTATCTCTACAGGGCCGATTCGACTGGACAATCAGGGCTTATCATGCCGACGGGCGAGACGAAAATCATGGGGGAGTTAACGAATTGCATTGAGCTAGCCGACGTTGTGGATGTGCAGGCTGTTAATCATGCCACCAACATGTTCCAGAATATCCCGCTGCGACCAGGCTTCTACTTGTACATCAAAACGAAGCAGAAAACGATGCTATACCGCGCCTCGCATTTGACGGAAGCCAGGCTCTGGGCTTCTGCTATTATAGAACATTGTTCCGATTTATCGTCACTTCTTCCATTCACCAATGTTAGAAAAATTGTGTCAGGGTTGAAAAATCCGTCCATGGAACTCCTTGTGTCGCCCTTGTTGCGTCACGGTGCGCATTGTCGTGATGTTATTGCCATGGGGAGGGTAGAGAAGCAACGCGACGGTGCTATTCGTACGGGCTGGTGCAGCCGAATGTTTGTGCTGACTCGCTCAGCCTTGCTCTACTTTCGACGTTATGGTCCCAACATGAGCCTGTTTGGCGAGCATCGCGGAACGATTCTCTTGTCGGAAATTGTCGACGTCTATGCCGAAACCCGGCCAGTGTTGGCCACCGAAGCTGGGAACTTCCACGCCCCTCGCACTAGTGGACACTCGAGAAGGAAGCGCGGGAACTCACTGCAGTTTTCTCCGCCCTCCAGAGCACGCAAGCGGAGCGCGAGTGTCGGCAGCATTACAGATAGTGACGCTGGCAGCAGTGACAGTGACTTGGATGACTTTGTGGACGAGGAACCTGCCGCTGGCACGGCTTGGGATGATACATTGCAGTCAGAAGTGACGCCGGCATTGCGGACACCGTTGTCGTCCCCGGTTCGACGTAATCGACGCCACCGCCAACAGTACAAACCGTGCGACAAAGTAATATACCTGCAGTCGTCGACTCGAGTCTTGGTTCTTCGTGTGAATCAGCCCGTGCACGTTGTTGGGAAAGACACGCCAGTTGCCCCCGCGCGAACAGATGCCATGACCCAGGAGCTGGTTGATCTGATTAAACAAGTACGTTCACGCGCGTTGCGTCTTGGCAACATGTTGGTTTGTTGGCCGCATTATAGTAAGCGCATTGATAAATCTGCTCTTGCGTGCTGGCAGGCCGTCAATGCGTGTAGCCAGCGCCCCCGCTTCCTCGATGTGCCGATGGTAAACAACCCAAATGTGGTAAGTGGTCAACAGTATGTACAATACTACTTCACAAATCCTTGACCAAACCCTTGACTCTTGTGGTTGCGTTAGGGTGACTTAGATAGTCCACTTCGATCGTTTCTCAGTGACCAACACAACGATACTGTGGACAACCAAAGCCCAATTCTAGACAATTCAACGCTAGCTCATCGTGAGGACGCTCACGATCTCACAGACTCTGAGGCGCACGCATCAACTTCGGAAGAGTCGGACGTCGACGTCGATCACGACCCTGCAATTGAATCTCGGCCACGTCGCCGCAGTCGACATCATGAATCGCGCCGGCGTCGGCATTCTCGGTCATCGTCCAGTCATGATGACGACGCATCGAATCGTCCCAAGCCGAAACTGAGCAAAGTCGATGAAGACAATTCTCTGCCCAGCAAGGAACAGAAAACTAATGCAGTTTCGCTACCCGTGGTTGAGGATCCGCTCGCAGTGGCCAAAGAATTCTTGGTGCGTGCGTGTATTCGGCGATATTTCATTGTGGACCGCGTCCCTGAGAACCTTGCTGCAATGCTAGGCATCATATCAAACACTTGGATCAATTTTGGGTATTTGGAGATCTTCCGCTGTCCAAATTATCCTGTTAATGGATTTTCACCTCTTGCTGCTGTGGTGGGGCGCGAATCCCACCTTGGCGCACATCGTCCTGTTGCTAGCACACATTGCATTGTTGCTTGAGGTTCGTAACAACTGCAAACATGTGCTCAGTGGGAATTGTCATTGGTCGTGAGTGACCTTTCCTGGAATTTGCAGGTTAAAAAACTGCGGGAACTACGAGAAGCGCTATTGCGGTATCTTGGACTTTTTCAGGCTTCCAAACAGGCAACGTCGGTGTTACGACAACCACTGACGCCTGGATCCGCAGCTTCATCTGCGGAGTCGTTGCCAACCGTCAGAAGTGAAGCGGATCTAGTCACTGATGCAGCTGCGGACAACCAACAAGCCAGTAACTTTTCTCCCGAAACGGAAATCGCCCGTCATATCCGCGCGCCGAAAGTTGCCCTTGTACACGATGAATTTACTCAAGTGGAAGAGTTAGGCCAGGTTCGTGTAACGAGTCCTCCAACTCCCAACGCCATGTGTTGCCTAATTTCCCGCATCTTGGGGAGCACTCCCAGTCTCGCAGTCAAATTGACTTGTGATGCGGTGTGTGCACAGCTGTTGATGCCTGGGTCATCGCTCGACTGCAAGTCGAATCTGTTTGCGAAGCATGATCGTAGCAGTGGTAAGTCTGAGTGCCACCATCGGCGAAAGTGGTCGTTGCTAAGTGTACAATTGTGATGCAGGAGTGTGGTCCACAGTCCCTGGCCGTCTGTTTCTGGTCCGTGGACCAGATTATGGCCCCACGAAGCGCAAGATTCATTCTTTGGACAGTTTATATCGCTGCATCGCTGTGGACCTATTTCAAATGCCCCATCCTGGTGTGCAAACAACTGGTGCATCTTTCTGCGGTCTCTTCCTTGGTCCTCACATTTAGTTTTTTGCTTGCATTAGAGCCGGGCATTGCATCGAAATTTGCGTTGCCGCAAGTGCCACCATTGATTCAGAAGAAGTGCAACGAGCATAGGATTGCGCCCATCATAGTTTTGAATGTGTCACTTCCACTGTCACGCCCAATTATGTTTGGGGAAGCACTTTCGCGAAAATGCGTTACATGCGTCGTGTTCTTCATCATCAAGCAGTCAACGCTGAAGATTCTCGATGAAGGTGAATCCCACCCATCGTTCCACAGTGTCAATTTGTGGACGAAATGGTGCACTCAGGCGGCCACTGACAAGTCAATGCGTGAGCGATTGAAGATTATACCCTTCATCAATAACTGGGACGAGGCAAACATGCCGGCTGGTCGAACGTTGCAGGTGCGACATTGCGCTCAACTAGTGCGGCCAAGCATATAGTTACTCGTGAATTAATCTTTGTGTAGGGATGGAATGGTAAACCTACTCTTATCACGCGGAGTGGAAGTGTGGTCATGGACCCACAGAACAGGTGGCTACTGGACCATGGACGTGCACATGCAGTCGTTGGCTGTCGTTGCCGTTAACTATATCTTGCTGACCATTGCAGGCACATTGAAGTCTGCGTTGATGTTTCGCGCTTCCGATTTCTGGCCAAACAAATGCTGTACAGCTTCTTCCACAAGTGCAAGCACATAGATTTGCAAGTTGCATTCGTCATCCAGGTTTGTTGAATTGCTGCTCTGTCTATGTCGATCGTGGGACGGGAAACCAACGACGAGATGTCACAATTTTCGTATGTCATAGGCGAACATCACAAATGAGGAAGAATTGCCAGAGAGGGTTGTCGGTTGCTTTAAGCTGTACAAAGTTGACCTACTGTCAGCCCCAGAGATGGAGCGTGGCCAGTGGACGGAGTAGAACTCTTAGTTTCGCCAAAGGCACTTGATGCCCTGAGAAATACGATATAATGGATTCACATTTCACTGAGAATCACACACGTAGTTAGCTGTTAGCTTGGCGCAACTATCTCGTGAAGTTGTCATGGTTGATATCTTAATCCATCTCCTATTTGCTTTCCAAGTGACTGCTGCAATTGGCGAATTGCCTGTGTGTATTTCTTTAATACTGAACTGTTGGTGGCGATCTACAGCATTATGTAGCATGCAGTGGGTGAGTAACATGCAGCAGGTGCGGGCTATCACGCTGCAGGCGGTCACAAACCTTGGTCTCGTTATGGCGTGGGTTGACTATGCACCCAGCAACAGCATCCAACAACAGGCCACCGTTGTTCTTAGCCAATCGCAATTTGATAACAAGTGCCTCCACTTCAGGTGGGCTGATCGATAACTTTTCGGCGACATATTCAATCGTCACGCGGCTAAACGGAATCAAGGTTTGAAGCAATACCTGAGAACATTACCGTACCAAAAGATCAAACCTGGACGCAGCACGTTAAGGACGATACGGTTCCGAAAGTGTAGGCAAACAAATTCAACCCACCCTCGACTGAATGGCAAAACGAAGCTCGTTCACATACTCCTTGAGAAATACATCGGTGCTGATTCTATTAACCTATCAGCAAATGTTGGCAGTCAACGGCGATGCTGATTGTTTCACTTGCTACAATGTGGCGGCCATCGTACCGGGTGCATGATGGTAAATTCAAAATGCCCAATGTCATCACTCTGATATGCGACTCGAAGACGCTGCACAGCCTTTACGGTAAGCGTAACACAGGGAGTCAGTTTTGAAGCGATATCGGACCTGTCAAGTCATTGCGAACCTCAACTTCAATACTCTGGTCGACGTAAGCCATGACTTCTTGTGCATCAAACGGGTTCACTTCTGACCCAGATAGAATATTGCAAATGACCATACGACGAAGACATCGGACAGCATCTTTACTTTTCCCGTTTTCGTTGTACGATGAGAATGCCTACGCGAAGATTGCGGTTGCAATTGCAATGAGCTCATCAACACGTGCGAGAGCAACATATGAAGCCTCGTACTTTGAAGAAATCGTTATAGGCATTTGTCCACTCGCGGAGGCGCATGTACATCATGGCCCCATTCTCACGTAGTCGGCCGGCGATCCGGATGTCTGTTACCGTTGACAACATGTCCGCCTGACCGATACGTGCAACGTATGAGATGAGGTACAGTTCGGGCGATCACGCTTCGTCACTGACACACACCTGAACAGTTCTGTTGTACAATGGCAGTATCTCAGAAAAGTGACCTGTCACCACAGACGAAGAAATTGTGTGATGACACGAGGTGGCCAGCGCGAATATGCCTCAGTGAAACGGACCGCATTGCTGCAGGTACTCAATGTTGAGCGCCAGCATTTGAAAGACGTAAGCCGCTTTCGCCGGGTCTTCTGTTCCGTCTGGTCGCTTCGTGTACTCCCACAGTTCAGTCATCAAGTGCCTCACTTTGTCGAATGCCGCCGACGCAACGTAAATCTCCGCAAGTCCATAGGTAAATTTGAACCACAGCCTTTTGTTTGTTTGTTTAAGCCGAGTAAGCGTCATTGCGTAAATCTTTGCAACCATATTCTTGTCGCATGCATCAGACTTTCCGAGCAATGTGAGGACAGAATCAAGTGCCTGCAACAAGTTCAATAGGTGAGGAATACTTTGAGACACTTCATTCGCGGCGAGGGTGGCGTGGACACAACATGAGGTCGGACCTGGTCTCGATCGTTGGCAGTCACGTAGGACTTGTTGATGAGAGCGAGTAACTGGGCATAGGTCGCCTCGACTTCGTCGAATCGATCAAGATGAATGAGGCAGGCGCACATTTTTTGCAATGTTTTGAACGACCATTGTTGCTTGTGTTTAGATACTGCTTCCGACTCTTGGGCCTGAGGAGTGTGCAGAGGAATGCAGCATCAATGTCAGCGGCATCTCACGTCAGTGCACAATTGGAAGCTGACATGCATCATTTCAGGGTTGACAAACCTCAAGTGCGACAATTTTTGTAAAATCCTGAAAAGCCTCGGTGTAATTTCTTTCGGAAAACTGGTCTTCGGCTAAGTAAAACAAGTTCTCCAATCTTATTTCCAGGGGCAGATTTTCTTCCTCGTCACTCGATGCGGAGCCCGATGACGAGTCGGATCCAGAACTGCTTGAGGAATCATCGCTGTCGCTACCGGTGCCTTCGTTTTCCTCGGCATCACTCCCGTAATCATAGACGTCATCGTCCGAACCATCAGATGGATATATCAGATCATCATCGCTCATCCTCGAAATGCACTTTGAGTCGTTGACTCGCGACCCACACGCTGCCTACCGTTTTGCTTCCCAGCTGCCAACAAATGGCGCTAAAAGTAAATACTACTTTTGCTTTGCCACGCACCACTGATGGGTGTGCGTGTGTGTGTGCGTCAGCTCCTTCAAACTCCGTGCGCGTCTCTTCTATTGTGATCGTGCCCATCAACCACGACCTGTTCATCGCGCTGTTGTACGACGATTTCCTCCACACAAGACTGTCCTCTTACTCATGAATACACGCACGCAGCCAACACAAACATTCATGCACGCTTGCATCCCTCCATTGCATCTGTCGCACTTCAGATATCTACTGTAACTGCAACAGACATACATACAAACATCATCTTCCTCCCTTCGCGTGCTGCGAGAAGAAAGAAGGAAGAAGTCGGTTCGAAAGTTGGAAGTTGGAAGTTGGATTTCAGAAGTTCGAAGTTCGAAGTTCGAAGTTCGAAGTTCGAACGAACGAACGGCGACAACAACGACGACGACAACGACAGTGGCGACGGGACGACCCGTTGCCTGAGAGTGAGAGTGAGAGTGAGTGACTGTGAGTGACTGTGAGTGAGTGAGTGAGTGAGTGAGTGAGTGGCAGTGGACCCTGCCCCTGTCGTCACAAGTCAGCGCAAGGAAGCTTTGTGGTTTGTGGGTGACTGACTGTGGGTGACTGTGGGCAAAGTGACTGACTTTGCGCAGAAGTGACGCTGCATTATTCACTGCTCGCATGCTTCGCTTTTTGTTGTTTATTGAAGTTACTGCGTAGATTCGTTGGACTGATGATTGGCCTTCGATGTTCATGGAATCAAGCAATGACAGAAAGGGATACAGTTCCAGGGTCTAAATTGGACACGCAGATCCTCGATTCACAGCTGATGGGCAGAGTACGAAGTGCAAGCGTGTGGACGTCTGAAATGAACACTAGGTGCACAGAAAGTCGCCACCCACTTCGCACTGAAGGTTACTTGCGCCCCGGTGCCAGATTGTCGCGCACAGATTTAGTTCTGTCGCGTGTTGTTGACTGCGAAGAGGGCAACAACAACCAAAAGTAGAACACATATACGACTTTGAACTAATTTATTGATGTGGTGTCGCAGGTGACTGCCAATCTGGACAGTGTTGTGAGGTCGTCAAAATCTCCATGTTGCGTGCGCACAGGCTTGCCGGTCCATGCATTGACGAGAAGAATCATTGGGCTGGTTCAATCTATTTACCAAAGAGTCCACCCTTTTCTTGGTCTTCCAGTCTCTCCAGATGCTTTGCGTACCTAAAGAAACCAAGATCGACAAAGTCAGACGAGAACAACATTGCTCGTGCTCAGCCACCAACAGCCGGTCACATACTTGTATATAGCCCGCTTCGATATTTCCAATATTTCTCCACCGTTGATTAACTCATCCAACATGCGGTACACTTGTTGAAAGTTGAACACAATATCGAGCTCACAAACGTTGCCGAAGTAAGCATCCAGGGTCTCCACGAATAAATGAATGAGTTCCAGGTACGACAGCTGTAACAAAACGATGGCACACAAACAACAAGGGCAGGATATCAGTGGAGATTCAACGGGATATGGGGTACAGGAAATACTACGATCACGAGCTACCAACCTCATTATCCGTCACATCACAACCAATGGTAAAGTAGAGCCCGGCATATCGTCTGTAAACCAACTTGTATCTGTAGCCCAAGGACAAACAAAAGTGAGAACAAGCACGAACTAGAGTTGTGGGTCAAAGGGAAATGCTTACGTCTTGAACTCAATGAAGTTAGTAAACTTTGAGTTTCGCCCCACGATGATGCGGTGGATCTCATTTTCTACTTTGAGCTTCTCTTGGAACTCAACCGGAACATACCAGCGGGAAATTCTGGTTTTCCCCTGTTTATTTTGGAGGAGGAGAAAGCGGATCATTATCTACGTAGCTGCCGCGGAACGCAGCCGCTTCTACTGCAACGCCCTTGGAGAAACTAGGAACTACACAATGCCCCAAGTTTCACCACGAAATAATGCGTGTCCACATTTCGTGAACGTGTTACAAGCACAATGGTGAGATCATTGCCCACCTGGAGTGCAGCGTGTTTTGTTGCTCTTTACCCCAACACGGTTGCTTACGTTGCTGCTCGTCCTGTTCTCGGCTGCAGATGGAAGGGCCGTCAGTAAGACCGCGCCATACCATCGCGCCGGTATGCGTAGCACTTGTGCCTCTGGATCGGTCCATTGACTTACCCTTAAGTTGAATACGGTTCAAACAGGTGGGACGATGAGGTTGTTTGCGTTTCGTTCCGCTGCGTCAACCTTCTACTACGGCAGTGGTCACATCAGTCACTTGGTCCGTCTCCACAAACAAACAAAGTGGTCGACTCAAGTTCTGAGCACAAGCGAACACAATCGCACGTACCATACCACCAACCACACTCCGACACCAAACGACAACGCAAACGCAACAACAACGCCACAGCAACACGACACCACCGACACCACCAACACAACACCACCACCAACCACCATTTCCACCGACACAACATCCGACCGCACGCATCGAGCATCGTCCGAATCGTCCGAATCGTCCGAATCGTCCGAATCGTCAGTCGTCAGTCATCAGTCGTCAGTCGTCAGTCGTCAAGATCAGCAGCCAGCCGCACCGCTGCACCCCACCGCACCCCACCCACACATCCTCCACTGCCCACACGTTCACTCCCACACACTGTGAATCAACTCGTTCACTGCCGCGCACTCCAGATCATTCATTTCGTCCTTCACAGTTCGTCAGTCAGCGCCTTTGTGTGTGTGTGAGTGTGTTGTCGCTTGCTGTGCTGTCGCTCGCTGTGGCTTACTGTCTGGGTGCGTCTGTCTGTCTGTCTGTCTGATGACGATGAGATTGATTGAGGAGGAGCGTGTTGGTGTTGGCGCGGGCGGACTCTGACGATTGCAGTGCCGTCGACGACCGACGCTCTCTCTCTCTCTCTCACCCTACCTTCACTCACTCACTCTGAATGAGTGAGTGAGTGAAAGTGAGTGCGTCAGTGGGAGTGAGTGAGAGTGAGTGAGTCACTGGGAATGAATGAATGAATGAATGGGTGGGAGTGAGTGAGTGGGACAGTGAGTGGGACAGTGGGAGTGTGGACGGACGGTGGACAGTGCTGTGGGCGCTGTGGGCGGGCATTGTGTGGGCGGTGGGAGTGGTCTTTGCGGCTAAGCCACTGTGGTACTAACCACCCACCCTCACTCACGCACTCACTCACAGCCACAGTGCGTCGTTCGATTGTGTGCGTACTGTCCACTCGCCTCTCCCCTGCTCCCTGCTCCCTCGCCTGCTTGGTCAGTCCACTCACTCGGTTCTTTCGTTGGTCACTCACTCACTCACTCACTCATTGCCTTTCACAGTCAGTTCATAGTCAGCCGCAGTCCGCAGTCGCTCGTTGAATAACTAACAGAAACCTGCAAATTCAAAAGGCTCCCTTTCCTCCCCACTCACCCACTCCGTCACTCAGTGCATGAGTGAATGTGAGTGAGTGAGTGTGAGTGAGTGCGTGAGTGCGGGAGGCCGCTGGTTGTGGGACGCAGTGGGAGAGTGAGTGAGTGAGTGACCGCTCAGTCGTTCGTTCGTTCGTTCGTTCGTTCTTTCATTCGTTCGTTGACCAGAAACAAGACCGCACAGACAGACGACCGTCGTCGTTGTTGTTCTGCTTTGTTGGTCGTTGTTGTCGAAGTGTTCGTTTGTTCGTTCGTTCCTCGTCGTTGTTGTTTGTTGGTGGTGGTGGTCGTCGTCGTTGCCGTTGGGTCCGTGGGTCCGTGGTTCGTTCGGTTGCTTGCTTGTGTTGCGGAAAGCACTTTTGAGAAGCCTGCGTTCGCTGTTCCACATCCGAGCATCCGCTGGTTTATACATTTTTGCAGTGTCGTGATCGACAATGAACCAACCACACTCTTCATGAGAGCCACGAATGACGGCTCACTGCAAGCCGATGTTGTGGTACAAGCACTCCCCATTGGACAGCTGCCAGCGAAGTTCTGTCGTATCACGTTGCGGTTGACTCGTGTGTGACCCTGGGTGGAGCTTGATTGAAACGAAAGGTTCATTACAGACGATGGTGCGACTCAGCTGACTGCTGCCATCGGCATGGCCACCGCTCAATCAAAACGGCGTGTTTGCAAACTGCCATACCATCTGGACACGCTCGAGACATTTGCTCACAGGACTCGACTCCCCGTGGTGGATTAGGGTATGAGATTGCACTTCTACGCAATTTCTCTTTTGGTGGTGGAACATTTTGTAGTTTATTTTGTGGCCAGTTTCTCTCATTCCCGAAATGTGGCGTCTTTCCACACGCATCGTGCGCCCGGCGGCATCGTCCATCGTGCGCCGTCAACGTCCTGTGCGAAGTTTCGCCCGATGCTTCAGTGACTCGGAAGGTGCCGAGCAACCACTTGAGCACGATCCGCCTGCGGCCGTCGTGCACGGGACGCCGGAAAGTTGGGATCCCAAGGTGTGTGCTGCTCACGTTTTGCGCGTCGGGTTTATGTCACGTGTATGGCCTTATTATTAATTCAACTTATGCGCACTCCTTCCCTCTTGATCTCCAGGTTGAAGATCTTGTGAACCAAATCGGTCAACTGAACTTGTTCGAAGTGGTAGAATTTGTTGAATGCCTCCGCGTGAAGTTGAATCTGCAAGACGTGCCCATGGGTGTCGCGATTGCCGGTGGTGACGCGGGTGACGCGGGTGACGGCGAGGTACGTTGTGGATGTGGCAACCCGCCAAATCGTGCGTCGACATTAGCTCATTGTACCGTTTTTGCAGGCTGAAGAGAAAGAAGAAAGGCACGTGTTTGACGTCAAGCTGGACAGCTTCGACGACAAGGCCAAGAT
>ENA-OWNT01004605-OWNT01004605.1-seawater-metagenome-genome-assembly--contig:-NODE-4605-length-11958-cov-4.300648_pt1 | contig 11958 bp, 21 predicted proteins | sample MGYA00238136_ERZ651165 | MGnify/ENA primary metagenome ERZ651165 (study PRJEB26861, sample SAMN08777766) | seawater metagenome | isolation source: coastal seawater | place: USA: Florida | collected... | reverse complement strand
TCGTTGGTTCGTTGGTTCGTTGGTTCGTTGGTTCGTTGGTTCGTTGGTTCGTTGGTTCGTTGGTTCGTTGGTTGGTTGATTGCTTGATAGGTTCGTTGGTGTTGTTGTCGAGGTATCCAAGCAATGAGCACACAAATGCTGCTGCTACTACCACTACTACCCCTGCCGTTGTTGTTGCTATAGCTTGCTTGGTGGTGAACTTTGGTTCGTGCTGTTCGTGGCTCTGGCTTGGCTTGACTTGACTTGGCAGGGTTTCCTGTGGTGTGCTTGTAGTTGGATGGACATTTCTTCTTCACTCCCTCACCTGTATGTTTGGCTGATGCGCCGTGGCTTCGTGGCTTGCTTACTAGCGATGGATCGTGTGTGACGATCTCAACTGCTTGCACTCACTACGGCGAATGCCAAGACGTGGCGACGTGACACAAGAACGCGGTTTATGAGGATGGATGTCTTTGGACCCAACCAGTCACACTGTCGGTCGTCGAACTCACGTGTGAAGTGGTGAAAATCCCAGCTGGTGCACCCTGTTGGTTTGTCCTCAACGCTGGCGACTGTCACAAACAGTGGTCAGTAAGCCCTCGACCACGAGGAACAATGTGCCGACCTCCCGGTCTTGTCGTCAGCGTACTCCGCACTGTTTTTCTCAACGGCAATCGCGGCGCGTGATGGAAACTTTGAGCTTTCAATTGCTCTAAAAGCAAGGACTGCCGAATTGTTACCAAGTTGCGTTGGTTTCTCACGTTTTCTCCGCGTTCGTCGACGCCGATTGTCGGCGGCAACACCTGTCACTATGGGTGGCAAGGCCGGCGTCGTCAAAAGCAAAGGATGCTGCGACAACGAGACAGTGATTCCGTCGGGCATCATGGAGCGGGAAGAATTCTGCGCCGTTAAAGCGAAAGGGCGAAAATGCACTGACTGCTTTTGTTGCCTCATTTTCCTGGTGTTCATGGCCGCGTGGGTGGCTTGCTTCGCCATTGGCATGACGTTCGGGGACGAACGCAGTCTCATATATGCCCGCGACTACAAGGTACGCGTGTCTGTGTTTCCTCAGTCTCCGCGGGACAATCTCTGCTCACTCTAAACGTCTGGTGTTGGCGTTGCTCTCCTGTTTCAACTTTGTCAGGGACGCCTTTGTGGAGGAGACCTATTCCTCAACGAAACATTAACGTACTACCCGCGCTTGAAAGATGACTTGCTTGAATACGCGCTCGCGCTTCTCGGCGACATTTCCAACCTCGACATCTACAGCTTGATGGACGCAATTGATTTCGACCTTCTGAATCTTACCGGCGTCTGCGTACATTCGTGCCCGCAACAGTATGATGTAGTTTGTACATCGGACTATTTGGAGCTCTACCCAAAACCAGCACTGTCTGAAGTGTCTCAGTGCCAAGGTTTGTTTCGCAGTTGCCTTTTGAGGCCATGCATGGCTGGTTGACTTGAACGTGCGAATGTGCCTTTCGCTCCCCTCGCTAGGCGGCGACCCCGTCTCGGCTGTGCTGGAGCTTGCGATCAACATACCGAAGAACCAGTGCGTTGTACATTCATTCTACGCTTGTTTCGCTCCTTCACGTGCCTAACAACAGCTGCCGCGACGCTGCCACGCGACGCTGCCACGCGACGCAGGTATTTTGTGGACAACCCCATTATGTGCGCGAGCTGTTGGCCCGTTTGGCTCGAGACCACCGACGTGTTTTTCCGCTGCTTCGATATCATCACCACCTTCAACGACTTCAACGAGGTAATTTGTTGCCGTTTTGCGGCAGATGTCAAACAGGCCTGCAGTGCCCATGACACGCCATACTTCCTCGATGTAGGTTTGCACACATCCAGACATGACAAACGTCAGCGTCTCGGACCCCAGCTATATCGCTGCCGATGACAACCGTTGCTTGACAAAGTACGTTGATGCCTGCGGTCCGTTGCAAAACTAGTCAAACCGATCTTACGCAAACGGTGTTTGTCCTTTATGAAGACACGTGGCGGACTACTACGACTCAGAAGAGCTCACATACGACAACCCACTCGCGAAGTGGCTGGGAGTAGTGATGGCTTCTCTGAACTCTGCCGCGAGCGACGCCGAGAATTCGATGCTTCTCATCTTGGGCGTTGGCATCGGAGGTGAGCGAGCGACGCTCAACTTTCTCACGACAGTGTTACGTCTTGCCTCAGCGAAACCTTATCTGGTGTCGTAGGGGCTATGTGTCTTGGGTTCCTGTACATCTTGTTCTTGCGCCTGTGCGCGGGATGCTTGATTTGGTCAACGATCACTGCGTTCATAACATTCTTGGCCGGATCCGCATGTTATTGTTGGCTCATGAGTGGGTACTTCGACACAGAAGCAATCACTGACTGGCTCTCGAGTGTGGCGTCGTCGATCGGGTTGGAGTCCCTTGCAACTGCCATTGAGGTGTGGTACAACTCGACCACATTCGAAAACGAAAACATCTCGGTGTCGTCCGATTTCGGAATTACGGTGCGTACTCGCGGCGTTCATGAGACGCCCGGTGCCAAACGCGTGATCTCGGCCGCTGTTCTGCAGGTGACAACAGACAGTGAGACTTTGTGGCGTGTTGGGGCGTTTTCTCTCTCTTTTATATTCCTGATCGTCGTGATCCTCACAATTATTGTGGTGAGTCTAGCTTCGTTGCCCTGATTGCTGGAATGCCACGTGCGTGGTACTCCGGCACTGATGCATTGGCGTGCTGCAGGCCAAGAAAATCAAAATCGCAATTTGCATTATCGAGGAAGCTTCTGTTGCGATCATGCGCATGCCGTGCCTGGCATTCTTCCCATTCGTTACGGTGCGTGAAGTGTGATGAATGAGTGTGAGGCGAGTTACCTTTCTGTTGGAGTTTTGAAGGCGTGGTTTTCCGTGTGCAGGCGGTTGTGATTTTTGCCAACTTTGGGTTCGCGGCGGTGTCAATGGCACTTCTGGCTTCAACGGAGGTCACTTGGGATGCAATCACTGGCATCGTGACGACTGCATTGAATTGTTCAGAGGCCACGAATAATGTGTCTGTTTACGCGTAAGTGAACATCCACTGTCGAAACGTGGTGCGAGCACCAATCAGCTTAATTCTGATGCGCCTACATTTCGCGTCAGGTGCACGGTCCTCAACGAGACTGCTGATTATCTCACTGACTTCGACGTCATATTGACCCTCAACTTCTTCCAGTTCTTTTGTTTCCTGTGGATGAACTCTGTGATTCAAGGCGTTGGTATCATGATCGTCGCCGGGGCTGTTGCCGATTGGTACTGGACTCGTCCGTCCTTCGATCCGTCTGTGAAGGAGGAAGAATGGACGCAGCATTTAGAAGGAGCGCGGTCATTCCACGGACTCCCTGAAGGTGAGCGCCACCGCAACCATCATGATGCCCGTCTCCGCTTTTTCTAAAAGTGCCACTTTGTCATTGAACACCGCCAAAGGGGTCTTCGTTCATCGCGAAGGTCGATGGGACCTGATGCTGAATGTGGATCGTCTCGCCATCAACGATCAACACATTGTTAAGTACGACAAAACAGACGCCACGCACCGACAACTGTTGGGCATGCGCGGGTACGTTCACTCGTCACTTGATCGCGGTTACCACGCGTTGGCCGTGTCCACGTTTGCACGGCTGATTCGGCGTTTGGCGTTGTGAAAGGTATGAAACGGAGCCAGTGATGATGGAGATTCCTTCGGACTCCCCGGAACAACAGCAGTTGATTAAGCACATGAAGACTCACGCCACAGGGCACCCGGAGGGATTGGAACATGTTCATGCAGGTTCACACCGTCAACCGGTCCACCACAAAAAGGGCTTGTAAGTGTGTGTACCGGCGGGGATGACTGCATCATCGCCCGTGAACTGACGTGACTCTGCATTTTAGATACGTTCGCTTCATAATGGAAAACCTTGCAAAATGGAAGACTGGCCTGCGCCAGGGCATCGAAGAAGAGGGCGAGGTTTGTGCTCACTTGCTGTGTAGCCGCTCAAATTGTGGTTGCGCCAACAGTTCACGCATGAACAACGCGTTTGTTTCTGGCAGGATCCACGCGCATTTTATTCCTTCGACGTCAAGAATCGCCAATGCGGACACAAGAAGCTTGCCAAAATCGAATGGGGACTGAAGTCAACGTTGATTCCGGGAAAAGTGAGCGCTCCTGGGTACGGGACTGCTGACTCTTGGAAGCCACCGAAAGTGGTTTGACTGAAAATCTATGTGTGCCGTGTGTACGCAGATGGGGTGAAACGGACAAGTACGGGATCCCTGTGTGGAAACCTGAAAGCAGCAATTACTACCCGCTGGTGCAAGATCCCCGTGGCTTTTATGGACCCGTCGATCCCAACTTTGGCAAGATTATCACGGAGCCCGACCACCAAAGGCTCAACAACCACTACGTTCACCAAATGCTCATGGCCGGCAAGCTGCGCAAGGGTGGCAACAAGAAAGACTTCAAGTCACCATTCCTCGGTTCTTTGTACCGCACACTCCGCTTCCACTTGGGCAGTGTTTGCGTCGGAGCATTCATCATTGCGCTCGTCCAATTGATCCGAGCGATTCTGTTGTACATCGACAAGCAGGTGCGCTCCACGTTAAATGTGTTCCTTTGTTTGCCTGTCGAGGTTTTGTGGAGCCAATGTTTTCGAACTCTGTTGTGTGTCACAGACGAAAACCTGGCAAAATCGGAACAAATGCTATCAGTGCATGTTCAAAGTGATTCATTGCTTGATGTGTTGCTTGGAAAAGTGCATGAAATACATTTCAAAGAACGCGTACGTACGGCACGGGTGTCAGCGGTGCACTGTTTCAATTCTAAATGCTGTCTATGTATGGTTTGGGTTGTAGGTACATCATGACCGCTATGCGCGGGAAGGCCTTTTGTGATGCTTGCTGCGCGTCGTTCAAGCTTCTGCTCACCAACTTGGTGCAGTTTGCCATCGTGGGAATATTTTCCAAAGTCGTCATCTTCTTCGGGAAACTGTTCATAACCTGCGCGGCCACCATTGGGGTTTACCTCGTGCTGAAAATTGAACCGTCGTTCAGCAACACGACGTCAGATTAGTACGTCTTTCCTCCATGCATCATCATCCCGCAGCTGACACACTCTCTAATTTTGTGTGCAATTTGGAATATGAATGTGTGTTTCTGCGCTCCAACTGCATTCTGCCAGCTACGTGAACAATGTGTTCATCCCGTCGACATTGACGTTTTTGCTCGCTTACGCCGTTGCAGCCGCCTTCTTGCACGTGTACGATCTGGCAATCGCCACCATCCTGCTGTGCTTTTGCGAGGACTTCCGATACCATTCAGTTGACGACGCGTCGAAGAGTGCGGATCACGACGAGGTTCGTGCCTGCTCTGAAGCAGTAGCAGCATGCCTAAAACGACGCCTTCAACTGCTCTCCTCCACACTGCGTTTAGGTGTTCATGCCCTCGTCGCTGCGCAACCTTGTGCTTCCTCCGGCTTCGCGCATGCACTTGAACCACGCAATGACTTACGAAGAAATTCGTGTGTACGCAACTCACGTCCACAAGATTCCTGACCCTCCCCACAAAGCTGCAGATTCTGGCTACTGCTGCGGAGACTCAAATGCGAAGGTGCGATACTTTTTGGAGCCGTTCCTGCGCGCCTCCGCTGTTGCAATGACAGTCCTTTTTCGCGACATTTCAGGTGGAGCCCGCGTCGTACAACGTCGTCGCTAAGCAGCACACCATTGTGGACTACGAAGGTGACGCGGCCAAGGCAAAAGTTCAATCCATGCACGATGATCTTGCAGCAAAAGAAGTGCGTAGAGCACAACCGTGGACACCTGCGATGCATGCCTTCGTTATGGGATGATTGGAGGTGTCATTCTAATGTTGCGCTTATTCGCAGGCCCAAAAGCAGGCCATGCTGGAAAAGCAAAAGGCTATGGAACACGAAAAGTTGCAAAACAAACTCAAGGTGGACACGCGCTGCGTGATCTCTTCATGTTCTTCTGTTGGCCACGTTCATCACAGTTTGCTGCGACATTTTGCAGGCGAAGGGGAGTGAAAGCAAGGAATCGAAGACGAAAAAGTCGAAGGAATCCAAGAAGAAAAAACGGTCCGAAGGCAAGTCCTCCGAAGGCAAGTCCTCCGAAGGCAAGTCCTCCGAAGGCAAGGTCGCAACGTCCAACTCCGACATTGTTTAGACGGTGCGCATTGCACTGCATCGTGTAATCGTAAGCTGTGTGCCGATTCACCGCCTCGATCACCACTCTTCACGACAACATCCTAAATGCCAATTCATGATCGGTTGCATTGCATTGCATTGCATTGCATTGCATTGCATTGCATTGCATTGCATTGCATTGCATTGCATTGCATTGCATTTTGCATTGCATTGCATTTTGCATCGGATTGCATTTTGCATCGGATTTCGGATTGCATTTTGCATTGCGTTGCGTTGAGTGGTTGTGAGTTGTTTGTGAGGGGCGGCGACGTGGATCGTAGGACGGCGGTGTACGACAATGGGAACCGCGGGGACTAAATGGCGACCGTTCTCAGAAGGCCCGCGCGCACTTTGCTGTTACGATACCCCCTTTTTATTGTGGCTACGGCATAGCCAGCCGTGTACTACTGTGGCTGCTTGATGTAAAAGTTCTTCGGCACCCGGGTATGGCATCCGAAAAATCGTTGCTGTCGTCCTCCTAGTTGTCTTCCTCTTGGCCTATCATGCAAACCCCCGCCCCTCGTCGAGACATTTGGAGCTATCGTCGTCGAATCCGTTGCTGCTCGTGATCGCAGCAACGGACGAAAGATCTGAACGCAAGTCACGTACTTAGTTTCGCTGCTGCTGACCCCACCTTGTTTTCCGACCAGGCAGTCTGTCTGTCAACACCGCTCATTCATGAATTTCTAACTTTAATCATTATATCTATGCGTCCGTGAGTGCCATCCTCGCGCCGGGTAGGGCCACAAGATCGCAATTGGCACAGAAGTGCTGTGGCCATCATGTTTTAAAACCGAAAGTGGAACCGCTGGCCGCCGCCGCCGAAACCGCCGCCAAAAGGATTGAAACCACGGCGACGGTGCTGCTGACCTCCTCCTCCTTGGTTCTCAAACACTTCCTCGCCTCGGTCGTACTTGCCCTTGAGTTCCTCGTCACCCAGAACCTCACCAGCCTCCGAAATGTCGAGCCACTCCTTGGACACCTTCTTGCATTCGTCAGTCATATCATCGATCGTCTGTCCAGCGCACTGCGGGAACTTGTCAGGATGGTTCGTGAGGGCTTTCGCGCGGAATGCCTGTCAGGTGCAAGATCATGTGTTATTGTTTGTTGGCAGTCAGCAGACATCCGACGAGCAGGGCTACGATGCTTGGCTGGCGATGTTTGCACGTACCTTCTTGATCTCGCGTGTGGTGGCGGTACGCGCAATGCCAAGGATTTTGTAGTAGTTCTTTTCGGAAGCCTGCAGTGGAGCGACAACAGAGTAACGATTGACAGCAGAACGGTTACTTGTGCTGTGGCAGAGATGGCGCAGAGGGTCGAAACAAAACGCACCTGCTTCTTGGCTGCCTGGGCACGCTGGTAACCCTGTCGGGCTTTCTGATTTTGCTGGTCCTGCTGCTGCACCTTCTCAAACATACGCATCGACTGGTCGAACTTCTCGCGGGCGAGAAGGACCTCTGCCTGCGCCAGCAGGGCGTCGATCATGTCCCCGTCGATATCTAAAGCCTTCTGGCAAGATGCCTATGCGAACCACCAAAAGCATCGCGTAAGTTAACATTGGCTGTGTGCAGGGATGAGCCGCACACGACATACCTCTGCGGCCTCGAATTGTTTCAAGCCAGTCTGTGCCTGGCACAGCTTGACGCTGAGAACCTTGGTCGACTCTCTGTTGTTGGCATCAACGTCCAAGCCCATTTGGTACCTGTGCGCAAACGCAGGGCGATTCGGAGTCACTAATTATAGTGGCCACGCAGTCACGGGCATTCGCGGAGGCGGAACTGACATTGTGGCTGCGTCCTCGTAGTTCTTGGCCGCGAGCGCGTCGTCGGCTTTCTTTGTAATTTTTGTTAGCTTCTTGACCTTGCGCCACAAATCTTTGCAACCCTTGTGTTCCGGGTCATACTTGAGTCCCTCACGCAGATGCCGCATCGACTACACGAGAAATACACGCATGAATGAGCTGACAGTGCGTCGACGGTCGGTCGGAATCAGCCGGTGGCACGCAGTGCTCACCATGTCGAACTCCATGAGCTGGTAATATGCGAGCGCGCGCGTCAAGAGGGCGGGGATGAGTTCCTTTTCAATCTTGAGGGATTTCCCTGCGTCAGCCAGTGCCTCAAAGTAGCGTTGCATTTTCATGTTGCATTCGGCCTGGGTAAACAAGCATGGAATTTAGCAAACACAGCGTTGTTGTCGTGAGCGGGTGTTCGGCACACATCACGAAACGCGCGAATGCCGAGACCAAACACATTGGGGCAGCTCACCTTTTGCAGGTACAGATCGGCGCTCGACGAAGCAACCTCGAGGGCCTCGCCGAAATTGCGTTCGGCGCCAAGGTAATCGCGACGCTGGAGCGACTGTTTCGCCTTGGTCACAGCGGCAGCACACTTTTCGGCGTCTGGCAAGGACTTGGTGGCCTTCTCGTTGTTGGCGTCCAGGCTCAGCGCCTTCTTCAGAGAGTACACTGCCTCGTCGCAGCGGCCCAGCTTCATCTGCAGCTTTCCGAGCTGGATGTGGCCGATGGTGTATTCCGGATTGACCTCCACCGCGTTGGACAGGTCCTTGACGGCATTCTTGTACTTCAACTGCCGGAGGTGGACGCGGAACAACTTGTAATAGTTGCGGGCGTCATCTGGTTCCACTTGGATGACCTTTGTGTACAGCTCCGCGGCCTCATCGTATCTGCCGGCGACCATGGCGTTCTCGCCAAGAGATCGGAGTTTAGAAGCACTTGCGCCTTCGGCGGCAGCCGGCAACTTCGCAGCGGCCGGGACAACCAGCGCGAGCCACACACACCAGAACACGACGACCACCGTCCTCAGTCCCGCGCACATTTTGATCAAGCCCATGTTTCGTTGACTTGGGCAGCGGACACACGCACGCACACACGTACGCCGTCGTTGACAAAAGTGCGCGAATTTTTCGCAAGGAATAGCAAGCAGAATCATAGAATGAAAATACCGCGATTGGCCATTGAACAGCCGACGAGCCACAAGCCACCTGTGCCTGGGGTCCGAACGCGTGGGAGTGTGCCAACAAATCACGGCGAACGCAATACAATTGCATTGTCTCGCCGGTGCAACGCTGCGCTGTGCCACCCCGCGCTTCCTGCCACTCCTTGTCCTGGGCTTCTTCAGGGATGCCTTGTCCGGTGCATTCGCACACGTCGACCGTTCTGAAGTCTTCGCAGTTGACGGCTGGGAAGCGACCTCACGAAGGAAGGAAGGAACGAAGGAACGAACGACGGCGACAACGACGGCGACGGCGACGGCGACAACGGACAACAAAGCGAAACAAACGACGAGGGGACGACCACCAACACATCACTTTTCCCTCCGCCGTCCAACCTCTAAAAAACGGTCAACCTCTAAAAAACAGTCAACCTCTAAAAAAAGACAAACCTCTAAAAAACCCAAAACCCAAAACTCTATGATAAAACTTCAAAACTTCAAACCTGTGACGATTGTCGTCAGTGCTTCGATCGAATTCGGTGTACAGTTCAGAATTACCAAAATGACTCTTGCCTTTTTTTCATCCACAAACCTCTAAAAAATCTCTCTGTACTCCATACTGCACTTGAAACAAACCTCTAAAAAAGAGCTCTAATAAATCCCATAAATCATAAATCCCATAAATCGCATCCACAACCTCCAAAAATGCAACGTTTCAGAAAATCGACGCTGGAAACGGCAAAAATCGTCGATGTCTCAGCAAACACGGAAAATCGACGCTTCGAAATGGCAAAAACAAACTGCGCAGTCGCCAAAATCGCCAGGAAATCGACGCTTCAAAGTGGGCAAAACGGCGAGAAAATCGACGCTCCGGCGCAGTGCACTTCGCGTTGTACCATACACCTTCGTTCCAGTGCCACCGCCGCACGATGTGCAATGACATGTAGTACAACAGAGGTAGTGCATGCCTTGCGTAGTGCAGTGCAGTGCATGCGGACTGACAGAGACAACAGTGATGCTGTTATTATGTTGTGAGGTCGGGAATGCAGAGAGTGCATGCGGAGTTGTGGAGGTTTGCCGGTGCGCCGGTTATCGTTCGCCGTCGAAGCTTTCGAAGCAATCAATCGACGCGGAAAACCGTTTGGGAGAACAGTTTTCGTTGGACCAGTTTTCGTTGGACTCTTTGTTTGGGGCATTTGGGGCATTTTGTATCTGTGTTGTATGAAACAGAGCCCTTCAGCAACCTTCGGAGCTTGCCTGGAGCTTCCCCGAACACTTGAAACCGTGCTTTGTGTTTGCGGCTTTGTTTAGGGCACAGTTTCTTCCTTGGACTGTGCTTTCGGTAATTGTGGACGGTGAAAGGTTTCGAGGGTAAGGAAGGGGAGACGACGATCGTTGATGAACTTGGGCAAACAAACTTGACCCAAGCAGCATAATGTTCACCTTTGTGACGGTCAGAGATGGCTTGTCAGCTGTTTGATGGTAAAACTAAAGACATTACAAACGAGCGCACGCCGACTGTAGTGTTGAAAGCATCATGCCTCTCCTCGACTGCTAACGCCTTCGGAGCTTTCTTCTATGCCTAGATCTCCAACCTAAACCAAATGAATTACAATCACAAGTCAGGATGGAAACCGAACGTCCATGTACGTCATCAATACGCACCGTGCTGTCTAGTTGGGTCTGCTCATCAACTGCCTCGGCTTGCACACGCTGCGTCTGTGCCTTCATGGCGGCCTGCGTGCACAACGATACGCGCGACAAAATATCAATCCAAGAGTCTGTGGAAGGAAGCAGGAAGTTGCACTACCCAACGGAACGAACCTTCACTTTGGGATCCTTTGCACCAGCCTCCAACGCCTACGCATGCACAGAAAGTAAAGCAACAAATGAACCGAACACCGGAGAGGACGCCGGGCACGAGACGACAAGCGCACACACCATGTAGTTGCTGAGCCCTCTCACGGCGGCGAACTTGAGCATCTCGATCTTGCCCTCGTCCGTCTCTGCGGCGCCAGCACGGAACTGCATCCGGATCATTTCGCGCATTTTATCCCCCTTCTTAGTTTCGCCGGCGAGATGCCTCGCCAAGCGAAGGCAATCACGGTACAACTTTGTAGTCGTTGCCGACACGCCCTCTGACATTGCCATGGTGCGCTACGAGTCACGCGTCGCGCCGCCGCGGGTCACCTGCACTGCAGCTGGACCAACGCCTGAAGAAAACAATAGTAAAATCCAAGCAGAGTGGCGAAACAAAAACTCGTGACCAATGATATTCGGATGGTGCGGCGAAGAAATGGCGATTGCTCAAGCCACTAGTCACCGGCACAGGCGCACACCGATCCACGGCAAGATCACCACTTTGCATTCATCGACGTCGACACCACGACAACAACGGTGTTTTCCGCACGGTTCTTCGACATAATAGCGACGTTAGATTGCGATGGTGATCAATTCGCCCGCAGACGTGAGCGTAACGTCAATGCCGCTGACGATTTCAACAACTTGGCCGACGACAACAACCTCGATATCGTAACGGCTCCACCTTCGACATTGAAGGATTTCAACGACAGGTACCGACAACGACTTCAAGTTGGTGAGACAACGACTTTGGCTTCGTCAACGCCTCCAACCCCCAAAACGCCGCAGACGGCGACGACTACAACGAACGAACAGCGACGACGACTATAACGACGAACGACAACGACGAACGACAACGAATAGCAACGACGACGATGACAGCAAACAACGACGAACGACGAACGACGAACGATGATAACAACAACGACGAACGACGACAACGAAAAACGACGAACGGCGAACGG
>ENA-OWNT01004604-OWNT01004604.1-seawater-metagenome-genome-assembly--contig:-NODE-4604-length-11960-cov-3.541782_pt1 | contig 11960 bp, 16 predicted proteins | sample MGYA00238136_ERZ651165 | MGnify/ENA primary metagenome ERZ651165 (study PRJEB26861, sample SAMN08777766) | seawater metagenome | isolation source: coastal seawater | place: USA: Florida | collected... | reverse complement strand
CATCGTCAGTCAACACGCGAACAGGATCCAGCCATACCGGAAAGAAAGTGGGTGACACCAATACATAGACGACCGACGGCGTACGCATATGGTAATACACACGTACGAAGAGCCGCGGCGTTGGGGAAGTACAACTATAACGTTGATGACTGTGAGGAAATGTGTGCTTCATTTGTTGTCCGGAAAGTGACCTGCGATGAAATCGCGCGCTGGACTTAGTGGATTGTACACTCGACACGGCGACGCGTTTTTGAAACAACCTCGACGCAACGGAGACAACGAACATACAACATGACACTCACATGGATCACGGTGCAAAAATAAGGTGGCTTTTGTTGTGTTGTATGGGCAATTCTGAGAAAAGCCACTGCGTTTTTTCGTCGTCTCTGATAAGTGCGGTTTGAATTTTTGGGCGGGAGCGTCACCGCGTGGAGGATTTGATGGCGTGCTAGAACTATGCGTGGGGCTGACGACGACGACCGACACACACCTCTCATAGATGTGTCAGGGGACGAGGCTCCGGATGACTCGTCGCCAGATGTTGAAGTCAAGAGAGGCAACCGTTCGCGGCTCGTCCTCATTACTGCGTCGTGTTTCATGACGTGGTTGCTCTCCGGCGGACTAGTGCTTGGATTTGGCACACTGCAGGAGTGGCTGCTGTTTGAAGGGCAATACAACGAATTGTGCACCGACATCAACGCAACGTGCATTGCAAGCTTGGCCACAAATGGGACCTGCGCTGTTGCAAAAGCTGACGGCACCTGTGTTAACGAAGGAGGAGCGTGCGTTTTGAAACTGTGCGGTCCTCAACAAAGGGCGCTGGAGCTGATTTTCACATACACTTATGCCGGGCTGAACGCGGCATCGGCAATCATTGGAGTGATGGTGGACAGCATTGGGCCCCGAGTCGCAGCGATATTTGGGTTGATCATGACGATGGCAGGATTTTTGTTGCTGGCATATTCCGATTCCGAGACTTTTGACTACTTTGTTATTGGATTTTGTCTCGTTGGGGCCGGTGGCATCGGTCCATACTTCGCTCACTTCAACTTTTCCAACTTGTTCCGAAAGTACCAGGGCGTTTACATCAGCGCTGTGACCGGGCTTTTCAACCTAGCTGGATTGAATTTTTACTGGCTCTTCGATGTTGCTGGTCCAGGACTGCTGAAACAACTGAATTTGTCACCAGAGACGTTGCGCTACAATATTTTCATCATTTACACTGCCGTCGCTGGCGCTGGCATCTTTGTGGCACTTCTTCTCTACCCTGACAAGGTGTACCATGATGGCGATACTTGTGTGTTACCCGTTGAGAGTTGTTTATCCAAGGGTCGGAGACAGCCTGTCCCTGAAGTACGTCGCGAAGCCTCGAAGTCTGTCGTTGCTGCTGCAAAGGTCTCCCTTCCAAGTGATCCAATCAGCGACCCAAGAGAACGCAGTCCAATAAGTCCCGGACTTGACTCACTTGATGATGACAGCGACTTCATGGAATCGCCTGGATTCACAGGTCGCGTCCCGGACGAAGAAGGTGACGATGGAAAGACATCCCATGAAAAGCCTAAAATTTCGAGTTTGTTGTTGTTGAAACAGTCACTGAAGCGGTAAGTGTCCATGCGTGCTTGATGACGAATTTTGAATTTTTGTCATTTTTTTATGACGCGCGTCTTGGTTGATTGTTTGATTGACAGGGCTAAGTTTTGGTGGCTGCTGGTCTGGTGGTCGATTTCGAACCTGATGATCGCATTTGTTGGAGGTTCGTTCCCTAACATATTGGAAGCCTTGAACGGCACCTCTGCTGAAGTATCGTGGCAGACATCGATCCTTGCGAACCTTCCCCTTCTGGTTTTCAACCCAATTATTGGTATCTTCTTGGAGAAGCACGGATTTTCTTTCGTATTCCTTTGCGGAAACATTGTGGCATGCGCATGCTTGGCGCTACTGTTTTCCCCAGTTTACGGTATTCAGGTGGCCAACTTGGTAGTTTTCTCAATGCAAAAGGCATTCTTGTTCACTGTGACCTTTGCCTTCTTGCTGTTGGAGTTCCCGATTCAAATCTATGGCACACTTGCTGCAACCATCACCGCTGTTGCGTTTGGTGTCGGCTTTCTCGGCACCCCGCTTCTCTCTCTGGTCACACTGAGCAAGGAGTTAATTTCAACACCAAGCCTCAATGGCGCGTACGTGTTGCCAGCGTCCGTACTCATTGCGGCGCTCCTTCCTTGTTTCTTCTTGTCGTACTCCACACGCAAAGTTTCAGATCGTCAGAAGCGGTATCGGTTGCAGAAGCGGAAAACTACTATTTCCGACGTGATTTAGCGAACAGAACTCTTGTACCCCATGCACACAACAATATTTGACTGTACAATAATATAAACACCACATGAGAAAAAGTAGCTCCTGCTGTGGACATTGTGTTCACAATGCTCCGTTGAACGCTCCAACTGCAGTGGCGTCGAAGGTTTTCGCCTTTTCCTCCAACGCCGTCCGCGCTCCAATCCCAGTCCCATTCAATTTACCGTCGCATACGGTGACAAAGCCCGGTGCGGCCGCCTATGTTCACATTTCATGTTGTCATCAGCAACCAAAACATGCGGATGCCTGCGGTACGCAGCACGCACCAAAAAATCATCTATGTACTCGTGTGTACCCTCAACTAAATTGTCAAAATACACTGCGGCACCTCTGTATCCCTACAGAGGCAAGGCGACGGCGTCACGACGCGCTCAAAGCTCAGAGTAACACCAAACTCGGCAACGAACCAAGAGCAAAGATTGAACTAAATAGTCAGCGATGCTAGGATGGTCGCCGCCAACAAAGCGCCCATGCTTGAGAAAATGTTTGTGGAACAGCGCAAGACGATGGTTGAAGTCCTCAAATTTTTTGGCACTTTCGCTTTCTGATAGTTTAGCGCTGCATAAAACCGGACTCCTCGTGAGTACAAACACGGGCAGGGCGAGGGCACATTGCGTCCAGTAGTCAACGAGGTCATACGTACGTGATTCCAATTGACGCGTAGAGCGTCGGTAAAGCAACGGAACGCAAGCCAATCTGACGTTCGTCAAGGGCAGCATCAATAAATCCCTGCACTTGAATATCTCCATTGCCGTAAAATTTGGAAGTTGCTGTTGGAAAAGCACGGCACAAGTACCGCAAAATAGCACTGCTCTCGTGCAGAGCGTAGCTGCCATGCTTTATTGTCGGCAGCGTGTGATAAATGTTGATGTCCTGAAAATCCTGTGTTAAGTGCTCGTCTTGAAAAATGTTGACATTGTGGAACTCAAATGGTATTTTGGCATCGATAAGAAACGCCCAAATTCCGGCACAAATAATTGAATCTGCCATGCCGTACAAGTGAACTGGCTCCGTAGAGTCCCGCCCTGCGGCCCCTGAGGCGAAACCGAGAGTGAACGACACCAAACTCTCGCGGTCATCGAGGCCGTTCTCCGCCGCAACGCGGACGATTTCAGCGGCGTCCATTGATCCGGTACGACGCAGTTCGCTCCCCTCGTGGTTGAACCCCGCGCACTCAATTGCCAAAACTCAAAAATAGGATCTCCGTCAAATACACGCCACAAAAATTTGAGCCATTCAGCATGCCTTGTGTTTTTGTTTTGAAGTTAACATTCCACTTTGCCTCGCTCGCAATTTCCCGACACAAAATATGTCGTCTCGCACTCTTGCCCTTGAATGCCCACAACGTGTTGCGTGGTCCTGCGCATTGTCGTGCTGTTCGTCGTCAACTCGCGGTGTCGCGGTGTCGTTGTTGGTCGTTCGTTCGTTTGCGTCGTTCACCGTTCGTTCGTTCGTGCGTTCGTTCGTTCGTTCATCGATTCCGTCGGACGGAGAAGGCAGCTGACACAGTAGAATGACTCAGCACTATTCACTGTTTTCATACGAATGTCATTGTCGCAACCGACCACCTACGACGTGCGCGCGACCCAACACGCTGGAGCACCACAGCGCAAGCTGCACTTGCACTTTTGGTGGGATAGTGGTTTAACTTGAGCTGCACGGTGGTTTTGTGTTTTACATTTTACAGTTGGTTTTCTGTACCGTGATGTGCTGCTCTAAGGCAGTGAATATGTCCGTCGAATATTCAATAACAATGACACGGACATTCGAAGGATTCGAAGGTTGGGATCGTGCTGCTGGGTGTTCACTTGCGGAGATAGTCTCTCAATTGTAAATAATTTTTATACAACAATGAGAGACAACAAATGAGTTGGGTCAAGAGTTAGCTCTTGGAGCGAGACTTCTTGGGGTCCTTGGCGGCAAGGCGCCGCTTGCGCTCCGCTTCTTTTCGGTACTTCGCTAGCTCTTCCTCTTTTTGCTTGACCATAGCATCAACTACTGGCTCAGGGTTCTACGATATGACATCAGAAAATCAAGTGAACAAGGCGATGACTACGGCGACATGAATGATCGCAAGAATGAACATACCAATTTGACGTCTTCTTTAGGTGCTGATCCCTCCTCTTCGTCGCCGGCGGGAACTACAGCTTCGAAAAACTCCTCAACCGTCTGCCGCCAAGCCTATCACCACCACCATCGTTGAGCAATGCGCAGGTACCAACTGCTGAATTTAAGTAATTCTCACGAACCTCAGCTCGCTTTGATTCGGAAGCTGATGTGAACGACTCGATGGAATCGTAACCACCGGGGAGGCCAATCGCCTGCAGCAACCAGCGTTTCACGTTTTGTTAGGGCACAAAAGTGGGGCTCGCAGATCGATCGCACCACCACTCACCTCGAACGAATCAGCTCCGACTGGCACACAAATCGCTTTCTGGGATTCCAAGATGGTGGTGCTCTTAAATGGTTTGTCGAACGCGTAATGGTTGAGAATGCCGCGCAAGAAATTACCCTGCGTCTTGTCCTTCCTCGACACAGCAATGATACTCGCTCCGTTGACATGCGCATGATACCGAAGTGCGTTGAACAAGGCCTGTGGATGAAAACGCCAGTTGATGTCACACAGCTCGAGACATTTGTTAAGTGGACCACAACGCTCCCAACCTTTCTCTTGTTTGTTGCTTGCTCGTGGAACACATCCATTTTCGTGCACACGACAACAACTGGAATTGTTGTTGGCTTGATAAACTCTCGGTCGGCTGCTTTGAGAACACGAATCTTGGACTTTTTTTCCAACCGAGCTACTACCTTTTTGTCCAACTCATTGTTGGACGCGTACCTGAACCGCCAAGTGTGCACGCGTGAGAAATTTACTGAAATACGAGTTGCAATTCGATGCAACAACGTACTCTTTGATGAGGCTTGCATACTGCACTCGCACAAGTTCCAACCATTTCTCCAAAGACGCTAGTGCCGAACCCGGTTCAGACAGGTCGATGGTGATGCAGATTGCAACATTGCTGATATTTCCTGGTGTAATGGGAACCATGAGCATGTCTTTCAACTTCAGTCCACCCCCGAGCTCCCACACATGAACAACGTCCTTAACCGTTCCACGAGCCTGCACAATTGCAACGATGCCATACAGATTGAGCTCGGATAATTGCGACAGCCACGCACACTTCGTCAGCAACACACCTTGCGGCCGAAGCTGTACTCGAGAGCTGTGGTAGGCTTGATGTTCGTGTCTTTGTTTGGGTTCAGAAAACCATTTATAAAAGTCGACTTTCCCCCAGTCTTCGCGCCGCACACAATAAGCACGTGCTCTTGTGGCTTCAAAGCCATCAATTCTTTCGCGCGCTGGTCGGCCTCTGCTTGCGCAGCCTCTTCTTTTGCTTTCTTTTCGGCGGCCGCGATTTCTTCAGGCGTCAGCTCCTTTTGCTCGACTGGTTCACCTTCAGCACCAGCTTCGCCTTCTCCTTCGCCGGCAGTGGGCTCTCCTTCTTTTGATTCAACGTCATCCTTGGTCTCACCCTTTTCCTCCTCGCCTTTCTCTGCAGCGGCTAGAGTTTCGTCCAAAGCCTTGTCTGCGTTAATTTGTGCCTGGATTTCCATGTCACGCTGCCGTGTGAGCAGCTGCAGCCATATGTCCTTGACTTTCGAGCTCTTGCTCTTTTCTCGTTTCGGGCTTTTTGGCATGGTGGCTTCGTGTCGCTGCCAATCCTACCAGCAAAACGTGCCGCTCGTACCTGGCGGTCTGGAGTCCCCGCGTCCGCAGTTCAACGCACAAAATGGGTAAGTCCCAAACGGCAAACAAAAATGTATAAACGAACAAAACGAGCCTCGACTTTGTCGTGTCCGCCGCGTCTGTTGAGATGTTTCGCCGTACCCTCCTTTCGTCATTTGTCTTCCCTTCGTCCCAGTCCTGCATGAGCATAGAAGCGTGCATTCCACGTCGCCAGCGACAGGCGGCAAGCAAGCAGTGAAGAGCGTATGAAGAAGATTCGCCGCAGTCCAAACGAGCACGTAAGATCACAGCACATGAGAAAAAGCTGACAAAGCAAGGCACAATGAGAAAGACGGGACGCATCCAACGCAGGCTAACTCACCGTAGCATTGTGTACCTTGTTTGCGTCGGTGTCATGTGCCATGTGTGGTCGCCGTCGTCGTCGTGTTGTCGTTGTTGTTGGTTGCCTCCGTTCGTTCCTTCGTTCCTTCCTTCGTTCCTTCGTTCCTTCGTTCCTTCGTTCGTTGGTTTGTAACTCCGTCCGAGGTCGCTGCCGCCGTCGCTGTGAGTGAGTGAGTGAGTGAGTGAGTGAGTGAGTGACTGCTGGCTGCTGACTCACTGCACAGCCAGAGTCACCCACAGTCACTCCCACAGTCTCGGAAGTTTCCCAGCGAGCACTCACTCACTCACTCTGAGGCAACCTGCGTTGCGACGCTCTCTCTCTCTCTCTCTCTGTCTCTCTTCCTTTTTTTTGCTCCCATCCCAATATTTCCATTTCATCCTCGCACTTATCCACACTTTCAATCTTCCACATTATCCGAAAAACGACCAACAAATAAAATAAAATCGAAATGAAATGAAGAAATGAAAGGCACGCAGGCGTCCGTTTCTCCGCCCACTCACTCACTCACTCACTCACTCACTCACTCACTCACTCACTCACACTCACAGTCGCTCACCTCCACTCCCACTGTGAGTCAGAGTCAGAGTCAATGCAGCCGCCGCTGTGGGCTGTGGGCTGTGGGCTGTGGGCTGTGGGCTGTGGCGTTCGTTTGAACAACATTGTAACATTGTACATTCATTTTCGTGTTTTACTGAATAAGGATACGTTCTCTACCTCCCTATTATGCAGAACGATTGTTATCTATAAATAGCATTCAAGGTGAAATCTCTCTTCCCAGAATGCCCATCCCAGTGGCTGGCTGGCTGGCTGGCAGTGGGGCGGGAAGGCTCTCCCTGCCTCACAGTCTCACTGTCTCACTCAGCAGCAAAGCGGTTCGTTCGTTCAAAAGCGACGATGGAGTGTTGTGAGCCTGTACAAAGTAAGCCTTTCTTGACTTACTTCCTCCTTCCTCCCCCTCTTTCAATCTGTCTTGACTGGAAGTCGAGTGATTGTTTGATGGAGGCGCTCACGAACTCACCGCTCACGAACACTGTGCGAAGGATCGCGCGCGGTTGTGCGTCGTTTGTCATTCGTCGTTTGTCGTCGTCGTTCGTCGTCTGCTGTTTGTTGGTCGCTGACGATTTGAATTTGTTTGTTTGTTTGTTTGCTTGCTTGCTTGCTTGCTTGGTGCGCGAAGGCGTGCCGAAAGCCTTGGTTGCTCGCTTTGTCGGATTTGTTCGTTCGCGCTGTTCGCTTTTGTTCGCTTTGTTCGTTCGTCTGTTGCTTGTTGTTTGGTGTCTTTCCTGGTGTCTGATGAGTATTGCTGCTTTTGTACCGATGGATACTGATTTCCCGCCCGTGTCACGGAACTGCATTATAATAGCCCACAGAAGATAGGTCTCACAGCGCGACTGTGAAAACTGGTAGGACATCGGTACTGACTGTAACGCCGGAGTTCCATGGAGGACTCGGGGCGCCTTGGAGAAAGCTTCGAGCCTGCCGTGTTGCACGCCCTGCGGGACTGCCCTGTTTTTCAGCGCAACACATTAAGTCAGCAGCTATTTGTGACCAAATAGTCCCAAGAAACCAACCAGCGAGCCGCCATCATGAGCTGCAGCCGTTCACCGTAAAGTCCAGTCGACGCAGACTGTCGCTGCGGCCACCACGATGCCAACGGACGAGGAGCAAGTGCTGGGGTGCCGACGTGAAAAATGTAACAAAGTCTTTCTTTCTCGCGCGGTGGAAAGAGTTCATCGCAAGGAAGCCCATGACTTTGTCACGCGCTGTCTGTCTGGTCGGTCCGCGTATGTCCGTTCTCCAGCTTCGTCTGCTATAGAAATGCGAGTGCGGAAGCGAGTGCTGCATCTGGAGTTGCAACTGGTGAGAGGCAAGAATTTTTCCTTCGAACTGGAGCTGGAAGTGAAGTCGAAAGGAGTTGGAAATTCGGCTCGAGTGCGTGTGACGTTCTCGTCGTCTCTTTCGAAACTGACAGTCAAAAAGTCGTTCGCACAAATACCGTTTGATGCTGAAAAGCTACAAGACCCACAGAGAGACGACATTGCCTCGGTGACGGCACCATCGACTGCGGTTGCCAACCCAACGCCGTGGATTCACACGTTTGTCGACCTCCAAGTTCTGGTGCACCGACTGTACGGCGCGCGGTTGGGATATCGCTTTGACGGTGTAAAGTCACTACAAATCAATGCTCACGCCACTCTTCGCAGAGTCATTTTCAGCAACAACATTCATTTAGAAACTCCACACGATCTGCCGCATGGTTTGCAAATCTCGCACCATGTGCCGTTGTGGGACGCTGGATCGTTGGACGATTCTGGATATGTTGCAAACGCCAGCTTTTATTCACAGACTCCGGCACCTCCCAGTCGACACACACAGGCATCCATGGACCATGATGACACACTTTTGGCTCCTGAGACGAATCGTCCTCACAGTGAACGCCAAACCTCAGGAGGCACAGATTCGACGAATCATCCCGGCACAGATTATGATACCTTCCAAGTCGCTGATGTGTCCAACATCCAAGTGGAGGATGACGAGGATCACCATAGCCATGACCATTTCAATCCTTGGGAAAGCTCACATCCGTTGTCACAACGGCGCACGGATTTGTTGCATCGAAACGAAGGCATCACCAACGATGCTCCAAGCGAGAACCGGCCGTCAACAACCTCTCGCAACTTAATCGAATCGACAGATTCACTCCTAGAAGAAATCGAAGCACAGCAACGCAAAATTGCATCAATTGTCGACGCACCAACGCCACCCGAGCCGGACAGTGACGACGAATACGGCAACTCGCCCCTGCTGAATGCTCTCGGTCCAGACGACGATGAAGACGCTGACATTGTCGACCTTTTGAATCAACGAACGGCGCGCCGCGAGGAAGAATCGGATGTCCACACCACTTTGTTGCGCGACCACACAGAACCACTTTCTCTGCCGCTCCCAAAGTCGGATATTGGTGAGGCTGAGCCACTTCCTAGTCAACCCAAGAGCGAGGCGTTGTACCCCGACCACCCAGACTTTTTTCACCAACACAACCCGCACCCAACAATGTCGAATATTGCTCTACCAGGTATAGTATTACTGTATGCGACTGTACGCTGCCTGTTGCCCGTGCAAGCGTTCCTTCAGATGATCGCCCGAGTGCGTCGTGCGGATGTCCAACCTTCTTACCTTACCGATCATGTTGCCAGAACGAGAGCATTTAGCATTTGACCCCGTGATCAATGCGATGGTCGACTTGCGGACCGGCCAACGCTACGCCCTGCGCTTGTTTAAAAAGTAAGGCACTCAGCAACGAGCTTTCTCCGCTGTGACCCCAACGCCCTCAGAGGCCTGGCGCCTCAATGGCTTATTGTCGAGTTGTTGAACGACAACCACGCTGCACGCGTCAGAATGTAGAATGTGGAAAAGTTAATGGCTTACGAATACCCCAGATTCAGAGATTTCATTGAATCTGACACTTTCTTTATGTGACCAGTCTCTTCGAACTCCTCTCTCCGCATCCACATAGACTTGAAGGTTGCTAGCGAAGCCAGAATGGAGCCGCCGGCCCAGCACGTCGTGCTTCTGTCCGTAGGCGCTGAAATTCGGATCTTGATTTTCTTCGGGGCCAACTTGCGGATTTCATTCAATAATCGCTCACCAAATCCAGTGAACATAGTAGTGCCGCCAGCCAGAACAATTTGTCTGTAGAAAGTGCTCCGCAAATCCAGGTCAGATTTGCGAATGGCGTTGAGCAACACTGAGTGAATGCCGGGATACTCTTTTCCAATGAGGTGTGGCGTGAACAGAATTTCTGGGGCACGGTATCGCTCGGCACTGCGGTAGCAAAGAAAGCAAAACATGTGGTGCAAACAAACCGTCAGCACCAGGCGGCGTAAAAGAAGCACGGAAGAACGTGACGAGACTCACCCGATGTCGATGTGGGTGCCGTCGGGCAGAGTGTGGACCGCAAAATTCTTGCCTTGCTCCATCTCGAGCTGTTCCTCCTTCGTGGGATCGTACGTCACGTAGCACATGTTTTCTTTGATCTCGCGCACGACTTCATTTTCGGCACTGGTGTGGAAAACATGCCCGGATTTGCGCAGCAGGAGCTGCAGGTGGTTTGTGATATCGCGGCCACCGATGTCGGCGCGAACTGTCGCATGAGGGATAGAGTAACCCTCGTACACAGGGACGGCGTGTGTGATACCCTCACCAGAATCTAGGACCACGCCAGTTGTGCGTCCTACAACAAACAAAACAAGCGCCACAAAAAGTGTTGAGCAGATGCACGGGAGGGGGCGGGGCTTGGCGGTGAGGTTGCTATCTACCTGAAGCGTACAACGACAACGTGGCGGTCGGCGAAATGAAAACAGCCGGCGCGTGGAAAGTCTCGAAGAACACGCTCAGAGCTTTTTCGCAGTTTTTTCTCGGGTTCAAAGGAGCTTCAGTCAGCAAGACGGGGTGCTCTTCGCTGGAAACATTAAGCTGGGATTTGTCGTAAATGTGAGCCCACACCTTCTCCATGTCGCTCCAATTTGTGACGATGCCGTTCGTCATGGGGTTTCTCAAACGCAAGATTCCGCGGTTTTCCTCGGCTTTCTTTCCGACGAAAAAGTCTCCGTCAAGAGAGCGGACCATGCATTTCTCATGTTTCGGCACACCGACGTAGTTGCGAATGGTACACTTCGGCCGGTCGTCGCCCGCAAAGCCTGCTTTGACACTGCCGGTGCCGTTGTCAATTACGACGGGCTGGTTTGTGATGAGGTCGTCGACCCCGATCTCCTGATTGTCGTCGTACATGCTCATCTTTGAATGATCACTGTTACTCTGTCCCTTTCACAGTTGGTGGCGCGACGCCGAACCGTGTGAGTGTTCCTTGTGGAAGCTTATCAATGCGCACGGCACGACTTATTTGCCATGCAAGCAACGACACCACCACCGACCACCACCCACGACCACCACCCACCACACACCACAACAACACGAAGACAACAAAAAAGAAAGAAAAAACACAAGACCATCCAACGCTGAAAGTCACAAGCACCTGAGGCGGTCGTTCGGCCCACTGTCTGATGATTCTCACTCATTCGTTGGCGACCTACCACTTGTTCACGTGCGTTCGATTTCGGTGTGACCACACAATCACAGTCGCTCTCTTGTTCACATTCGAAGGCGCAGCAGTCTTCGCAATTGAACGTTTCTGTTTCCCCAGCACCCAAAAGCAGCCCGCCACGACGATTTTCAACCCCCTTGCTGTGAACTCCTCCCTCCACCTCTATTCGATCCTTCCTGGAAAGAAGGTGCAGACAATGCAGACGAACGAACAAACGAACAAACAAACGAACGAACGAACGAACGAAAGAAAGAACGAACGAAAGAACTTCGATCGCAAGCAAGCAGCAACAGAGCATCATCATCTTCCGCTCCCCCGCAGCCACCCACCCACTCAGTGCTGCTGCGCTCCGCAGTCACCCACCCACCCACATC
>ENA-OWNT01004603-OWNT01004603.1-seawater-metagenome-genome-assembly--contig:-NODE-4603-length-11960-cov-3.542203_pt1 | contig 11960 bp, 9 predicted proteins | sample MGYA00238136_ERZ651165 | MGnify/ENA primary metagenome ERZ651165 (study PRJEB26861, sample SAMN08777766) | seawater metagenome | isolation source: coastal seawater | place: USA: Florida | collected... | reverse complement strand
CGTGACTTCATTGACATCAAAGCTTGCCGCGGCACCGCTTGCGCCAACTAAGGTCACTGGCGTGCCGGAAACTTGGCTCCACTGGTAGCTCGCGATAGTACCGTCAGAGTCTTTTGAAGCGCTGCCGTCAAGAGAAACAGTAGCAGGACCAACAACCGTAACATCAGCACCTGCATTAGCAACTGGAGCTCGGTTTACTGGCGTTGTTGTGCCGCCTGCTAACCCTTCATGCATCGCATTTAGGATATCGCCATTGTCAGCATCGATTTCCCAAGAGAAAAGACCAGCAAGGCCAAGAGAGCGTACGTACGCGCCTTTTGCTTTCACTGAGCGATCATCGTCAAACGTGATCAACTCACCAGTAGAACGGTTCCATACCCAAGGCGCTTCTGCTTGCTCATCATAGCCATATTCAAAGCCGTTGATGCCTTGGTGGCTTGCACCTAGCATGTTTGCTTTAATGCCTTTGTAGTCAATAACGCCCGCTTCCCAGATACCTTGCGCTGATGTACCTTTCAGTTTACCCGTCGCTGTACCTGTCATTGGATCGGTAGGATCGGTCAGTGTACTTGGCATCACACCTTCCCAACCACGGCCATACATGGCTGTACCAAGAACCAGTTTGTTCGCTGGAACACCTTGTGCTAGAAGCAACTGGATACCGTTATCTGCTGTGTAAGCAGGGCCTGTAAATGGCTTGCCGTTAGCGTCAACACCTGTGCCATCACACTGGCCTGGTGCCATAAAGCTACCACAGTAAAGCGCAGTTTGGTGACCAGGTACATTGTTCCAACCACCGTAGAAGTCGTAAGTCATCGCGAAGATGTAGTCCATATGCTGGACAGCTTCACCATAGTTCACGTCTTCAATCTTATCGTGACCAACACCGATTGCAGATGTTAACTCGTAAGTACGGCCAGTTTCCGCTTCAAGCTTATCAAGCATTGCGCGCAATTCACGCATCAATGCGATATAAGCTGGGCCATCGTTCACTGGATCGCCTAGGTTGGCATTTTCACCGCCACCACCAGGGAATTCCCAGTCAATATCAACACCGTCGTAGAACTTCCAAGTTTTTAGGAAGCGTTCAACAGAGGCAACAAAAGTGTCTCGGTTCGCTTTGGTGGTGAAATCGAAGAATGGGTCAGATAGCGTCCAACCACCGATAGATGGGATGATTTTTAGGTCAGGATTACGCTGTTTCAATGCCATGAGCATTGCGTAGTTACCTTTAATCGGCGTGCTGTATTCGTGACCAGCTTGCGGGAAGCTCTTCTGGAATGCCGCCCATGGGTCGTGGATAACCACTTCGTAGTCATTCACACCATTACATGCCGTTTGTAGGGCATTAAAGCTGTTACCACCAACCGATTTCAAAGATTCATTTGGACCACAGATTGGAATGAAACCGTATAAAACGTGCGTTAAGTTGTCCGCAGGCATGTTATCAACTGTGTACTTACGGTCGTAGATACCCCATTCAACAAAATAAGTACCAACAACCGTATTAGGGTCTGTGTTGAATGTTTTGTTGTTTGGATCAACGTTCATCTTAAGTGGCGGCAAGTGAGAGCCATCGGTATCAGCAATCACAATTTCAGCAGGGCTGCTGGTGCTACAACCTGTAGCATCACACGCTTCAATGGTCATTTCATAGCGACCACCTTTACCATAGGTAAAGTTAGCGGCTGTCTGGCTCCCCGTAATTGGGCCTGTTGCTACTTCTACGCCATCGAACAAAATTCGGTAGGTATCGCCAGGTGAACCACTCCACTGGTTAAACTTAACTGTGATTCTTGCCTCGTCAAAATATTGCACCATCTGGTTATAGCCAGCGGTGGTTTCCATTGCGAGTTCTATTTTAGAGAACTGCAGATTGTTCGAGCCATATACATCAACGCTTGGAGCTGCTGGTGCTGCGATTGCAGCTCCGGACAACGCCATTGCAATACTTGCGGCACATAAGGTAATACGATTCATATCTAATCTCTTATTCCTTGAAGTTTACTCTGCATCAGAGTGTGGTCTGTTCATCAACATCAAATGAAGAACATCAACCACAGTATTAAGAGACTGATTACTAGATAGAAACAATAAAAAATGCTTTACGAGTCAAGACCAAAAATCACATTCTTTATGACATCTTGTTGCACGACAAGTCTGATATTGAGTCAAGAATCAATATATTTCCAGGCTCAAAAAAAATAGACGTTCATTAGGCTTATTTTGAGTTTAACAAGAAGAAAATAGCGATATGGACCGAAAAAAGCCCCATTTCCAAGAAATGAGGCTAAAAAACATCATGAAATACAGTAGGTCGTTAGGATCTACTTAGAGCGAAACCGTGCGGTAAAGTGGCGGAGAACGGGTGGCTCATATTCAAATGAGAGCCCCTTAAGTTCGCTAGCACGCTCTTTTAGTGCGATGATCGCATCCGCAATGTAATCCATATGATCGTTGGTATACACACGGCGCGGAATGGTTAAGCGCATTAACTCCAACTCAGAAGCTTTCTGTTCACCCGTGTCAGGATCTCGCCCTAGCAACAGTGACCCAATCTCTACCGCGCGGATTCCCGCTTCAAGATAAAGCGCGTTACATAACACCTGCGCTGGAAACTCATCGGCAGGAATGTGTGGCAGAATCTTGGCTGCATCAACAAACACGGCGTGTCCACCCGTCGGGTACTGGATCGGGATCCCCCCTTCACGCAAACGTTCACCCAAATATTGAACTTGGCTGATGCGGTAATGCAAATAATCTTCATCGGCGGCTTCGTAAAGGCCTCGCGCCAACGCTTCCATATCACGCCCGGCCATACCACCGTAAGTCACGAAACCTTCCATGGGTACACAGAGTGTCTGTACCGCTTGGAACAGTTCTTTATGGTCGCGAATACAGCACATACCGCCGATATTGACCATAGGGTCTTTTTTCGCCGACATCGTCAACATATCACCGTATTGATACATCTCACGGATGATCTCTAGAATCGACTTATCCTGGTAGCCTTCTTCACGCTGCTTGATAAAGTACGCGTTCTCACAGTACCGGGCCGAATCAATCACAACCGGGATGTCATACTTCGTGGCAATTTCATACACTGCACGCATATTTTCCATTGAGACAGGCTGACCACCCGAGCTATTACACGTAACAGTAGTGATAATGGCACAGATATTTTTTGCACCGTGCTCCTCAATTGTCTCAACCAGTTTTGGCAGGTCAAAATTACCTTTCCAGTCGTACGGCGTTGTGGTGTTGAAAGCGTGCTTGTCGACGACATTGATTGCCTTACCACCGTTGAGCTCGATATGCCCAGCTGTCGTATCAAAATGATAGTTGGAAATGAACACGGGCTCTGTCCCGCCACGCACCGTTTTCATGCGCTCGATCAACGCTGGAAAAAGGATTTGCTCTGCACCGCGACCTTGGTGAGCGGGCACCGTCAGCTTATAGCCAAAGAAATGCTCAACCGCGTTACATAAGTTGTAATAATTTCGGCTACCGGCATAAGACTCATCACCGAGCATCAAACCCGCCCACTGATTATCGCTCATGGCTCCGGTGCCAGAGTCCGTCAGCAAATCGATGTACACGTCGTCACTTCTCAATAAGAATGGATTCAGCCCAGCTTCATTGAGCGCTTCAACGCGATCCTGATACGTGGTCATTTTGATTGGTTCAACCATTTTGATGCGAAAAGGTTCTGGGATACGTTTCATTTTAATTTCCTATAGATGTGTTTATTCCTGCACGGCTGTGCACAGAAGTAATATTTCAAGTTAAAAGCTTGCTGGGCGAGAAAACCCAAAAGGAAATTAAAGGGAGTGAGATTCTTTGCTTTGAAGCGATAAGCAATAGTCTAAGTTAAACCATGACGACAACACAAAACGGCTGTCGCGCATCCATATGCATTTCATAGCGTTATCCTTATCATTGGTATTAGACATGCTATCAATATAGTGACAAATATCCACCGTTACCGTGAAACGTAGCTCAATTTTTTGATTAATTTTAACCAGAAGAAATAGTATTAATCGGCACTATGACGGTAAAATCAATTGTATTGAGAGTGGTTTCATAGCCTACAGCTCAAGTTGCTCTGCAAAGTAAATACACACTTAAAAAGGCACACAATATGCGACTAAACAACTTACCCATGGCTGTCATGATGATAGCTCTAAGTGGCTCGGCGACCGCTCAGGTCACACTGGATATCCCAGATACGGTAGAAGTACTTATCGCCAACGGTGAGACTCCTAAGCTAGAAGGTGGGCTATTTGATGCCGAAAAAACACTGACACTCCCAGATGGGGAAAACCAGATCCTATTTCGCTACAAGCCTTACTTTCATCAGGGTAACGAACGCATTATTGTCGAAAGCCAACCAATCATTGCGACATTCCATGCCAGCAACAGTGATCTTACTCTAGACCTGCCTAAATATCGAAACCAACGAGATGCCAAGCGAGAACTACCAAGTGCAACGTATAAAATACTTGATGGTAGCAACGCGCCTTTAGAGCTGAGCTACGATCGGCTAATCAAGGAAGGCATGCAGATCGGTCGCAACTACCAGCAAGAACTTGAGAAGTACAATCAAGAAGGCGGTGTCGCAGCGATGACTAATGCCGCAACTGGGCAAAATAAAACGCCATTTTCAACCAAGTCAGAGGCAAGCACTGCAGAAGAAATGCTGCATTTTTGGTATGGCAAAGCGGACGCTGAAACAAAAGCGCGCTTCAAACAGTTTGTAAAAGAGAATTAAGCCTGTGCTGGCTGGTGGCATTACCCAGCCAGCTTTACTCTCCATCATGCCAACGCAGTTACAGCAGCATATATCTCCTAACCCGCTCATACCTGCAATGGATTGACCATAAGCACAGAATCTCATGCTGCTCATGTATTTATAAGCCCTTAATGCTAGGATAGCCCTTTCGAGCTATTGAGATATTATCGTGTCCTCGCCAGTAAAACTGTTACTGATCGCTTTGGCATTAACTGCCGGTTTTTTTGCCGACGATCTGTATGAAAAATTCCAAGACCAACTTAGTCGCACATCACTTAGCGATTACTGCCTTTTGTCTACCACCGCTTGTATTCAGGATGACATAAAAGTCACGATAGACCGCGATGTCAGCCAGCCACTTATTCCTACTCAGATATCGGTTGAATGGCCGAAAACTGAAGCCAATGAGCTTTTCCTGAAAATGGAAGGCCATGAGATGGAAATGGGAACCGTCATTTTCAAACTTCAGAAAAACAAACAAGGTCTGTTTATCGGTGAAGTCGTCTTACCCGTTTGCACAACGGATGCGATGACTTGGGTCGGTGAGCTTTCTGATGGTCAACAAACGATGAAGACATCTCTAAGGATGGAAAGATGAGTAAAAACTGGTCACTAATTTTAGTGGTAGCGTTCGTATTGGGATTCGGTGTAAAGACTTTCCTAGACTCTGAGCCAGTAGCCACGGATTCGCAAACGCAGCAAACCATACTATTTGGTCAAGATAACCAACCCGTAGATATTTTCGATCCGAATGACTCACGCGTGCGTGTGGTTTACTTCGGTTTCACACGCTGCCCAGATGTTTGCCCAACATCCTTAGCTATGCTTGCTGGTGCGTTAAATCAAACGGATGAACAAACCAAATCGCAATTTCGTCCTATGTTTATTTCTCTCGACCCTGAGCGTGACGCCGCCGCAGACTCGTACAAGTATGCGCAATACTTCCATCCTATGATTGAAGGGTTATCAGCACCTTTAGAGATCACGACACCTCTTGCGCATAACTACGGCGTGATCTTCCGTAAAACAGAGCTTGAGAACTCAGAACTTAAATACACACTCGACCACAGCTCTTATTTTTACTTTCTGAAGCCCGATGGCACGCTCATCACGAAAGTGCCACATACGCTAACACCAGCACCGCTTGTGGAAGCATTCAAAAAAATAACAATCGAAGGGAATTAACGATGAAACTAAAAACGATCTTTTTAGCTACTTTAGCACTTAGCCCATTGGCACAGGCGAATACCGATATTATGACTCACCACGCTTACGCCCGTGCCACACCACCGACTGCGGCCACCAGCGCGGTGTTTGCCGAGATCGTCAACAACAGCAAAGAGGATCGCTTTATTGTCTCTGCTCGCACCGATGCAGCAGGCAAGGTTGAACTTCATGATGTGATTAAAGAAGGCGATGTCATGAAGATGCGCCAAATTGAGCGCATCAAAGTACCAGCGAGCAAGACAACCATTTTAAAACCAGGCAGTTTGCACATCATGCTGTTTGAGCTGAAAAAGCCACTGGTTGAAGGTGAGCAGATTGAAGTTGAGATCGCCTTTGCTAACGGAGAAAAACAAACGTTCAACGCGCCGATCAAAAAAGTGATGAGTGGTATGAAACACCATTAATAACAAGCAGTAAACCACGATAGAAAGGAGCATTATGCTCCTTTTTTATTGCGTACAATGAGATAAATACCATACAAAAAATCACCTCTTTGCCCGACCTTTAATTTTTCCTGCTAATTAAAAATTAATTCTAGACACATTGTTTCAAGGCGCTAGTATGTTTCGCTCAGTTTTAATAGCTGAAGTCACTATAATTCAATATAACTATTCACTGCAGGGATAACTATGCAACACAACTCGTTTATTGCCCGTTTTGCGCGCGGCAATCTGGTTTTGCAAATCCTAGCCGGCATCATACTTGGTGTTGGTTTAGCGACTATTGCACCAGACTACGCAAAAAGCGCAGGTATACTTGGTAGCCTTTTTGTTGGCGCACTGAAAGCTGTCGCTCCTGTTTTGGTTTTCATTCTTGTTGCCGCATCGATTGCGAACCAAAAGAAAAACCAACACACTTACATGCGCCCTATCGTAGTTCTTTACCTTTTGGGTACGTTTGCAGCGGCGCTAACCGCTGTAGTACTTAGCTTCCTATTTCCGACTACGTTAACACTGGCATCAGGTGCAGAGGGTGCAACCCCACCGCAGGGTATTGCAGAAATCATCCACACGCTGCTGTTTAAGCTGGTAGACAACCCTGTTAACGCACTAATGAGCGCAAACTACATCGGTATTTTAGCTTGGGCGATTGGTCTGGGTTTAGCTCTACACCACGCATCGGGTACGACTAAATCTGTATTTGAAGACCTAAGCCACGGCGTGTCTCAGATCGTACGCTTTATCATTCGCCTTGCGCCATTTGGTATCTTTGGTCTTGTCTCTTCAACGCTGGCGACAACAGGCTTTGAAGCATTAGCTGGCTATGCACAACTATTAGCGGTACTACTTGGTTCAATGGCCATCATTGCTTTGGTTGTAAACCCAATCATTGTACTCGTGAAAACGGGCCAGAACCCTTACCCTCTGGTACTGCAATGTCTACGTGAAAGTGGTGTAACGGCCTTCTTTACTCGTTCAAGCGCAGCAAACATTCCTGTGAACATGGCACTGTGTGAAAAACTGAAATTGGATGAAGATACCTACTCAGTATCTATCCCTCTAGGTGCAACTATCAACATGGGTGGCGCAGCAATCACGATCACAACACTGACACTGGCTGCTGTTCATACAATGGGTATTGAGGTTGACCTATTGACTGCTCTACTACTAAGCATTGTTGCTGCTGTCTCTGCATGTGGTGCTTCTGGTGTGGCAGGTGGCTCACTACTTCTGATCCCACTCGCATGTGGTCTGTTTGGTATTCCGAACGAAATCGCAATGCAGGTGGTTGCTGTTGGCTTCATCATTGGTGTGATCCAAGACTCAGCGGAAACCGCGCTAAACAGCTCGACAGACGTGATTTTCACAGCAGCGGTATGTAAAGCAAAACATAAGCAAGAACAAGCCTAAGTAGATTGTATTTGTTAGTAAAACGGCCTCACAATGTGAGGCCGTTTTTTTATCTACTGAAATCACCCAGACGGGTGCGTTTATCTCTAAGAGAACTGGCGAAAGTCCAACCTTTCCGGTTTTTCTTCTGGCTCCGTGGCCGTTTCGCTTGAATGCGCGTTCGGCTCTAACAGCTCATCGCCTTGCACCGAAACCGCCTGAATATCATCACTTTCCTCAACGAAATCGACTTCTTCCAGTGGGACATTACGTTTATACAGTTTATTTAGCGCTTTAATGATTGAATGTTTCCCAACTCTATTCTCACGGATTTTCTTCAATATCGGCCTTGTTAAACCTTGCAAGCCAACAACCGTATCCACACCGATATTCATTGTGACTTTGTCTCTGAGTACCTTAGCAGGCGCATAACCAAGCTGACTGGCCAAAAAGAGCCAAATATACGCAATAGCATTGCCATTAGGGCGATAGTCAATCCATGCCTCTCCTGCCATATACATCGCCTGTACATAGCCTTTTTCTGCCGCACGCTCTATCCAATAACACCCTTTTTCATGATTGGCCGGAACACCCGATCCTTTAAGGTAGCTCATGCCCAACTTCATGCGGCCTTCATTGCTCTTCAGGTGCGCGGCTTTGCGGAAATACTCAAAGGACAGCGCAGGATCTGGATTTGGGTTATTTTCAGAAATCCACCAGTCCCCAAGGAAAACGAGGGACTCGATATGATTGTGATTGGCCGCAGACTCCAGCACAGCAATCGCTTTTACTTGGTCGGGCTCAGTGCCTCGGCCATAAAAGAGCGAGGTACCCATTTCATACTTGTGATCCAAGCTACCTTCAACGGCCGCGATACACGTTTGCCAAAATTTAGATTGTTCACGCAGCACCATATCTTGAGTCATTTTGTTGCTGATACGGATAATGCCGTACATCCCCGTCACGTTGTCTAACTTAGCCGCTTTGGTATACCAATAAAGGGCTTCCTTGGGCTTGTTTTTTTCTGCCAATTTAGCGAGAAAGAGAATCGAAGGGATGTCATTATTTTCTGCTTTAAACACGCGCTCTTCGTGCTCTTGCTTGCGGTTCTTTTCCATCGCTTTTCGATAGGCTTTTTCGCGCTCGCGACGCTCCTGCTCTAAACGCTTTTTGCGCACAGACAGCGCTAACATCCACAAAGACATGGCAAGCAGAAGAAGCCCTACAATCCCTATCGCTATCCCAATAATATTCATTCAGTATTCTTTCTTATGGCTAGGCTTGTCTTTTATCGGCAGACAGCCCAAATAATTGAGTCCTACTCCCCTATTAAACAACATTAATAATGCGTTAACTTTGCCAAAACCCCCGTTTCCAATGTGTTTTGCTATTCTTGAGCCCTTTTCCTGCTGTCATAAAAAATTAACGACGAAAATTAATGAGCATTTTGCATACAATTCAAAGTATCATTTACGTTGAAAACAGGGTGTAATTACGCAATTTTTCGCGCAAACTTAAAATATCCATCAAATTTTGACCAAAAACGATGGAAGAAATAAAACACTTATTTTATAATGCGAATTAATGTTTCAGAACATCATACAATTTTAATAGTAGGGGCATACAATGAGACTCATCCCATTAAAGCAAGCAGCACAAGTAGGTAAGTGGGCAGCCGCTCACATTGTTAAGCGTATTAATGATTTCAAGCCAACTGCTGAGCGTCCATTTGTTTTAGGTTTGCCAACCGGTGGCACTCCACTAGCAACATACAAAGCACTGATTGAGCTTTACCAAGCAGGCGAAGTGAGCTTTAAAAATGTCGTGACATTTAACATGGATGAGTACATTGGCATCCCTGCGGATCACCCTGAATCGTACCGCTCGTTCATGTACAACAACTTCTTCAACCATATCGACATTCAAGAAGAGAACATCAATCTTCTTGACGGTAACGCGAAAGATAACGAAGCCGAGTGCAAACGCTACGAAGATAAGATCAAATCTTACGGCAAGATCAACCTATTCATGGGTGGTGTGGGTAACGATGGCCATATCGCATTTAACGAGCCAGCGTCTTCGCTCTCTTCACGCACTCGTATCAAGACACTAACTGAAGATACTCGTATCGCGAATTCACGCTTCTTCGATGGCGATATCAATCAAGTGCCAAAATACGCTTTAACGATCGGTGTTGGCACGCTGCTTGATGCAGAAGAAGTGATGATCCTAGTCACAGGCCACAATAAAGCACTCGCACTTGAAGCTGCGGTAGAAGGATGTGTAAACCACTTGTGGACCGTATCAGCGCTGCAACTTCACCCTAAAGCAGTGATTGTGTGTGACGAACCAGCAACACAAGAACTGAAAGTAAAAACCGTTAAGTACTTTACAGAACTAGAAGCGAAGAACATTATCGGCTTCTAGCTTCGGTTCTGATTGACGCTTTCCAGATATAAAAATCCGAGTGTTACGTAGCGACAAACCGCTGTGATAACAATCGGATTTTTTATGCGTATTAACTACTGCCTTGTACGTAGGCTACTCTTCAGGAAATTCTCCTCTTTTCCCGTTATTATCGCCACTTGCATGCCAATGTTCATTGGGGTCAAACGCTTCATCACAGAGATCGATGGTGTAGCCCATCTCCTGTATTTCTTTAATGGTGAGGTTATCCGCCAGTTTGGTGACTTCCCCTCTTTCATTGCGCAATTCCATATACCCTCCTGCTAGCCAATCCAGAGAAACATCCACCTAAAAGTATAGATAATATTGCGATTTCTGTGCTTTTTGGGACCAATAAATTGCGACGATGTTTTTTAATTAACGCACCAATAACCAGCTAAGAAGCCTGGTCGCCCAATTTCGGTAACGAAGTAATAAACGGCTGCGGGGAAGCCAACTGGGCGAATGCAACACCGTTTTCGCTTTTGAAAAGGTAAGAAAGCCCTCTTTGCCGTGGTAATGGCCTAACCCAGAATCCCCAATGCCTCCAAAGGGCGCGTCATCTGCAGCAACATGAAGAATGGTGTCGTTAATCGCGACACCGCCACTGTGGGTGTGCTCTACGACTTGGCGCTGCAACACCTTATCGTCCGATATCAGATAAAGTGCGAGTGGCCTAGGTTTTTGGTTAATGTACGCAAACACATCGCTCAAGCTCTTGTAACCGAAGACGGGCAAAATAGGGCCAAAAATTTCCTCTTGGGTCACTCTCATCTCTTCGGTGACCCCGCTAATCAAGTGAGGAAGCATTCGACGCCCTTCCACATCCACACCTTCAATAGTATGAACCTTAGCACCATGTCGTTTCGCGTCTTCCAGCAACTCTTTTAATCGGCTAAATTGCGTGTCGTTAATTATCTGAGTGACAGAGTCCGCCCCTCCACCTTTCAGGTAGATGGCTTTATAACGCTGTAAATAAAGCTGAATAAAGGCTTGCTCTTTCCCTTGTGGCACCAGCACATAATCGGGTGCAACACAGATCTGGCCGGAGTTCACCGACTTACCCAACATAACTGCATCCACAGCATGTTTTAACTCCGCCTCGTTATCCACGATCACCGGAGATTTACCCCCTAGCTCTAGGGTCACGGGCGTAAGATTTTTTGCCGCAGCTTGAGCCACTAATCGGCCAACTGGGGTCGAACCCGTAAATATAAGGTGATCGAAAGGCAGCTCAGAAAAACAGCGGCCGATCTGTGCGTCCCCTTCGACTGAACAAACGCGCGGCTCCAAGGCGGAAAATACCCTTCGCAAGATCTGGTTCGTCTTGGGCGTATACTCACTTAACTTCACCATCACTCGGTTACCTGCAGCAATCGCGGTGACAATGGGAGCAACGCTAAGGAGTATCGGAAAGTTCCAGGGAACAATCACCCCCACGACCCCAAGAGGTTGATATTCAACTCGGACTTTGGATGGAAAAAGCATCAAACCTGACTCTCTTCTGCTGGACTTCATCCACTTTTTGAGGTGCTTGAGCGTGTCGTTAATTGAATCCGCCACCGAAATCACCTCGGCAAACAGACTCTCATGGCGGGAACGGTTACCGTAATCGCTGTTGATGGCCTCGATGATCGCCTCGCGATTTTCCATCAGCATTCGCTTTA
>ENA-OWNT01004602-OWNT01004602.1-seawater-metagenome-genome-assembly--contig:-NODE-4602-length-11962-cov-3.962305_pt1 | contig 11962 bp, 9 predicted proteins | sample MGYA00238136_ERZ651165 | MGnify/ENA primary metagenome ERZ651165 (study PRJEB26861, sample SAMN08777766) | seawater metagenome | isolation source: coastal seawater | place: USA: Florida | collected... | reverse complement strand
GAAGGACGAAGGACGAAGGACGAAGGACGAACGACGAACGACGAACGACGAACGACGAACGACGAACGACGAACGACAAACGACGAACGATGAACGACGAAGGACGAAGGACGAAGGACGAACGACGAACGACGAAGGACGAAGGACGAACGACGAAGGACGAAGGACGAAGGACGAAGGACGAACGACGAACGACGAAGGACGAAGGACGAAGGACGAACGACGAACGACGAACGACGAACGACGAACGACGACCACAACGGACGCCAACGCAACAGAGAGAACAACGAAGGATTGCGCGTGCCTGGCGTCCTCTAAAAGAGGCCTCCTCCAAAACTGCGCTCAACATGCAACCATTTTTTTTGCCATTTCATGGAACGTCGAACGTCGAAAAATCGACGGGGAAGAAAATCTCCACTGCACGAATCTCGGCTCCAAGAAGGTTATTATTGCGTCGGTACAGCATCTCATTTATGCTTCCTATTTTCACTCATCCGCACTGACACAAAAACTTACTATACGTACTGTATGGTATGTTTTAATGGTGGCAAAGTTGCACGGAATTGAAGAATTGGGTGTAGTATCTCTATTTGACAATACATGTTATCTCCGCACAAGGAGTCTTCATAAACCACACAAGTATCAACTATAGATACTATACACGCAGTTCTATCTACATATCCATATTTGGCAATACTCTGTAATTACACGGCCAGAGCCGTTGAAACCACCAAATTACCAACTATAGATACTATCCACGCATTTATACATGTACCTACATTTGACAATACACTGTATTTCCGCACACAGAGTAGTTGAAAACCACGAAAGTATCAGTTATAGATACAGCCGGCGCCGGGCAACCCTGCGCTGGCGCAACGAACTGTGATAACTGTGAGTGACAGTTGACTGTGCTGCTGATGCTCTCTGGCAGTCAGTCGTTGTCGAGTCGACGTCGTTGTCGTCGCCGCGGCGTTGTTGCACCAACGACGACTTTCGCGCGCGCGCGCGCGACCCGCCGCTGATCGCTGATCCGCCGCTGCCGCGGACGACGACGGCGAGCAGCGGGCAGCGTTATCATACTCGATCGAGTACGAAGACGGGTGGACCTCTGCGGGTGGACCTCTGGCGAGAAACGACATGCAAACGAGCGAGCGAGCGAGCGAGTAAGCGAGTAAGCAAGTTTAGTGTCCATTCGATGTTCGATGTTCGATCGATCGATGCAGCCGCACATCTGCTCCAAAGTTGTTGGGGAACAGCCGTTGTTTGTTGGTGGGAAAAAAACGTGTTGACAGGGCTGTAGTGTGCTCTGCTCCAGTGCTCGCGTATGGTTGCACGTTGAGTGCGCGTTATTGCATGTGCAGCAGACGAAGGTGGACTTGACGACGTTGCTTGCTGACGCGTGGTGACCAGGTGACAAGGCGTGCGTTTGTGGATTTCGTTGTCGATGTTCTTGGGTTGGAGGGACCTTCACTCTCACACAACGAACAGATGGATGGCCACAGGTCCCTGCCTGCAATTGATGCATCGGCAACAGGAGAGGACGCAGTGGACCGCTGTTGTCGTTGGTTGACGGAAATCATCTTCTCAAGAACGAATGCCGTGGCAGCAGGTCCACGTGACACATACATTGTGATTTGGTGGTATGGGTCCATGCAACAAAAGCATTGTGTGCAGTGGATGCTGACAGTTTGGAATGCGTCATCCTGCTCCTGCCACATGTTTGTGTGTCACATTCCACGTGCTTGAGAAATATTCGAGACAAATTGGGAGAAACTTGACCACCAAAAAGCGCAGAGAATGGAGAATCAAGACGTTTCATTTAGTCCTGGGACTAACGGAAATGGTGCAGGCGTGGTTCGCAAACGAAAGCCAGCAGACAGTGAGAGTCCCGGGGATGTAAGCACGCCTGAACTCCGAAACATTAGTGTGAATCGCAATTTGAGTTTTTCTCCTGACGCTCCGTCCGCCGGCAACATGGATAGTGCGGAGGCCGCCGCAGCAGTTGTAACACCTCCTCCAATTGCTCGTCCTAATCTCGATGAAAGCGACGTTCAAAGTGACGTTCAAGTTGCCCCGCCACAACCACAGCTGTCTCCAAATGATCAAGCTGAAGCAGAGCAACAGGAGCAATCACAAAATGCAGACCAAAGCGCCGAGGACGATGAAGCGGCTACAATGCGCTTGATCGCGACTTTGATGCAGCAAGAGGAAATGAACCGTCTTCGCGAGTGGGAAGAAGCACAAATGCAACAGGTCCTCGCTATGAGCAACGCCGACTTGTCGCAACTTGAGAACGATGACGCAGATCTTGCGCTTGCGTTACGCATGCAACGTGAGGAAGGAGGGTTATCAGAAGCTGCAGCGGCCGACTTAGGTGTGGCCGTGGATGCAGAAGAAAATGAAGACGGCGCAGGCCTAGACGTTGACAACATGGACTACGATCAGTTGCTAAATTTGGGCCAACAGTTGGGTGACGTGAAAACTGAAAGATGGGAGGCCGTGTCGTCACAGTATATTGCGAAGCTGTCTACCTTTTCCTATGCCAAAGATAAATCGGACGCTGGACCGACCAGAACAGGTGGAGATCACATGTGCTGCGTTTGCCAATGTGATTTTGAAGAGACTGAGGAGTTGATGCGACTGCCATGTGGTACGTGTTGAATGTCGCTGTGTGTTGACATCACTGGTGCCCGATATGACATGTGCTTTGTACATTTGTGCTCGCAGAACATACGTTCCACGCAGAGTGCATTTCGACGTGGCTCACCAGCCATTCAACTTGTTGCGTGTGCAAAACCAGCATCAAGAAAGAATCTCCCCTTCCAGCTAAAAAGCCGAAGACCGGGCGCGCACCCGCCTCTCCACCACCAACATCAACTGATGGTAACAACAGCACGCCAGCGCCGGCAGCGGCTGCAAGAGATGAACAATGAGTGTAGCAGTGCGACGAAATTTTACTCAGTAAATCTTTCTTGACCATGCCACAGCTACTAGATTTTCGCTTCGTTGAATGATTTTTAGAGGTAGTTCTTATTTTGAAGTCAAAGGTATTTTGTCTGAGATCACGGTAGTGGGGACACGTAGGATTCCGGAGCTATTCCCTGTGCTCCCTGCAGAGTTTCGAGGAACACCCAGCCTTCGTCGCAAGGAATCCAGTGCTGGTGAATCAGCAAATCTCCGGGAATCAAAGTTAACTCATCTTCTGCTTGAGCATCATACTCAAATGCTGCAACGTGAGTTACCTCGGGAGGAATCAGCTCCAACACATCTGCTGGTATCTGGCCAAATCGCCGACGTTCGCCATCGTCGTCTTCGTCGACATCGTCGGCGTCAACGACTGGAACACTGACCATCACATAACCAGCCATAGCTGGGACGTCATGCACCAGTGAAAAAATGTCACCAATAGCTGCAGGTAAATCCACGGCGTTGCGTGATCCATCGTAGGCCTTAATGGCAAAACAGTGTGTGTGCTTGCTCGTCACCTCCACCATACTGGTGTTCGCGTCATTTTCGGCGGACGCATCTCCATCGATTGGCTGCAAGAACGACAATGGGACAAGCCCCTTTGTGCTGGTCTCACCTTCGCTTTCCTTTTCATCACTGTCGGGGTCAGCTTTCCGCATTGCAGCAACCCATCCTCCGCTAAGCAGGTCCGAGTAGTCGGCCTGTATCAGTCAACGAGCAAATTACAAGTCAAGCCAGAATAAGCACATGATCCAACAACAACAATACTCAAGTCCTACCGCTGCTACGTTGTCTCCTGACCTCAATTGGTCCATACCAATTAAGTACACTTGATCTCCAACTCTTAATGGCATCTCTTCGGCGGTTTCCGCAGTAAAGGCGCTGATTGCAACGTATAATTGATCGTTGAACTCAATGGGTGCAGCTGTGCGAGCCTCAGAAGAGTCTGCATGAGACGCCGTTCCGTCAAGCGCGCCGTCACCAGAGTCGTCAGCATGTTTTTCATCCGTCAAGTTATGGGATGAATGTGCAGCTGCGGAAGACATTAACCCACTGCTGCCAGCATACAACTGAGCGTAGTCCACACGCACAGTGGCTTTCGAAAATTCGCGTGGTCCGTCAAACAAGTATTCGCCAGCCGCCAGAGCATGCCGGATTACTGCACCCCGAGGCACGGAAAGGAGATTTCCCACGGTAAGTGTGCGATGAAGAGCGAATCGCAGTTGCCGTCGCAATCTGTGTCGCGGGTTGCTGCTGGAGCGGACATTGCCAGGATTCCAGGTTCCAGTTGGACTCAAACAGTCCACTGCATACTCAACAAAATCCAGCAACGCAAATGGTGGACCGAAGGAATTGAGGCAGCAGCACAGAAGCACTGCTGTCCTGTCGCGAACGAAAGATGGAACTGCTGGTGCACCTCGCGCTCTGGAAGACGTCAATTGCTTCAATAGCTGACAGTAAATTTCTTCTCTGAACGCAGGCTTCTCGATTCCAAGTGTCAAAATTTTGGTCAACAGGGTCGTGGCAACACGCTCCTTGCCTTCCAAATCCGTGTTGTCAGTGGTGCCAGCAAGCCCAGAAAACTCGAGAATGCGGCTGAAGTTCTCGACAGCCAAAAAGTGATATTGGCTGACATTTTCACCATCGAGAACTTCGACGTGAACCAATGGCCGGTGAATGGGACGGGCACTGAACACTGATACTGACTCTGCGCTCAGCCATAATTGCTCCACTGGAATGGCTACTCCACCAGTGTTGCACCACACTTCCGGAGGTGTCAACCGCGGGTAGCGTCTAAAGTCGCAGTATTCAATGGAATCAGCGGAGGTCACTTCCTTCAGTCGCATTTCTGAGGCGTCGCGAAGCGAGGGGGCATCTGGGTGATCAAATTTATCACCACTCGATTCACTGGCGGAATGCTGGATCTTCGTTTTTGCGTTGGCGACTTGGAATGCTTCCTTGGCCCGTGCCAATGTCGCTTGTCGCAAGTTTGCGTGTAAAATTCGAAGTGACATTTCCATTGAAAGATCAATGGCTGGGGCCCATCGCTTTTGCTTGACAAGCGCTTGCAACTTCTTTTGTTCAAACTCCAAGGCGGGAAGTTGAAGCAACGCAGCTATCTGGTCGGTGTGGGGTGGAAATTCCAGCCCGATTTGCAGACAATCCACCAGAACCCGCGCCATTTGGTCACGGTCCAGTTCCTTCAATGCATTGACGGCTTCGGCCTCCAACTGCTGCAGGTTGTTGAATAATCTCACTGCACGTCCAATGATCTGGTCCTCGTCACCACTTGCATCCGCGTCGGCACTATCGTCCTTGCTGTAGTGCTCCAGTGGGAGACCACAAACCTGTGCACGACGAATGGCTGCCCGCAGCTGGTTGATTCCACTACTTTGAGGCGGCTTTGCGGTGGCTAAAGCTGCTGCTGCACTCACAGCTTTGGATGATATACTTCCTGACCGACTCATTCGACGCAATGTGGTAGATGCCAGCACATTCGTGGGCGCCGTTTTGTTTTCCTTGCGTCCCGATATTCCCTTGATGAGGAGTGTGCGACCCATTGATCCCAAAAATTTCGCCATTCGAGATATCTTCTGAAATCGACGAAGCGCACCGGCTTTGGATGCCGAGCGGTGGCCAGTGTGACCAACATTATCAGTTTGATCGCGACCATTGCCGTCCTGGGCAAGTGTGTCCTGCACTCTGTGCCTTGACTTTTCTTCTTCTTCTCGAATGTCCTGCACGCATGCAAGGAACGCATCAATAATTGCACGTCGCGCTTGGCCGAGCTGTCGTTCACGTGCGATGGCCTGCGCCACTAGTAAGCGAACATAGGAATCTGGGTGGAACACCAACTTTAAGTCGTCGGCTTGACTCAGAGCCGCTTTCAACGCCGCGAGATCGACATTTTGCATCGCATCGCGCAGATTGCGCAGCGTGTTCAGCACTGACCGTCGAACAACGACCTTTTCGGCAGCAGCACGCACGTCATCAGAGCGAATTCCACGAGCCAAGCAAGCTCTCACAGCTGACTGCAATTCTCTGTACACGTCATTTGCAGCAGGATGGTGCACACGGTCATCGAGGGATGCACGGTACAATGCAATGCGGACTGGTAAGTAGTCATTCGCTCGGTCTTGTGCTTGAGAAAGCTGACGTGCCACAATTGGGTACTTCGCAGTTGCTTGCGGGGCGAGTGCTCCATGAATTGCGTCAATGTTAGCTCGCAACGAAGCCAATCGAAGAGCTTTAGACTGCGGGTCAAAAAGGGCCTCTTCAGGCGACAGCGACGGCGCTGCTGCAGTGCAGGAAATGTCGCCAGCTTTTATGAGAGCGTCGAGGCGACTTACGGCGATTTGCTGCTCCTCCATAACTTGTCTCAATTCCTGGCTTCGCTGGAGGTGTGGTGCCCACATCGAGGATGGGTTCATGCCTTGAGTCTCTTGTCTCATGGCCTCTTCACGGTAAGGGTTGACTTCGTCACGTGACAGAGCAAAGTTTTCTACGCGAAGCGCAGCTTGTTGGAGTTGGTCACACTCAGCTTTCACCGCATCGAAGTCAATGTCAATGCCTGCTTGAGCTCCGCTGAGCAAGGCATCGATTGGCTGCAAGGCCTGGTCCAGCTCCGCTCGCAAGGTTCGAAGCTCTTTCCTCAACGCAAACACCTGAGCTTCCTTGCGCAGATCCTTGAGTATGTCCCATCTTGCACCACGGAAAGCCTGTTTGTCGCTTCGTCGCACATCATCCACTTCGTCCAAGGTCGAGATGATGTCTTCGTACACATCAGCAATGCGTTGCTGTTTGATCGCCAACAGATACTCCTCGACTTTGCGTAGTAACGTGGTTTCGAGTTTCAATTGCTTCAACTTTGACCGAGCCGCGAACACTGGGCGCGCTTCCGCTCCAATACTGTGCGAGCCGCATTGCGCATCAAACTGCGCGAGGGCATTCTCCAACGTCTCGATGTCTTGGGATTGAAGTGCTGCCTTTAAATTCTCCGCCTGTCTACGCACTTCGGCAACGTACAGAATAGCGTGTTTACGACGGAAATTCTTTTGAATGAGCAGGGCATACTTGTCCTGAATTCTGTGCAAAGCTTCCTCAAGTGCTCGGTGCTGCTCGGCTTTGTAGAAAACTCGTGTTTTCCCGGCATACACTCCTTCGATTCGAGCACCGTCTAGCACTGCGTGCACGGCAGCTGCGTACTTCGAAGGATCGCTCTGTACAGGACCAACATCGAAGCCGTCAGCTTCTTTTGGTGGGCAGAGGCTCCAATATTCCCGGTAGAAATTCATGAATGTCTCGCGGAACGGATATCCACGTTTTTTTATCCCCACTGCTTCAAAGACGCCGGAAAACTTCAGTTGCGTTAAGGAGTACCTGTGTGAATGATCCGCGAGGTGAGCACGGCGCAGAACATTACCACAAAATTTGCGCTAGATACAACGTACATCACATCCATTTTAAGAGGTGTTTTGGCTTCGTTAGGTTTCACGGTACGAATAAAATGCGTCCGTGTCCCATCGACACTGGCCTCCAGAGCACGCAACTGTGAGCAAAAAATCTGTCCTTGTGTGCCGGTGCGTTTGCCCGCGGCGTTGTCGCTGTACAGCATTGCAACAAAGGGGTTCGTCGACTTCGCCATCACCGCCACCAAATTATCTGGCAACTGCACATCACGACAGTACCAACATGTTGGCCAAGATTCACAGCACGCTAGCGCAGATTACGTGAGTTGCATGCGTACTCACCTTGTCCAGGTTTTTTTCCTTGAACCCATCGGCATTGTACACGACCGGACCTGCATAGTGTCTAATTTTGAAGCAAAGTGCTGGGTTCTCCGCTTCGTTGTCGCGAACAAAGCCGTCGAAGAGTGCAGTCTTGCCTTTCTTGGGTCCACCTCCGCCAGGTTTTCCAAACGTTCGTTTGATGGCACTCAAAAAGTCTGCATCAGTCGCCGACTCCAGATTTGTCTTTTCGTCCAAGATGCGAAATATGGTGGCTTGCTTCGCCCTCTTTTTCTTGGGGAGTCCAAGCATGTCTAAAAGGGGTTGGTTGTCGGCATACTCAACAACTTGATACGGGATTCCTTCCTCTTGATATGTTTTGGCTTCAAGGTCAAAGGTGTGCTTGTTGAAGATCTGCTGAAGCTTTTCGTTTGCAAAATTTATGCAAAGTTGCTCGAAGGAATTGTTCTTGAACTCCTCGAAGCCGAAAATGTCCAGCATGCCGATGGCGGGGTATTCCATGTCCGAATTCGATGTCCCAGACATTTTTTCGTTGAGGGTGACCCTCAACCAATCGAACACTTTGCCATAAATATCCTTGGCAAGGGCGTCCCGCGCGCCGATGGCTTTCTTGCGGTTGTAAATGAAGTCAGTGGGTTTGCCGTTGATTAACTTGACATTCTTAGTAAGACCGTGCTTCAATTCTTCCTCGGCTGCAGAAATGCCGAGCAGTTCGGCAGCCTTTTCGATCGTGTCCGACGAGCGAGTGCTGACCACGGAGCCTCCAGTGGCCTCTACGGACTCAATTTCAATGTTTCCTAAATGTAGGATGGCTGCCATTGAACTGTACAAATTCCAGCGGTCGTCCATTGTAAAACCGAGATTCACAAAAGCATCCTCCATGGCGGCGAATTCTTCCTTGTCGTTGTGCAACACCGGGTTGGTTGTGTACACCGCTTTGGTATTGCCCCGTCCCAAGTATGCAAAATCGGATGCACATGTGAGATGAAGTTTGCTTTTTTCTTCGTCATTCAACAGAGTTGTGATGTAGTAAAAAATGTGGAAGTTCCGCTCGCCGTCGCCTCTGATAGCCACTCGCGACTTTTCCAACAAGTACGTCTCCGTGTCGCACTTCACTAAGTTGCCAGTGTTTCGGTCGACGCCAATTTTGGCAAACTTTCCAAAACGCGATGAATTGTCATTGCGTTGCGTTTTCGCATTGCCAAATGTCTCGAAGATTGGGTTCCCCGCCATAATTTTTTGTTCGATTTTGGCTGGGGATCCTGCGACACTGGCGAGGTAGGCCAGCGCAACTCGTACCGTGAACGTCTTGCCAGCGCCAGACTCGCCGGAAATCAGCAGCGATTGATCACGCCCAGCGCGCATCAAATCTCCATACGCCCGTTTCATGATTTCGTACGGATGTGGCGCCGTTTGTGTCAGCGGCGTGGCCTGATAATGCTCCATGTCTTCCGGTCGGAAAATGTCAACTCGCTTGAATGGGTTCACACTGACCAGGATGTCTCCAACTCGAGTGTAAATGAGTTCTTCTGCGAGTCTATTCTTGAGCAGCCACATGATCGCCTTGCGGTCGACAACCTCCAGTCGTACGAGATCATTCGTTTTTGTTGAATTGACCGAGTCAATGTCCGGAATGAAAGCACCCAGGACAGCAACCGTTCTCTGATCCGACTCGGGCGCGCCCCATTCTTGAACGACGTACCTAGCAGCAAGTTAAAAACAAATTCATCGATAAAAGAACCAATGGAATCGAGCATATCCGCCAAAGTGGAGGGCCGGAAGAACAAGTGACGTACTGTTTTTTGTTGGCACTTTTCTTTGGTAAAGCAATGATACGTGCTGGGATCCATGCTCCTCTTTGCCGCCGAACACCAACCCAAAAGTAGTCACCAATCAGCGGTTCGCGCCTCATCTCCACGGTGACGTGCTGGTCCTGGTTTTTCGACATGATGGCGACGAGATTGATCAGCACCCTGTTCGGTGCGACATTTCACGTTCGAACATGTTGGCAACAGCAACTACAATCGATAGAGCAACTGTCCACGCGGAAACGCCTCCGTGAAACCCGCAGTTGTGAAACACGGCTTCACACCACGCCCCTAAAGTTGCTCGACCATTTGAAAAATCGAATCAAGTGTTTTTGTCTTGTCGGGTTTGTTCACAGAGTAGAGTAGGGAAATAATTGGTGTTCCAATGGTTCGACGTGGACCCGTCTTTCGTGCTTGCCGACAAAACAATCCACGTCCGGAACCCTCGCCCACCAAGCCGTGCTTTTTCACACGCGCTTCCACCGTTCGCAGCGAAGGTCACTGAAACAACCGCATATAAGCAAACTGCACCAATTCAACCAAACCAAACAGCCAAACGAAAACCCAACCACTTCACTGTCAAATAGACAACACAACAAGACAACACAACCGACAACACCGAACGAAACCGAACCACAACACCAAACCAAACCAGACGAAGCCCAACCAAACGACAACACCACAAGCCAAGCCAAGCCAAGCCAAGCCAAGCCAAGCCAAGCCAAGCCAAGCCAAGCCAAGCCAAGCCAAGCCAAGCCAAACCAAACGAAACCAAACGAAACCACGACACCAACCCATTCAACCAATAACAACACCAAACACCAAACACCACAAGCCACCAACCAGACACAAAAGCCAAAACCAAACACCGAACACCGAACACCAAACACCACCGAACAACTAGCGAACGGTCGTCATCCGTCATCCGTCGTCCATCATCCGTCATCCATCGTCCATCGTCCATCGTCCATCATCCATCATCCATCATCCATCATCCATCATCCATCATCCATCATCCATCATCCATCCACCATCCATCCACCACCCGTCATCCATCATCCATCATCCATCCTCCGTTCGTTGCAACCAACCAACCAACCACACCAAACCAAAACCAAACAACCAAACCAAACCAAACCAAACCAAACACAAAACGGCAGGCAAGCAAGCAAGCAAGCAAGCGAGCAGGCAGGCAGGCAAGCAGGCAGGCAGCTGAGTATCAAATCAATCAACAGCGATTGAGTGAGTGAGTGAGTGAGTTTGTGAGTGAGCACCGCACAAACAAACCAAACAGCAAACAGCAAACAGCAAACAGCAAACAGCAAACAGCAAACAGACTGAGAACAAAACAACCAAACAACAAAAACTTAAAAACTTTGTAAAACAAAACAAAAGTCGAAAATCAAAAATCAAAAAATCGAAACTCAAACTCAAAATAAAATCTAAAATCTATCAATCCGCAATCCATCGCTCACTCAAACGAAGTGAGTGAATGATAAAGAGTGGGTGACTGCGAGTGAGTGGCTGTCTATGTCTGTCTGACTGACTGTAAAACTGTAACACTGACTATGAGTACTGTACAGTACTGTATGTCATAGTAAGCAACATTGATTGTTTGAACATTTGAACTGACATCTCCACATCTCCTCTCCCTGTTCTGTATCTATCTTCTGAGTGAGTGAGTGAGTGAGTGAGTGAGTGACAGTGAGTGAGTGACAGTGAGTGAGTGACAGTGAGTGAGTGAGCTGTAGTAAGTGAGCGAATCCTTTCTGTGCACCACCGCCCACCCACCCACTCAGTCACTCACTCGATTCTTCGGTAATTCCCAGTTATAGATATACCCAGCAGTCGAGTACTGTATGAAGTTTCAATGCCACCCAGTGATGTGGATACATATCATGAAATGATACTATCGCGTTTTTTTCTTGGTTGGGGTCCGGTAGTCGGTCACTCGCCCAGTGAAGCTGTGGCTGTGGGCGTATGATATCCTTCCTTCATTTTGCATCCTAGGATACGTTTTCTACCACAGTCATGCCTATTGAAATACGGTAAATGAGCGCGAAACTTCGTGAGAGTGAGAGTCCGTCAGTCAGTCATCCCGTCATCGCCCGCCCTTTCGGTCACTCACTCACAGTCAGTCACTCACTCACAGTCACTCACTCACAGTCACTCACTCACTTTCTGTGGGTCACTGTGAGCCACTGTCAGCCACTGTTCACTGTCAGCCACTGTTGTTCACTGACTGACTGACTGTCAGCCACTTCGTTCGTTGTTGTGGTGTGTTGTTGTTGTTGTTGTTGTTGTTGGGTTGGGTTGGCCGCGGCCGTCGTTTGCATGGCCAGCCACACTGCCACGCCCACACACACACACACACACACATCGACACACACACACACACACACACACACACACACACACACACACACACACACACAC
>ENA-OWNT01004600-OWNT01004600.1-seawater-metagenome-genome-assembly--contig:-NODE-4600-length-11973-cov-3.643410_pt1 | contig 11973 bp, 13 predicted proteins | sample MGYA00238136_ERZ651165 | MGnify/ENA primary metagenome ERZ651165 (study PRJEB26861, sample SAMN08777766) | seawater metagenome | isolation source: coastal seawater | place: USA: Florida | collected... | reverse complement strand
AGGCCCGGCGGAAGGTGTGTGATGCCATGCCAACCCTGCCCGGGCGGCAGGCGGACGTAGTGTCCCGGCTGCGCCGCGCCGGCTGCGTCTTTGCCGAGGAAGAAGCCGCCCTGCTGCTGGCCGCGGCGGCCACGTCCGGCGAGCTCGATGCGCTGGTCCGGCAGCGGGTCTCAGGACTGCCGCTGGAGCATGTGCTGGGTTGGGCGGAGTTTTGCGGCCTCCGCATCGTGCTGGACCCTCGGGTCTTCGTTCCCCGCCGCCGCACCGAGTACCTGGTCCGGCGGGGAGCTGCATTCCTGCAGGCGCGCCGGTCACCCGGGGCGGCTGGGGTGCCGGTCGTCGTCGACCTCTGCTGTGGCTCCGGTGCCGTGGGCGCTGCGCTCGCCGCCGTGGCTGGGCCGCTGGAGCTGCACGCGGCCGATATTGATCCTGCGGCGGCGGCCTGTGCGCGGCGAAACCTACTGCCGCTGGGCGGGGAGGTCCACGAGGGCGATTTGTACGGTGCGTTGCCGGACCGGCTCCGCGGCCGGGTGGACCTGTTAGCGGTGAACGCGCCCTACGTTCCTTCCGCGATGATCGGCATGATGCCGCCGGAAGCGCGCCTGCACGAGCCGCGGACCTCCCTCGACGGCGGCCCGGATGGGCTCGCGCTGCAACGGCGGGTGGCCGCCGCGGCGCCGGAGTGGCTGGCGCCGGGCGGCCACCTGCTGATTGAGACGAGCCGGCAGCAGGCTCCCCGGACTGTCCAGATCTTCGCCGCGAGCGGGCTGGCCGGCCGGGTGTTCAGCTCCCGCAAGCTGGACGCCACCGTCGTGCTGGGCGGCGTTGCTGCCGGACTGTAACCGGGCCGGCCGCCGGCTCCGGGCCAGAGGAATTCCCGGGACCGCGGGCGCGTGGCCCGGCTTCCTAGTGCTTCTCCGGGTCTACGTTGGTTGCCGGACCGGCCGGTGTGGCGCCGCCTTCATCCGACCAGTCCTGTCCGGTCTCATCATTCAGCGCCGGATCCGACTCGACGTCGGAGGCGGTATCCGCGGCGGCGTGGGCACCGCCGGAGGTCCCCAGGTTGGGCGTGCCGGGGTGGGTGCTGTGCGCGGGGATCGCGCCGCCGGCCTGCGTGCCTGCAGCGGACGGTGCTCCGGCTGCCGGCGTCGCCGGGGCAGTGGAGTCCCCGGACGGGGTCTCGTCCCGGTGGACGGCGGAGCTGATGACCGTGCCGGCGCGGCGGGCTGCCTCGGTGAGCTGGCCGGAAACCTCGGGGGCCTTCTCCTTGACCGCTTCAGTAGCGGCTGCCACCTTGTCCTGAACCGGCTGGCTCTGCCACAGGCCTGTTGCCCGTGCCTTCAGTTTTTCGTAGGCTGCGCGCCCGGAACGCGATCCAAGGACATAACCTGCCGCGAGGCCGGTGCCGAAAAGAAGCTTGGCTTTCATGCTGTACTCCTGCTCTTGGTGCTCTGGAAGTCGATTTCGAAACGTTGGCCGGAACCAAAAAACCGGCCCCGGGAGATAATCCCGGGACCGGCTTTCCGGTCACACCGATTTAGCGGTGCGAGCGCTTGGTGATCATGCCGTAGACCAGCAGTACGATGATCGCACCGCCGATTGCGAGCAGCCACGTCGTCAGCGAGAAGAATTCCTGCAGTCCCGTGCCGAACAGCGCGCTACCGATGAGGCCGCCCAGGAGAGCGCCAACAACACCGAGGATCAGAGTGATGACCCAGCCACCGCCCTGACGTCCCGGCAGGATAGCCTTAGCGATTGCTCCGGCAATAAGACCCAGAATAAGAAATGCGAAAAAACCCATTTTATTGGCCCTTCTCTTTCATTGAGGAGACACCCGAGTTGTCGGGTGCGCTTCATCCTTCTGCCTAAATACTAATCATGCTTACTATCAAAACGCCACTCGGCGCCCAGGAAGTTTGCAGAACCGTTGTATTTTCGGGCTGTTTCCAGCGTGCTGGTTGCTCTGGGCGGTCAGCGTTCCAGCCGGAATCCCAGCTTGATGGTCACCTGCCAGTCGGCGACCTGGCCGTTCTCGAGGTGCCCGCGAATCTCCTTGACCTCGAACCAGTCCAGGTTCCGCAGCGTCTTCGCGGCCTCTGCAATGCCGTTGCGGACGGCGGCGTCCACGCCTTCGTTCGAGGTCCCGACAATTTCAGAAATGCTATAAGTGTGGTTAGACAACTTGGCTCCTCGTGATCGTCATCGGTCTGCTGTCTCCGGCCCGGGGGCCGTCCCTGCAGACTAGCCGACGGGGCCCGGTCGGACTAGGGGTGCGCGAGGTTGGTGGGGGAGCCAAACACCGGCCCGGGCTGGGGTCGCTTGGGGGCGGGCGGGGCTTCGCCGTCGCGCGGCCGGACGCGCCGCATCATCCAGGGCAGCAGGTAGTGCGTGACCCAGGCCAGGTCTCCGGCCCGTGTCTCCCGCCAGTTCCCGGCCGGCAGCGGTTTCGGCTGCAGCGGCTTCAGCCCGTGCGGGACCTGCAGCGTGTCCAGCACCATGCCGGCGATTGTGTGGTGCCCGAGCGGAGAGAAGTGCAGCCGGTCAGGGTCCCACATGCGGGGGTCGCTCAACTGGCGCAGCGTCCACAGATCCGCTATGACGCCGTTATGGCGTGCGGCGATGGTCCGGATGTTCTCGTTGAAGACCGCCACCTTGCCGCGGATGTGGCTGAAGACCGGGGTGTCGCCCCAGTCCGGGCCCGTGAAGATCACCACCGTGGCGCCGGTGGCGGAGAGCGCGGCGACTGCGGCGTCCAGGGCCACGGCGAGTCGGTCCGGGTCCCGCCGGTGGAACACCAGGTCGTTCCCCCCGGCGGAGAGCGTGACGAGGTCGGGTTTGAAGGCAATGGCCGGGCCGAGTTGCCGATCCACGATCTCCTGCAGCACCAGGCCGTTGACGGCAAGGTTGGCATAGGAAAAGTCGGTGCGGGCGGTGCTGATTTCCTCCGCGATCCGGTCGGCCCAGCCCCGCATTCCACCGGGACTCAGAGGCTCCGGATCGCCGAGGCCGGCGGTGAACGAATCCCCGAGGGCGACGTAGCGCTGCCAAAGGCCCGTGCCGGCGCTTGTGGCGCTTTTGCGGGCCATCGCCGGGTTGACGAAACTGGCCGCGTTCACAGTTACAGCAATACGCCGGGAAAACCCGTGCCGGTAGGTACTTATGTCCCTAGCCGGATGGGTTTCGGGGCAGGTTGATCGAGCCGCCTATACCACAGGGGGTATGAGAAATACCAAGGGGGGTATATCATGGAATGTAATCCGTCTACACCGGGAGGCCCCCATGGAACTCGATCCCACCGACATGAAGTCTGTCATCAACCGCCTGCGCCGCGCACAAGGCCAGCTCGCGGCGGTCACGCGCATGATCGAAGAGGGCCGGGACTGCAAGAGCGTCGTGACGCAGCTTGCCGCCGTCTCGAGCGCCCTGGACAAGGCCGGCTTCTCCATTATTGCCACTGGGCTGCAGCAGTGCATGCAGCAGGAGGACCCGAGCCTGGACCGTGCGGAGCTGGAGAAGCTCTTCCTCTCACTCGCCTGAGCGAAGGCCGAAACAAGAGGCCCGGACCGCGTGATGGTCCGGGCCTCTTGCGTTCCCTCTGCCAGGACCGAGAATGGAGGAAAAGCGGCCGGGTGCCCCTGCCGCGACGGTGAGGAGCGCCATGCAACAGCCCGCAGTCGGCTCGGCACCAGCCGCGCCGGAGCGAGACCTGGCCATCGACCTGGCCCGGTTCTTCTGCCTCGCGCTGGTGGTTGTTGCCCACACCATGATGGTCAGCCCGGTCCTTCATCCGGACGGCACCGTGAGCTCCGACAACACCCTGGGCAACCAGCACTGGTTTGAACCCGTGGTCTGGGTGCTCCAGGTGATGCCGCTGTTCTTCGTCGCCGGCGGCGTCACCGGCCTGTACTCCTGGCGGCGCCTGCGCTCCCAGGGCGGCAACGCCTTCGAGTTCGTCCAGGGCCGGCTGCTGCGCCTGATCCGCCCCGCCGCCGTCCTGCTGGCAGCGATGTTCACCGGGCTGTGGGCTGCCCGGCTCAGCGGCGTGGATCCGCAGGTCATCCAGCTGTTGGCCGCCGGGGCAGGCATGCCGCTGTGGTTCCTGGCCGCCTACCTCGCGGCGCAGCTGAACCTGCCGTGGCTGGCCGCACTCCACGCCCGCGCACCCTGGCTGAGCCTGGCCGCGCTCGTCAGCCTGGTGGTGCTCGTGGACTGCCTCCGCGGGGCACTGCCCGAACTGGCTTACGCCAACATGGTCTTCCTCTGGTGCGCCGTGCAGCAGCTCGGTTTCATCGTGGCGGACGGGAAGCTGCAGGCCCTGTCGCCTTCGGCGTTGCTCGGCATCGCGGCGGCCAGCAACGTGGTGCTCGGCGTCCTCGTGGTGCTCCGGTTGTATTCCGGGAACATGCTGGTCAACCTCAACCCGCCGAACCTTCCGCTCTTCCTGCTTGCGGTCTCCCAGGCAGCCGGGCTGCAGCTTGTCCGCCCGCTCCTCGCCCGGCTGGCCACACTGGGGCCGGTCCGCGGTGTCCTGGTCCGGGTGGGGCGGCGTTCCATGACGGTTTACCTGTGGCACCTGCCCCTGCTGGCAGCGATGTCCGGCCTGCTGCTGCTCACCGACCTTCCGCAGCCCGCCGGGGGGACCGCCGCGTGGTGGTGGACCCGGCCGCTTGTGCTGCTGGGCGTCGTCGTCCTGCTGCTGCCGGTGCTGGCGCTCGTCGGGCGGCTGGAGGAACGGCCGACGTCGCCCGACACGTCCCGCGCGCGGCCCGCGGCCGCCGTACTGACAGCCGCCGTCGTCGTGTTCATCCCGGTCGTCGACGCGGCCCTGAACGGGCTAACGATCGGGCTGCTTGGGGGAGGCGCGGCCTGCTTCGCGCTCGCTGTGCTCCTGCTGGGCCGCGTTCCGGACCGTGCGGCCGCCACCAGCACCTCCGACGGATCCGGACCGCCATTGCCACACCCGCCATTACGTGCCAATCTCGAACCATGACGGAGAACTCGGCAGAAACTGAAGACACGTTCAGCCCGGACGTCTCCACCACCCGCAACGATGCCCTGCACCGCTATGAGCTGCACGTCGGCGGCAAGCTGGCGGTCCACGTGCGCTACGTCGACCGGCCGGGACACGTGGACTTCATCCATACCGAGACGGCAGAACAATTCAAGGGCCAGGGCCTGGCCGGTGTGCTCGCCCATTTCGCCCTGGACGATGTGGTGGCTTCCGGGAAGCGGATCATCCCGCACTGCCCATTCATTTACCGCTACCTGCGCAAGCATGACGCCTACAACCAGTGCATCGACTGGCCGGAGCAAGCCCCGGCCGGTGCGTGAGCGCTTGTGGGCTGGGCGACAAACTCGTATGGTTTAGCTTGGGTTATGCAGTTGGCTCAAGGACGCGTCATTTGGAGAACCCCGTGAACCACAAACTGCGTGTGCTTGTCCGTGTTGATGTTAATCCCGGACATGTGACCCTCGAAGTCACCGGTTGCCTGACCCAGGCAAACTATCCCGCCCTGCTGCACATCATGCGGCGTGCCAGCCGCCTTGCCTCAGGCCTGGACGTCAGCATCGATCTGCACGGCGCCTCACACCTTGACCCGGAGATCCTTCTCTACCTTCGCCAGCTCGCCGCCAGCCAGGATCCTGCGGCACCCCAGGATGCGGCAGCTCCCGCGGAGCCGGTTGCTGCCGCCGTAGGCGTTGCCGCCGGTGGCGCCGAGGGGTCCCGCCTGCTGCTCCAGGAACCGGCCGAGCTGCCCATCTGCCTGGTCCACGTCGGATCCGACGGCGAGGTGCTGGCCGACCTGGACGGTGAGATAACCGGAGCCGTCACCGGCCGCTACCTCGGCGACGGGATCGATCCGGACGACGCCGCCCTCGCAGCGGACGCTGCGGGCAGTGCGGCAGCATCCGGCCCAGACCTTATCGACGGCCTCGAGCTCTCCGATTACTTCGAGGGGACGATGGATCCGGCCGCTACCGTGCAGGCACTTTCGGACACGGCCCTGGGCCAGCTGGCCGACGCCCTGTACCGCCACCTGGACACCCCCACCCCCACCTTCGGCGCCCACACCTGGTATGAGCTCGCCGCCGAAGAGTTGCAGCAGCGCTACCGCGCCCTGGACGGTGCCGGGCTTGAGGTTGCCGCTCTGGACAGCGCACCCCTGGACACCGCAATGCTGGAAGGTGTTGCTTCGGACAGTGCAGTGCTGGAAGGCGCCGCCCTGGAGGGCGTTGAGCCCGTTGGCGAGGGCCCGGACGGTGCGGCCGTGGACAGCGTTACGGACGGCCCGGCGGAAGGCGAACTCGCCTCGGGGCCGGCTCTGGCCTGAACCCCGGGACGCGGCGGCGCTAGGCTGTGACCATGAACACTCCTGCGCAAGGGTCATCCGCCGCGCCGCTCACCGCCCTGATCACCGGCGCAACGGCCGGCCTCGGGGCCGAATTCGCCCGCCAGCTCGCCCAGCAGGGGCACAACGTGGTCCTCGTGGCACGGGACGAGGAGCGGCTCCGGTCCCGCGCGGCTGAGCTGGAAAACAATTACGGGGTCCGGACGGAAGTACTCGCCGCGGACCTGGCGGACGACGGCGGTGTGGCCGCCGTCGTCGAACGCCTGAGCGACCCGGAGCGCCCGGTGGAGATCCTGGTCAACAACGCCGGGCTCGGGCTGCTCCACTCCTTCGCGGACAATGACATCGCCGAGGAGAAACGGCACCTCAAGCTGCACGTCGAGACGGCGATGGAACTGACGCACGCCGCGCTGCAGGGCATGCTGGAGCGGCGGTCCGGCCGGGTGATCAACGTGGCGAGCGTGGCCGCCTTCCTCCCGCGCGAAACCTATTCCGCGGCGAAGGCATGGCTGCTCAGCTTCAGCCGCTGGGCCAATCTGGCGTACGCCGGCCGAGGGGTAAAGGTGACTGCTGTCTGCCCTGGCTTCACGCACACCGAATTCCACGATCGGATGGGCATGGACAAGACGGCGGCGCCGTCCTGGATGTGGCTGCAGGCCGACCGTGTGGTCCGCGAAGGCCTCGCCGACAACGAAAAGGGCAAGGCCGTGTCCATTCCGAGCCGGAGGTACAAGCTCCTCACGGCGGCGGCACGTGTGCTGCCCGCGCGGCTTGTGGCAGGGCCGCCGCGGCGCGCGAAGTAGCGGCCGCCGGGCCTACGCGCCCGATGCGGGGGCGGGACGCCGGCGGCGCCTGATCAGGACCACGACGGCGATGCCGGTGACGGCGCCGATCAGTGTCTCCACTGCCCGCTCGGCCACCAGCAACCGGGGATTGGCCGGCACCGCCAGCTGCGTCATCAACAGGATGACGGGCGTGAAGGAGACCATCGCGAGCCCATAGTGCCGTGTCATGAAGAGTTCGGTGGTGAACTGCAGGACAATCACCAGCACCGCGAGAACCGCCGTCTCGTGGCCGGGGAGGAGCCGCAGCGGCGACCCGGCCCAGGGGAACAGCACTGCGGCCACCAGCACAAGGCCCAGCAGTGTGCCGACGATCCGGTGCAGCCCGCGGTAAACGCTGCTCGGCAGGTCCGCCCCCGCGAGCGGCACCGCTGCGGCGGCCATGGCCCAGTGCGGGTGCCCGCTTCCGCTGAGGACCCCGACGGCGCCGGCCGCGCCGACGGCGGTTAGGTACCGGCCGGCGTGGATCCAGGCTGACCGGCGCCGGGCCCCGCGCAGGGCCGGGACATCACGTTCCGCGCCGCGTTCCCACGCCCTGCCCCGCACCCAGCCGCCAAAACCCACGGCGAGGGACCAGGCGGCCGACAGGGCGCCGATCAGGACAGCGGTGTGCCAGTGCACGGTTGTGGGAACGGAGGCGCAGGCGCCCAGTGCCAGGATTCCAAAGAACGGGCCGTTCGGCCTGAGACCAACCTTGTCAGCGAAGAGTGATCCGACGGCGGCCAGCACCGACTCGACGGCCACGAGAGACCACGAGTGGAGCTGGTTCACCGAGAGCGCGACGCCGACGCCCAGGCCGCCGACCAGGACAAGGGCCGCCTGAAGCTGGTGCTTGAGCCTGAGCTGGTGCGGTTCAGAGCGGCCGTACATCCCGGTGAGGGCGCCGAACACGGCGTAGATGATGAGGTCCGGTCGCCCGGCCGCTAGCAGCAGCAGCGACGGGGCAGCCACGCTGACGGCGACGCGCAGCGCCGAGACACTGTCACGGTTTTTCGGGCCGAGCCGGTGCAAGACGCGGACATGCCGCAACAGGGACTGCACGCGGACCTCCAGGGGTGCGGGGGATAACGGGGGTGGCTTGCTTCCGGGGAGCAATTCAGCGACGGGTGCCGGGCGCTGACGACCCGTCGACGCGCCAAAGGCCTGCCCCGCGTGCTTCCCCCAATGGAAAAGCGCGCGGGACAGGCCTCTACGGGCGGGGCGCTGGACTACGTGGGCCTGGACCAGGTCCAGGCCCACGGGCCGGGACTAGGCCCGGGCGGGCACCTTCCCGGCGTCCCCGTCGGTTGCATCGGCCGGGGTAAGCGGCATGTCCATGTGCTCAAGGTCGATCAGCGGGTTCTCGTCCTGGGTGGCGACGAGCTCGCGGGCCTCGGCCGGGGTGTCCACGCTGGGCATGGAGCCCGGCAGCGGCATCTGGGCGGATTCCTTGAGGAAGTAGATTGCCACGGCGCCGATCGCCGAGGTGGCCATCAGGTAGTAGGCCGGCATCATGTCGTTGCCGGTGGCGTTGATCAGGGCGGCCACGATGAACGGGGTGGTGCCGCCGAAGATGGCTACCGAGAAGTTGTACGCGATGCCCATGGCGCCGTAGCGGCTGGCCGTGGGGAACTGGGCCGGCAGGGCCGAGGCCAGGTTGGCCACGTAGAACGTCACCGGGAAAGCGATCAGGGCAAGGCCGGCCAGGGTGGACCAGATCTCGCCGACGCCGATCAGCAGGAACGCCGGGGCAGCCAGGACAACGGTGCTCAGGGCGCCGATCCACAGCACGGGCCGGCGGCCGATCCGGTCGGAGAGCTTGCCGGTCAGCGGGATGCAGAGGCTCATGATAACCAGCACGGGGATGGTCAGCAGGGTGCCGTGCACTTCGTCGTAGCCCTTGGACTCGGTGAGGTACGTCGGCATATAGGAGGTCAGGGCGTAGCCGGCGGTGTTGGCCGCGGCCACCAGGATCATCGCGACGATGATGGAGCGCCAGTAGGCCTTCACGATGCCCACCGGACCCTTGGACGCAGCCGCGTCAGCGGCGGTGGCGTCCTTGGCGAGGTTTTCCTGTGCATCCAGGGTGGCCTGGAACTGGGGGGACTCCTCGATCTTGCTCCGGAAGTACACCGCGATCAGGCCCAGCGGACCGGCCAGCAGGAACGGAATGCGCCAGCCCCACTGCTCCATGGTGTCCTGGCCGAGGGTCAGCTGCAGCACCGACACGAGGGCTGCGCCGGCGGCGAAGCCGAGGTAGCTGCCCATGTCCAGGAAGCTCGCGAAGAAACCGCGCCGTTTGTCCGGCGCGTACTCGCTCACGAAGGTCGTGGCACCGGCGTACTCGCCACCGGTGGAGAAGCCCTGGATCACCTTGAACAGGACCAGCAGGACTGCGGCCCAGATGCCGATCTGGGCGTAGCCGGGCAGGAGGCCGACGGCGAAGGTGCTGGCGGCCATGATCATCAGGGTCGCGGCGAGGACCTTCTGCCGGCCGATCTTGTCGCCAAGCCAGCCGAACACGACTCCGCCGAGGGGGCGGGCGATGAAGGTGGCGGCGAAGGTGCCGAGCAGGAAGAGGGTCTGGACGGACTTGTCCGCTTCCGGCAGGAACACCGGTCCCATGGTGGTGATCAGGTAGCCGAACACGCCGACGTCGTACCATTCCATGGTGTTACCCACGATGGTGCCGCCAAGCGCTTTCTTAAGCATCGGCTGATCGACGACGTTGACGTCGGACTCGCGGAGTCGACGGCGACGAAGCCGTGGTTTCTTGGCGCCCCGGGGTGCGCCTTGGTTAGTTCCGCCGGCGTTCAAAACGCCTGCTGAAGAGTCGGTCGTGCTTCGGTCTTTGGGCATTTGGGCAACTCCTGTGGAGGTCATTTGCTTGCGACTTATAGCTGCCCCGCTCCGGGCAGGCTTTCAATTTTACGCGATTTCCATGGCGTTTCCGATTTCGGTGGCGTATGATCCGCCGATTCCGGGGTCTGAAGGGCGCGGATCGGACCGCGGGCACTCGCGATTTATCCGCGTGGTTCTTGGAAAGTAGGCAGTTCCCTTATCTTTTTGGAAACTTTTTTCGCCGTCGGCCCGTTTGGAGCGTTTGCGCCCCCGTTTCAGCCCCGGTTTCGGTCTTCCCGGGGGTCCGCGGCGGGTGGCCGGACCAGGCGGATTTCGGGCAGTTCCTCCCAGTCGGCCGGCAACAGCTTCCGGACCCCGTCCGGCGCGAACCCGTGCCGGGCGTAGAAGGCCCTGGCCCGCGGGTTGTCTTCGAGCACCCACAGGTAGGCGGGCGAGCCGTCCAGGGCTGCCTCGAGCAGCGCGGCGCCGAGCCCGCTGCCGTAGGTGCGGCGCAGCGTGTACAGGGAGAATAGCTCCCGTTCCTGCGGCCGGTCCGCATCCCTCCCGGGGCCGGCGTCGGCGAATCCCACGATCTCCCCGACCTCGTCCACAGCGATGATCCGGGGGTCTGTGGCTTGCCGGAGATACGGGCGGCGCTGCTCCGTCCGCTCGCCGATGCTGGCGCGCCGGGCGGCAAAGAACGACGGTGTAAGGAGCCCGGCGTAGCACTCCTCACGGACCGCGGTGTGCATGCGGACCAGGGCGTCGGCGTCGTCGGCAGTGGCCTGGCGGAGGGTGTAGTCCATGCCACTAGCCTAGAGACATCTCGCCGGCGCCGACCTACGATTGGGGGACGCTTCATTTCATCGCAGAAAGGAAGAGCCATGGCGGATCATCACTCGAAAGAAGAGATCGAGCCTGAGGTTGCCAGTCACCTCGCGGAGTCCATGGACGAGGTCCCCGGGCCGGAGAGCAAGCGGCCGGAACCGCCCTCACCGGCCGAAGGCCATGAGTGGCCGGACGGGAGCGGAAAGCACCGGCACCCGAAGGACCGCGATGTTGTCCGCGGGCAGCAGGCGCAGCAAGTGGCCGACGCGGCCATCCACCGGCAAAGCCGCCCGCAGATCCCGCACCACGACTAAGAACCATGAGGGCCCGCCACGGCGGGCCCTCACTTATTTTCGTCGACGACGTCGGCCGGGGTCTTGTCGAGGCGCCAGCCGCGCCAGACCGGGTGGCGGAGCTTGCCACTCCCGGTCCAGTCGCCGAACGTGACCTCGCCGACCAGCCGCGCCGACACCCAGTGCGCGCCGGCGGCGTCCTCCGCCGGCACGTCCGCGAAGGGCGAGGTCTTGCGCGGGATGGCGTCGAGCTGCTGGCGCAGCTCCCCGAGCTCGCGGGTGCTGAATCCGCTGCCCACACGTCCCACATAGCGCAGTTTGGTCCCGTCCGGGATACCCAGCAGCAGTGAACCGACGGAGTCGCGGCGCCCGCCGTTGCCGGGCCGCCAGCCGCCCACCACCACTTCCTGGGTCTTCTCGAATTTCAGCTTGAGCCAGGACCGGCTCCGCTGCCCGACGTAGCGGCCGCCGGTACGTTTGGCCATGACGCCCTCGAGCCCCAGCTCCTCTGCGCTTTCGAGGATGTGCCCGACGTCGGCCTCGATCACCTCGGAGAGGTCCACCGGGCAGGCGCCGTCCCCGGGCCGGGACCTGAAGAAGGCTTCCAGCCGGCTCCGCCGCTCCCGCAGGGGGCGCCGCCGGAGGTCCTCGCCGCCCTCGGTGAGCAGGTCGAAGAGCAGTAGGCGCACCGGGGTGGCGGCCTGCGCCTTCGCGACGTCGGCGGCCTTGCTGAGTTTCATGCGGCCCTGCAGCAGGCCGAAGTCGGGCCGGCCGGCCGATCCGACGGCGATGATCTCGCCGTCGGCGGCGAAGTCCTGCGGCGGCCAGCAGGACCGGTCC
>ENA-OWNT01004599-OWNT01004599.1-seawater-metagenome-genome-assembly--contig:-NODE-4599-length-11974-cov-3.948811_pt1 | contig 11974 bp, 9 predicted proteins | sample MGYA00238136_ERZ651165 | MGnify/ENA primary metagenome ERZ651165 (study PRJEB26861, sample SAMN08777766) | seawater metagenome | isolation source: coastal seawater | place: USA: Florida | collected... | reverse complement strand
CTGGCATCGGTTCGTGCCCTAGAGAACTGGCCTAACGGCGTTCCGGAAAATGACGAGGTTGATGCGCCTGCAGAAAAACGGGGAAAACTCTCCAACTGCGATGCTGATGACGCGGCGGGCGCAAGCAGTTCTTCTGAGCCAGCAAGCAGTTCTTTTGAGCCAGCAAGCAGTGATACATGGCCGAAGACAGTTCCGCCTCGGCTACGCGTGGGCCCTACAAGCGCACCACATCGCAGAGATGCTGCATTAATACACGCCATATTTTCGATTCTCGTACAAGCATGCAGCAATAGCACCCTTTCCTTAGCGGTTCCCCTCACTGTGCTTAAAGAAGGACAAGGTGGAACGGCTGACGACTTTGGCATTTTGAGGTTCGCAGTAACGGAGACGGCTACCATCAAAGCTTCCATTCGCAAACTCCTCCCTGTAAGTGCCATTGTGTTTTGAGTCTTTGCGGGAGCTTTGTGTTGAACAATTTTGGTGTGACGTGGTATTTGTCAGGCTTTTCAGCGGCCCGGAGGCCTTGTCTTATTTGTGTACAGTCTGTTGCTGTCGCGGACACCTGACATTGTCCGCGAGGATATGGATGAACCGGGCTCACTCACCGCGGAATTTGGGCATGGAACGCAAGAACTCATGAACTTGCTTCTGAGCGGCCGTGCTGTAAGTCAAGTTTTTGACGGAGTCAAACCACTGGGCGACAGCGGTCTTGTTTTGCGAGGCATCGAAGGTCAAACCGACATTGGGTTCTTGTCATTCCATGAGGCAATGAGGCAAGTGTCGGTACTCAGTACTATCACACACTGTTGTAACTGGAATGTGACTGGTTCGATTGCATATGCAGGTATTGTCAGGTGGGCACATTCCTCAAGAATCCGCGGTTCCCGATTTTTGTTGTGAGCAGTGGGGAACATCTAACAGTCCTGTTTTGTGCGGATCGAAAGTTGGTGCAAAGATCTGACCAAGAAAAGCTCTACGACCAAGCAAGTTTGACAGTTGGACGCCGTTGTGGTGCTTGTTGTTATATCACGCCGCCTGCTCTTGACATGCATCTGGGTGATATATTTGGTAGGCTAGACGCGCATTCAACGCGAGAGACATTCAAGAGAGCGGCTTTGTAGGAGTCGATCAACTTCCTTCACTTTTGGCGGAATCGATTTCAGGGCTTTCACGGGGCTCTCAACCATCGTCTGCCGGGCCAAGTGACGGCGCACAATCCGCTGCGGTTTCCAACTATGACTTAAACTTCGTGAAACGCCGCGTCAATAAAGAAGGTATGGGCATTGTTCTGTGGAATAACTTTTGGGACGCGCTGCGCCAGCTCTGGTCCTCGCCGGACCCCATTTCAGTACGTTCAGTCTTGGTTTTCGGGTGTTGTTGACCCATTTGCGTGTGAAAGTTGAGTCCCTGTGGTTGGTCTAGGTGTTCCGGCGCCATTTTGAGGCGCTCGATCAGGACTCTGCAGGGTTTTTGCCCAATGCTCGTTTGGCCGATTTATTAGCGAGCGTTAAGACAGAGATTCCGCTGCGTCAATATGACCTGGTTTGATTGTACCATGTGTTCCGTTCTCCTGGTACCAGTTTGGTGTGATGACTGTATATTGCGGCGGCGTAGGTTTCTTTAACACGATCCCTCGATGCAGATCGATTTGGTGTTATAATGTGAGTGTGTTTACAGCTTTGGAACGAATGATGTGCTCGCGCATACTGATGTTCGGGAACGAATGGGGCATAGGTGGACCAGTTTAGAAAATAAAATCGCCAGCATCGTGATGGAGCCGTCTGTACGTTGTGCACTGTGTGTCGTCCCCACCAACAGCAACCACACCTCACTCGTTGTTGCTGTATTGTCAAGGCAACATCACGGAACTCCATCAGTGCCCCAATCGAGTATCATGAGTTTGAAATGTACTACTACAACGGGCTAGAGCGCCGAATCCAGGGGATTTTGAAGGGCCCCCAATTTCAGGTGTGTGGCCTTGAGTCGTTGGTAGAGTCACACGAGTGCGATGTTACGAACCGCTGCTGGCTGTGCTTTAGAACTTTGGAATGAAAATGCTGTCGAAAGACGACATTCGAAGTGTCGAACACATGTCTGGGACAGCGTACGAACACGTCATTGACGACTTCGACAAGTAATCGCGCTGAGTGACGCTGTTGTACTCTTCCTCGTAGGTGCAAGCTGGAGCAGGTCATACGGACAAGGTTTGAAATGTCAGTTTTTGATTGGCGAGGACAACAGATGCCCAGCATCGATGGGTAAAAGTTCGTTCTTTGGAAAGTAGATCTAACAAAAGAAACCAACAATTCGCTTTTATTATTTCACGTTATTCTTACATTGGGTGTTCATGTATGCATTGTGGTTGTGAGCGTAGTGAGTGTAGTTCTCCAATCACTCGCAATCAACTCGACAATTTAGGCAGAGCGTTGTTTTTTGACGGCTTTGAATGGGCCGTGGTTGCTCTGAGTCACGGTCCACTCGTCAGTGACAGCTCCACCGTTGTTGACCACGTGCTCGTACGTCAGGGTCGTGGAGTTGTAGGCCTGCAGATAAAGCACGAGGTTGAAAACATACACGCACAAGCCTGAAAGTGATAACGACACGCTGCTACGAACCGTGATGCGAGCGTAAGCGCCACCATCACCGAGCATGCGGCAGAAGCCACCAGGAGCCTACAACACCAACATTGAATGTGAATCAGTGCACTTTGGCAGCGCGTGTCACTGCAATGAGTCGCACTCACCGTGCAATTCTTGACATCATAATCTCCAACCACTCCAGGAACTCCACCGTTCCCTGCAGCGAGAAAAGAAACAAAATTGCTGATTAAATCTCAGGCACTACGAAACAGATTACTTGCACGATGCCAAGTGTGGTCCCGTTCGGTCGACGATAATGTGATAACGTACCCTCAGTGATATGGATGGTGCCCTTCGGCTCGTCGAAACTTTGCTCACCGTCACAGAGTTCACCTACAGCATGGTCGCGACGTCATCATCGATATGGTGGCCGGGGAGACGTTGGTCCTCAAAGAGCAGAGAAAAGCTGGCGCACCTTTGGTGAAGTCGCAAAGAGGCCACATTGATTCGTAACTGTGCACGTGGCCTGCGTTGTAAAGATCCACGCCATACTGGGTGAAGAGTGGCTGCAGCTTCTCACCAATGCCGACCATGAAGTCAGCCACTGTCTCGCAGCTTTCGTCATCGGCATCACATCTACGAACAACACAAGAGTGATTAATGAATATTCACAGGAGTGCGCAACTATCGAGCAAAATACTCACTGGACGTAGTCGACATTCTCTGCATACATGTCGTAGTGTTCCACGTTTTCGTCCTCCAGGTAATGTTCCAGACTGAGAGTTTGCGGCTTCGCCTCCTGCATCGCTTGCGACCAGACGGGGAAGTGCGAGGAAACAATGATCCAGGGCGTCACATCCCGATTCGCGTTCGCATACTCCAAGTCTTCCGCTAGCCAGGCCAGCTGGTCGTCGTCCAAGTCGTTAAGGTCCAAACCTGCATAATGGATCAATCCGATGTCAATACTGCCGTACCGACTGGTGTTGCTCGGAACAGGCCCGTGGAGTCCCAGTGCATAGAAGGTTCCTTGACTCAAGTGGCGTCCAAGGGCAGTAGTTGCGGTGGTGTGGAGTGGCGGGGTTGATGGCCGAGCATGCTTGGCGCCAGACTTAGTCTTTTCAGCGTCTGCCTGTGTTCCGTACACTTCGCCCCAAGCGATGGCTTCGTAGTGTGCGTAGTGGTCTCCATCAGAAGATTCATGATTTCCAATGATGGGGAACCACGGGCACTGCGACAACACCTTTTGGAATGCGTTCATATACGCGTCCCCACGGCGGTCGTTGGAGAACCCGATGTTGTATGCATGATCACCCATGTGGATCACTGCATCAATGCTTCCGGCTTGGCAGTCAGTGATCAAATTTTCCATGCAGTTGTAGTGCGAATGACCCATGTCCCCGTAGGTGGCAATGCGTGTTGGCTTATCGGTTTGGCCAGCGAGCACAGGTCCACGGAAAGTGAACGTGTCACTCCATTCCGCATCAGCGGAGCCACTCTTCACCTTGTAGCTGTACATGGTTCCTGGCTCAAGCTTCGGGAAACGTACGTAATGCATGGAGTACGGGAAGGCATATCGACCATCATCACCAGCAGCGGGAGCCGTTACGTTGCTGCGGCCCGGAGGAGCGTACCAGTGCGTCAGCCCAGAAATGGTGGTGTTGTCCCCGCCGACTGTTCCGAACTCGGCAACCGGAGGATCGGTGGCGTTGACGTCCTCGTAAGTGACGAAGCCGACGACGACAATGCCGCTGGCGGCAAGCTGCAGGTTAATTTGCTCAGGAACATGCTTTGCCGGCGTGCAGTATTGAGTCGCGTTTTCTCCAGGGACTGGGTCTTTGCAGAAGCACCACGGGCCCTCGTAGCTGTCGTAAATGTATGTGTCGCCGTCTTTTTCTGCACAGTCGCATTCATTGTCACCTGCGTGAGCTGCGGGCATCGCACAGGAACTTCCGGCTGCAGCAACGGAGTCGGGGTCAACAAAGAGGTCGTTGATGAACTTCTGCATGGTGGCGTTGGAACCACCCGCGCTGGCCCACGGCAAGCAGCCGTTTGTGCATGCGGAGGCGTACTGCGGCATAATGACGTCGTACATGTTGCCCACAACAACGGCGGGCGACAAGGACAACAAAAGGCTGGAGATTTTCATGTTGGGGAGAAGCTTTTGAATATAGGTCAACCGTACAAGAAATGCGATTCGACTTTCGTGCGACGAAATTGGCGCGGTCTTTTCTGTGCTCCCTTAAGTTCGTCTCCTTCCCGCGTCCCCTCGATTGCTTCACAGTTGAGGGCCACTCTCAAAGCCCCCGGTCGATCATTCGATCAACGCCAGTGCTGCAAAGCAACACCAAACAGTCATGGAACACCACAATGCTCAACACCCTGAACAGATACCGCACGAATGGTCGAACGCCACCAACCTGGCGAACACTTGAACCAACCTGGTCAACACTCGGCTACTCAACCACCCAAGCAGCACAACACGCGTGACCCGTGAACAACGCGTGTGCACGACGAACAGAACGAACAGCACGAACAGCACGAACAACAAACAACAACGAACACAACACCCAACAACCAACGAACAACAACAAACTAACGGCCACAACTCACCACAACTCACAACTCACAACAAACCAACGACCACAATAACTCAAAGCGAACGAAGGCAACAAAAGAAGGCAACAAACGAACGAACGAACGAACGAACGAACGAACGAACGAACGAACGACGATCAACAAACAGATGAGAACAGATGACATCATACACACAGACAACATACGTTCATACGATGAAAACACCACCGACATACTCGACCATAGAACAAAAGAGAACGAGAACGAGAAGTGACAGTGATGAGTGCAGCAGTGCAGCAGTGCAGCAGTGCAGCAGTGCAGCAGTGCAGCAGGACCACCAAAAGATATTCTCTTGGTGTTTGCGTGCGCGTGTTTGTTTGTGTGCGTGTGCACGAGCAAAGTCGTGCGACGCCGTTCGTTCGTTCGTTCGTTCGTTCGACGCCGTTCGCCGTTCGTCAGTCATTGTGCTTTCGTTCGCCGTTCGTCGTTGCGACAGCGCGCTGTGAGTGAGTGAGTGAGTGAGTGAGTGAATGACAGTGAGTGAGTGACAGTGAGTGAGTGGGCAGTGGTGAAACACACAGCGACCGCCCTCACTCACTCACTGTCACTCACTCACTCACTGTCACTCACTCACTGTCACTCAGCGACTCGTGTGGCGGATTCGGCTCCCACGATGAATGCATTTCAATTCCATAAATCACAGTCCATGAAGTACTACGGAGAACGCTTCACTGAAAGTACGCATGTTTGAATGTGTACTACTGGTGTTTCAAATACTTGAATAAACAAACTAATGCAAATCGAAGTTTGGAAGATAACCACACAATCCCGAAACGGGAGAGGAAGGGTGCAGGCAGTCGGCTGCCGCAGATTCGAAGGCGGGGCTCGAAGTAGTGAAATAAGGGACATACAGTATCTAAATTGTGTAACTTTAACACTGCTTTCACGCTTCACAAAAATGAAATATGCTGTAGAATGATTGAAGACTACAGAATAAGCAGGCGCGGAGGAAGGCTGAGGTGACGGACATAGTATCTATAAACAGGAATTTGAGTGAGTGAGGGAGTGAGTGAGTGAGTGAGTGAGTGAGTGAGTGAGGGAGGGTGTGGAGTGTGGGAGTCGTTGCAGGCAGTCGCGAGTGGTGGACGGTGGTAAAGTACGGTGGTTGTTTGTTGTTTGAACTGCCTGCCTGACGTCTGTCGAACTTTCTTCCGTCGCCGTTGTCGTTGTCGTTGTTGTTGTCGTTGTCGTTCGTTGTCGTTGTCGTTCGTTGTCGTTGTCGTTGTCGTTGTCGTTCGTTGTCGTTATGGTAAAGTGTCGTTATCCAAGCAATGAATAGACTACTACCACGCACGCACTCACTCACGCCGAAACGCGATGAGGACGACGCGTTGTCGTTCGTCGCCGTTCGTCGTCGTTCGTCGTCGTTCGTCGCCGTTCGTCGCCGTTCGTCGTGGTTCGTCGTGGTTCGTCGTCGTTCGTTGGGACTTTCGTTTGTGACACTGTGTTCTTGCAAGGCGTCGTCGTCTTTCGTCGTCGTTTGTCGTTCGTCGTCGTTCGTTGCGGACTTTCTTTTGTGACACTGTGTTCTTGCAAGGCGTCGTCGTCGTCGTCGTCGTTCGTCGTCGTTCGTCGTCATTCGCCGTCTGTTGTCTTCCGTCGTCGTCATTCGCCGTCTGTTGTCTTCCGTCGTCGTCCGTCGTCGCTATCGTTTGTCGTTCGTCGTTGGTTGTTATGTACTCGAGTACTGTACTCGAGTATGGCACACTCGTTGCCGGCGGTGTTCTTTGGCTTGTGGCTGATCGACGTGGTTTGTGTGGGGTTGTTGTGACAAAGTGCCTGTGAAACGAAGAGATGACGCACGTTCTTTTCACACAGCTGAGTGTGCCTCAGCAAGAGTGGATACTGTTCGAGTTGCTTGCGTTTCCGTGACGGTGGACGGCACACTCACACGTCCCAACTTAGTAACTGATGGTTCACGGGTCCCTTGAATTGTCAACGATTCATGGCTGAGCTTGTTTGTCTTTCTTCGCAACAGCGATTGCACAGCAGCAACTTTTACTCGATTTGTGAAAGGTGCCGTTGTTGTCACCAGTGCATCGACAGCCGACTCCTTGTAGCGGCACGTGTCCCAATTCTGGCGAGTAAGCGAGTCCACTCGTAGTGCTCAGGGTTATCAATGGAGAACGTGGTGCGGGCATGGAGCCCGCCGCCACCGCGGGCGCGAAAGAAGGGCTCTGGCAAAGGGGCTCGCAGTGGAGATTTATCGGCGTCCGTTGTGTGGCGGTCAAACGCGCATCTCGGCGCCTACCGCAACAAGCATCTCCGTGACTACCATGACGAGAAAATGAAGAAACGGCTGCACAGTGTGAAATCGACTGTCTCGACAAGGCTAGATCCCGCCGTCTCGCGCACACGTCGCCGTGGGAAAAAGAAGCGCAAGAAAAGAATTGTGACTAAAACCTTGACTGGGGGCGCACTTACACGGTCATCTTCCAGCCGGAAGTCGAGGACCGCCAAAACGACGCGCAAACCAAGCCAACGACGTGATGCATTGGACGAGGCAGGCGACGGTAGCGGGCACAAACTGTCGCTGGAAGAAGCCATTGCGGTTCTGAAGGCTCACTCTGTGCAAGTTCAAGATCCAGTGGTAGATGCCGCACGAGCAAGCGAGTCGTTCTCGGACGTTTCATCCAGCGAGTCAGATGACTTTGATGCATCAGCGGCGCTGGAAGCAGCGCTCGCGAAGCAGAAAGCAAAGGACGAGGCCAGAAAGGAGACAAAGAAGGCCGAGAAGAAAAAGCGTCAGTCTGCTCGCGCACAGCAGAAATCTGTGGCGAGATTGTCAACTGTGACGACGCGCCACTCCTCATCAGATGGAGCTAGGAGCGCATACGGCGCAATTCTCAGCCCAGCAGCTCGGCGCGCAGCATCGCTGTCAGCAAAGAGAGTGGGCTCCCCGCGACAGCAGCCCGCCGGCGCGAAAGCCGTCACGAGGAACCAGCAACCAAGAGCTAAGCCAGCACCTGCGAGGAGCCAGACGGCGCCAAAGGCAGCGAGCCGTCCGTCTGCTGCTAAAGTTGCAGCCAAACAACAGAATAGAAACTCGACCGCCAAGGATCCTACCGGCGCATTCAGTCGGCGAGCACCAAAACTTACGAGTACTGGGGAAACGAAAGCGTCTTCGCGAATGTCGAGTCGTGAGGCCAACAAAGCCGCCGCAAACTCTAGAAGCGCTGCCAAGAAGGGCACCGCGAAAACTTCAACCACGCGCCGAGCCTTGGGTGCACGTGTGGTCAAACAGGTGAAGTTGACTACGCAGGAACGCGTGCAGCGACTTTATGGTCTGTGCCGTCGACTCCAGGCAGACGAAAATATCTTGGATCCATACAATAAGCAAGGACTGCGCCGCGCCATTTATGCCGCCGACGCTGATCAAATGGGCTTTATCGACAACGTCGCTCTGCGGCCAATCATAGAAACTTTCACAACCGTATCTGGAAACGAGTGGGCTCAAATCAAGGGACTGTTCGACAAGGTACAGTGTTTATATGCAGTGACCCTTGAACTGTTGTGGTGCCAACGTCTCAACACACACTGCGTGCTCATACGTAGGATGGCGACGGGTTCATTAGCTACATGAAGTTGCTACGCTTTTTCGAAAAGCCTGTGCCAGAAGAAGAGAATGAACCAGCAGTTGAAGCAGCCAAACCAGCCGCGGATGCAGAAGGTCCTGCGAGTACACAGCAGACGGGAGGTGACACAGAACCGCCCGCAGTGTCAACGGCTTCCACAGCTAAGCCTCCTGTTGGAAGCAAAGCATTGTCATCGCCACGACGCCTGTCTGCTGCTGTCTCAGCTGCCGCAGCCGCATCCTCACAGTCGAATTCAACGACTGCTCTCAACGCGTCGCGACGGTCATTGAACTCCAGCGTGCGTTCGACAAATTCGTACAACTACGACTCCGATGAGTTTGACTCTGACGGGTATGGCGACGACTTCGATTCAATTGATGGTGGCTCCGACGAGGAGGATATTCTGTCCCGAAGCAAACGGTTGTCTGTTGCGAAAGTGGAAGCAAACGAAAATCGAAAGTCGCAGGACTTTGTGAACTTGGAGAAGAAGTTGGCCGCGGTACCTGCGGCAGGTGCGCAACGACTGAAGGATGCAATCAACGCTGCAGGCCAGGTATCCCGCTCACTCTTTGCCATAATTTCGCGGTATCACTTCACACTCACACGATGGGCCAATGTTCAGGTGGAAGGCAACTCGCGCGCCATCGATTTGACGAATTTACGCTTGATTCTCTCCGCACACGTTGCTGGACTTGACAAGTCGCACTGGAAGGCATTGGAGGTTTGTGGGTGGACAGTGATTGTGTGGCGACATATGCATCCGTTTGTTCTCATTTTTGCTGTGTTGCGTTTTGTCGGCGCTCTTGTGCAAGACTGTATTCGCGAGTTCATCAACGAGCAAGACTATTGATTGTGAAGCACTGTGCGCGTACATCGGAGGCCGTGATTGACGCAGTTGGCAAGACCCCAATGAAAGTTCAGTGTAATAATTTAAAAGGGAAGTTCTACCGACTCCAGCGCGGCAATCTTCATTGAGTTTCGATAATGCGAGTATGTTTCAAGATTGATTCGACTAAACTGCGATGTTCCTGCCGCGAACAACAACATGCATGGCGAACGACGGTCATCAAAGCGCTACGAACATATGAAGAAAGAAAGTTGTTCAGAAAATTGTGCACCCACCAAGTCCATGTTAGCTGCCAGAATGTCTAAATCGCGCTCGCCTTGCCAAATGGCCTTCAATAGAACAACAAGGTGAACGCTCGACAAGGAATACTGTCAGTGACATAGGTATCGAAATGCACCATACCTCCGCGGCGGGTTTCAAGTTTTTCCAGCCTTGAGCTTCGAGGTCATCAAAAGCTTTGGTTTTCACGAAAACTGAAATCCTGTCATTTTCATTCAACCATGGAACAGCGGCAATGGCTTGAAGGATGGGATCCATAGCCTGGAGGATCTCCTCGACGGTCCGTGGCGCCTGTGCAGCCTGGTGCACTTCGGCGTCGTCATCTTCGTCATCGTCCCAGTTTTGCCGCTCCAACGATTCTTGCGATTTCCAAAACTTGTCATCCCAAGTAAATTCTGGTTGTGGGACACCCACGCTTTCGAACAGAGCTGTGAGTTGCTTCTTGACGAGATTCTTGCAGTCACCCCCGGTTGTTCGTAACTGAAAATTAACTTGCTTGAGTTGTTCGTCGTCTTGCACGTAGAACTTCATGGCAATTTTCTGGGCTGGCATGAAGTCTTCTTCCGGGTTTGACACGTTGCTCAAAAAGCCCGTCAGCGCACTTAGGGACTCTTCGTTGACTTCCTGCTGCACCGGAAACGCACCGAACTTGTCCGGGTGCACCTTTGCCACAAAAAGGCGCATTACTTTGCTGAGTGGTGCTGGAGGTGCGGTCGACGTCTTGTCTTTGCGTTTATTCTTCAACTTTCGCCGGCGGCTGCGCTTCGCAAACTGGCGCACTCCCCCTAACCGTAGCGTTGGAGCAGGTGGCGTGGCGACAAATCCTGCGAATGCTGGTCGGCTGCGTGCCGACGCCATCACCGCAAGTCTATGGAACATGCTTGTTGACTTGTCTTTCTTCAAAAGAAAAGAAAATCAAATTATATTCTTCAGTTGTACTCCGTAGAAGGATCATGGAAAAAGTTGAAGAGAACCGCTGATGACTTCGGAGCATAAGCCCGACGCAACATTGCCACTTGCCTGCACTTCTTCAGGTCACCACGTCCTACGCCCACGTTCCCACGTTTGACGGTTACTTCTGCACGCCCACACATCTGCATGCCGCCGTCCGTTTGAACCACATCCCCACAAACAACTGTATACAAAATGCCCAACATTCTCACGTCGTCACGTCTGTCTGCACGTCGCCGCACACACACACACCAGCACACACACACACACACACACACACACACACACGCACACACAACTCTCTCTCTGCGCGTCCCTACACACCTACATCCGCCCGTCCCCGTGTTCGTCTGCGTGTATGGTCTCCACATCAATTAGAAAACTTGAAAACTTCAAACAGTCGCCGTCGTCGTCCGTCCACGTGGTGGTGGGTGGTGGCCGTCGTGTGGTTTTTGTCGAAGAGCGGAGTTGTGGCCAAATCGACAACAACAACAACGACAACGACGACGACGAAGACGAAGTCGACGACGAAGACGACATCTATACAGGCTGGCTTCCTAGAATGCCACCCGCAGTTCGTCGGTTGGTTGGTTGGTTCACTCACTCACACTGAAAGAAACACGACAACACAAATGTCAGTTCATACAGTACAATACGTAATGTTAGTTTTCTACAACTAGCATTTAGTACAGTACAGTGGATACACTTTCAATGTAATTTAATTGGGAAAAGGGAGAAGGGAACGACGGAGGAAGGGAACAGTCAGTGAGAGCATTGAAAGAAGTTGAAAGAAGTTGAAAGTTGAAGGTTGAAAGTTGAAAATTAAAATTGGAAATTCGGAAATTGAAATTCAGAATTCAATATTCAGAATTCAGAATTCAGAATGAGTGAGTGAGTGAGTGAGTGAGTGAGTGCGAGAGAGTGCGACGGAGAGAGTGAAGGTGATTGATTGATTCGGTGACAACAGCGACGGTGAGTGACGGTGAGTGACGTTGACGCGGTGACGCGGTGACGACTGACCGTGGTGACTTATTTGCCTTTTGCCTTCGTTCGGCTGTCTCGTCCCTGTCAGTCACTGTCAGTCACTGACTGTATCAGAGAAAAGTTTG
>ENA-OWNT01004597-OWNT01004597.1-seawater-metagenome-genome-assembly--contig:-NODE-4597-length-11976-cov-3.944365_pt1 | contig 11976 bp, 7 predicted proteins | sample MGYA00238136_ERZ651165 | MGnify/ENA primary metagenome ERZ651165 (study PRJEB26861, sample SAMN08777766) | seawater metagenome | isolation source: coastal seawater | place: USA: Florida | collected... | reverse complement strand
ACTACCATCTCGACACGACTTTGAAGGCAAGCCGCGCCTTCCTCGCCGCCCCGAACCGCAACGCCCGCCGCACCGCGCGCTGACCGCCTCCGCCGCTCGTCCGCGCGCCGCCTCCATGACGCGACTCCCGATCCTCCCCGCGCTCCTCCTCGCCACCCTCGTCGGCGCGAAGGACATCCCCGACGTCTTCATCCCCGTGGGACACGTCCCCCGGACCGTCGGAGGCTCGGTGGACGAGGAGGCGCTCCGGGCGGTTCGGCTCGACGAGGCCGCCTTGGCATCGGCGCGGGCGGAGCGAGAGAGCTTGCGCGCCGAGGGGGCCCGGACGGCGGCGACCCTGGAGGCGTCTCGGGATCAAGTGAAGCGGCATGAGACGGAGCGGCCCGAGGCGGCCGGGGAGGAGAGCAGCATCGATGGGCTGACCTCGGCCCTCGAGGCCGTGGCGGAGGAGCGCCGTGGCGTGCAGGAGCGGCACGATGCCGCCCGCACCACCGTGGAGATGGCCGAGCGGGACCGGGCGGCGCTGGAGCGGGCGCAGGCTGCCCTCGACGCCGACCGGCAGGCGGCGTCGGTGTGGCTGGCTCTGCACGAGCTCATCGGGGTCGGGGACGGCAAGGCGTTCAAGCTGTTCGCCCAGGCCCTCAACCTCGACCAGCTGCTGGTGCGGGCCAATCGTCACCTCGAGGCCCTCAACGAGCGGTACCACCTGGCGACCGTGCGGGATGACGTGGGCATGCCCACGCTGGAGTTCGAAGTGAGCGACCGGTGGAGGCCGGGCACCACCCGCTCGCTGAAGACGTTGTCGGGGGGCGAGTCCTTCCTGGTGTCGCTGGCGCTGGCGCTGGGGCTGTCCGACCTGCGGACCAGCTCGATGCCGGTGGAGACGCTGCTGCTGGACGAGGGCTTCGGGACGTTGGACCCGGCCACGCTGGACACCGCGCTGGCGGCGCTGCAGCAGCTGCAGGAGAGCGGGCGGCAGGTGGGGTTGATCAGCCACGTGGTGGGGCTGGAGGAGCGGATCGAGGCCCGGGTGCGGGTGGAGCCGCTGGGGGAAGGGAGGAGTCGGGTTCGGGTGGGGTGAGGTGTGGGGGAGATCGGGAGGGCCGTGCTTCGCCAGCACCGTCGGACGGTGGGGAGCGGAGCAGCGTCACACGGACCCAGCGCTCGTCCTTGTTCGTCTCCAGCCGCGGCTCCGTGCCGTTGAATGCTCGCATAGCGGCTCGCATCCGGGGGAAGCCCGTGCCTCGCTGCTCCATCAGGCCTCGGACGAGCAAGTAGTCGGCGATGGCCTCGTTCCTCGAACGGGGGGGGCCTCCTCCGACGACCGACTCGGGGGTCTTGTGATTCGGAAGGGCGCCGGGGCTACTGACCTCGACGCGGTCGTCGAACACGTCGACCATTACACGGGAGCCAAGCACGGCGTAGTCGCGGTGGGCGACTGCGTTGACCAGGGCCTCACGGAGGGCCCGCTGGGGGACGACCCACCCATCTTCGCGGAGCATGCCGCGGTAGCGCTCGGTGCGGCCGAGTCCCTTCAGCCACTCCTCCGCACGCTGCACCTGCTCGTCGACGCGACCACGCCCTTCGGCCACGGAGAGCACCTCACCGCCGCGATCGTTGCCCAGGTAGGCCGAGAGCTGCACGTGGAAGCCGCGGGTGACGTGGTGGGACTGCGGAGCCCGACCGAAACAGAGAACGCCGTAGAGCGAGGCTTCCAGATCTCCATCGCCGCTCCGGCCCAGGATCTCGGCGCGGAGAAGGTCCTCCTCCAGCCTCAGGTGGTTCGACGCCTCGACGTCGATGCCACGCCTCCGCATGTAGTCGGAGAAGACCTCCGAATCGATGTCTCCTGCCGTCGTGCCCGGGATGAGGCGCTCCTCGGTGAACACCACGCCGAAGGTGTTGTACAGCTCCATCAGCTCCGACTCGGTCGGATCTGCGTTGCTGCGGTGCCGCCGGACCAACACGCGACCCTTGTAGCGGAGGGGCTGTGGGCCCCGCATGCGAGCCACCTCGATCCAGTGGACCCAGCCACTCGTGTCGTCGTGGCGTCGAACCCGAGCTTGGATGGGAGCGCTCAAGCCATTCTGAAGTTGGTTCGTGAGCCGCTCCTGCACCTTCTCGGGGTCCATCCGTACGCCGTCGATACTCCCGTCATCCGTGACCCCGAGTACGATCAGGCCGCCGTGCGTGTTGGCGAAGGCGCAGGCTGATTCGAGCCAGTCATTCTCGCTGAACGAGCGAAAGCGCCCGAGCTCGGTCTCCTCGTTCTCCCCCGCCTCGATGCGCTTGATGACGTCGATCCAGTCCATGTTCGGTCCTCAGAAGCCGTATTTCGCTCGGCGCAGGCGGAAAGCGTCTTCACCGCCGTCGAGGGTCCGCAGGATGGCGTCTCGAACGGGCCTGTTCTCGATAGCACCCATCTCGGCGATCCGACCCTGCCGTGCCGTGGCTTCCAGCACGATCACCTGGTCGGCGTCTCCGTTGACCACGATGTTGGCGTTGTGCGTTGCGAAGATCACCTGCCGCTTGCCCTTGAGCCGGTGTAGTGCGGGAATGATGGTCTCATTCAGGAAACGATTGTCGAGCTCGTCCTCGGGTTGGTCGATCACCAGCGGGGTCGGATCGTCGGACTCGAGCACCAGCGAGAGCAGAACGGCCACCTTTCGGCCGCCGGACAGCTCGTCGAGACGTTTGGCATCGCCGTCCTCGACCCATTTCAGCTCGTAGCGATCGGGGCATCGCATGGCCTGGGCCTCCAGGCGGCTCTGCGCGGTCGACAACACCTCGATGAGGGAGTTCGACACCCGGTCCGAGAGTCCCAGGCCCTGGCTTGCTTGGAGCGCCTCACCGTGGCGACGGTCGCCAACGGCCTGGGCGATCTCCCGAAGTGCGGTGGCCGTCGCCTGTTCGCCGCCAGCGTTGTTCCACCAGCGGCTCAGTCCAGCGTTCTTCTGCCCCAGGAACCAGTCTTGGAGCCCCTGCTTGCGGCCCTCCTCCTTGACCTCGACTAGCACCCGGTCCTCGAAACGTCGTGCGATCTCCTCGCAGATCGCACGCATTGCCGCGCGATGGTCGGCGATGGCCGCGTCCCGGCGAGCGAGCAGCTGGGCGAACGCCGCTCTCGCCTCGTCGAGCTCCGCCAGGCGGCGATCGCGGACGTCCTTGTAGCGGTCGAAGTGCTGTGCGGCGCGAGCATTCGCTCCAAAGGTGTTGAGCTCCTCTGCGCTGCCTCCGGCGGCGACGAGGGCGGCCTGAATCTCCTCGGTGCGAGCGCGGAGCGTCTCGCTGGCTTCCTGGGTCAGGGCGTCCGCGCGCTTGCCCAGGGCAACCAAGCTCGTGAGGGCGTGGTGTGCGCCCATACGGGCTGCACGGGCGAGGTCGGCGACCGATGGCTCGTCGCCCGCCAGGGCGATCAGGGCCGCGTCATGGAGGGGCGGTGCGGCGAGTCCCTCGAGGGCTTCATGGAGCTCTTCCGCTGCGGTCAGATGGCGCTGGACGTCGTCTCGGAAGGCCACGGTCCGCGCTCGGTCCTGCTGGATGCGCGGCAGGTCTTTCGCTCCCACCTCGTCGAAGCGGGCGATGGCCGTTCGAGCCCTCTGGGTGCGCTGCAGTTCCTCCTCGGCGTCGCCGGCCTCCTCGCCGAGATCAATGATGCGAGGAATCAGCTGGGCAAGACGCTCGTCGAGGTGGATGAGCTCCTCGCGCTGAGCGATGAGGGATGTGGCTCTGCCGGGAATCAGGTGGAAGAGCAGGTTCTCGACGCTGTCTTCGTCGTCGCTGAGGGACTTGAGCTCGCCCTGAGAGAAGAAGCGCATCGGCGTGCGACGGTCGACCGGGATCGTTGGGTCTCCCGCGGGGCTGACGAGCGCGACCTGGGCGCCACCCGAGAGAAGCCCGTCGCGAGCCCGTGCGAGCACGGCAGCGCCGAGAGAGGAGCGTGGGTCGGGCAGACCCTTCTCCCCCTCGATGCACAGTCGGAGACCGTCGAGAAGGGTCGACTTCCCGGTCATGCTGCCACCGATGATGCAGGTAAGGTCCGGGCTGAAGCGGAAGACCTGGTCGCGGTGGAACGACGTACCGCCCTGCACGTGGGCTTCCCTGAGCCAGGGGCGTCCGAGAGGGCAGGGCTCGGGGAGGTCGGTGCGGACGCCGAGCTCCCCGTCGGGGAGGCGCGCGAAGGGGAGTCGAGTTCGCGCGTCTCGGGCAAGCAGCGCCTGGCGCAGGGCAGAGATGGTGGGCGCAGCCAGCTTCAGGAGGGTGAAGCGGTGGCCGAGTTCCCGGTCCTGGGGAGCAGCGCCGATTTTGGGGAGGTCGTTGGCGTCGCTGTTGTGGAGCAGAGCACGTCCGCGCTTGTAGGCGGCGCGGAGATTTCGGTTGGCGCAGTCTTCTTCTGCGGTCTTGTTACGACTCAGTTCCAGGGCAAGGATGCGGTCTTCGACCAGATCGGGGATGTCGTCAGATGGACGGTGGAAGATGCCGTTCCGCTGGGTCGGATGCGCCGCGATGACGACGTAGCCGTCGCGGCCCAGCGCTTTGGGGTCGTCGAGCGCTGCGAAGGCCTCTCTCGGCCTGAGGGTCGTCCGCTGCAGCTTGTGCTTGTCGTAGGGGGCTCGGCCTCCCATGATCGCGGAGAAGGAGGCCATGTATCGGTCCTTGTCGATCTCCGGGTCGAAGAGGAAGAGGAGGTGCAGGCCCTGCATTCCATCCTGGAAGTTGGGCTCGAAGCCGGGGTAGACCGCGAAGATCAGATCCCGGTAGGACGTGCCGTCTACACGGGCCCCCGTGAGCCACACGTCACGCACCGTCAGCGCCGCCGAGAAGCCCAGCTCGACGTAGGCGCAGTGGGGGGTCAGGCCGAGGACCTCGATGCCCTGGTCGATGGCCGCGTCGAGGACGTGCCGGGCATAGGCGTCGAGGAAGTCGGGGTCGTTCCGTTCGCCGTCGAGCCCGTTCGGGGGCTTGCGGGGAGGGTCGTCGAGGGTGTGGATGTGGAGGTCAGCCCTGAACCATCGGGTGCCGGGAACCTCGGACTGCCAGCGGGAAGTTGGGGCGAGGGGCATGGCGGGCTCTCTGGTCTGGTTGGGGGCCATGGAGGAGATGACCGGATGCTCGTGCCTCCGGGGCTATCCTGTTTCATCATCGTCACCGACAAGCGCTATCTCCTAGTAAACTGGTACTCATTCTTGATGTGCTGGTTGAAGTGTCGTCCCAGCGAGTCCGCCGACACGAAGGCTTCGTACTCGTCGTCGGGCACCTGCTGGTAGACGTAGATACTCGCTCCGGAGTGGAAGAGGACGTGGAGCTCCTTGGTGTTCGGGTCGTAGCCGACCATCTGGATGTTGCTAGATTGGACGGGATGGAGGTCAATCATGGTTACTCTTCTTGTTGTTGCTGTTGGGGGGCGGTCATGGTGGGAGAAAATGTGGCCCACCACGGCAGAGAGTGTTGCTATTGAAGGTCCTCAATGGTGCAGTCGAGAACGAATAGGAGGAACCTTCGCAGCGCGTCGTTTGTTCCGTCCGCTGCGATCTTCCTGTGAGCTCTCCAGGGTTTGTCTGAGGACCAATCCTCTCCCCATACCTCTCCTTCGAAATCTGGGCTGTGAAGTAGACGACGTGAGTTGTCTCCCCCCAGGAGATCCAGGATGCGGGCATTGGCTCCGCCATCTCCTTCGGCGTCTGCGTCATGAACCACGCGGTAGGGAATCTGAAACCCATTCAGAACTGTTTGGATTGCGGCGATGGTCCACTTGCCTTTGCAGTTCACGACAGTGGTCTCGTGAAGGCGCTGTCGAGCCTTCTCCATGTCGACTTCCCCCTCGCTAGCGAGGTGGCGCGCTGTCGCCCACAGCGCCGCCTGCTCTGTATCGCCTTCTACGAGACATACTCGCTTGGCGAACACCACTTCACTGACAGCAGGATCGAAGTCGAGGAGCATCCGGAGACGCTTCCTGGCGCTCTCGCGATCATCTCCGACGAAGACGTCATCACTACGCTGGCAGACACCCAGTTCGTCGCCATCGCGGCGGAGGAGGGCGATCCCGTCATGTCGGTCGGCCAGGTCAAGGAATGCGGGAGAGTGCGTGGTGCACACCACTTGGCCAGTGCCGGAGCGAGCGATGTTTACCAAGACGCTTCGCATCCGCCGCGCCATGTGTGGGTGAAGATAGATCTCTGGCTCCTCGATGAGCAGTAGAAGGCCGTTGTCGTTGCCGAGTTCATCTCCACGCTGCTGCGCAGCGGATTGCTCCGCATAGACCTCGAGCAGTGTGAGGATCAGGGCGCGTTGGGCTCCGTGCCCCTGGTGCCGTGGGTCCACCAGCACGTCCCGATCGAGGACTTGCAGCGTCGTCGACCTGGCGAGGTTGCGGGTTGGGTCTGGCGGCTCGAAGCCGAGCTCGACACTCACATCGATGAGGCGTCTCAGACGGCCGCTGATCATCTCCTGCAAATCAATAACTGCTCGTTCACCGCTGGTGTTGTGGAACAGTTCCTGGACAGCCTCTGCGGCTTGTCTGAATGCTTCCACCTTCTCGTGGTTCGAGAGAGCGCGTTCGAAGAGAAGCCTCATGAGGTGTTGCGCGGCACCCTTGCCTGATGGGCTGGCTTCGTCGTTGATGTCCTTGACCGCAGGCACGTAGATCAACGTGGGAAGGGAAGAGTCCGGGTTTGCCGGTATGCCTCCTGGGTTCATGCTCCACGTTGGATTCCCTGTTCGGACGAGATTTTTGTGGTTTTTTATGACGTATTGTCGGAGTGCTTCGCGTTCCCTCTTGAGGGCTTTGCTGCTGAAATCTACTCCACTTTCGTCCTGGAAGGCCCTGATGATGTTCGGCCATTCGCCCGAAAGAGCTTGTAGGGCCCTGCTGGCCTGGTGGACGTTTGTTTTTCCTTCCAGTGCACTGTCGAGTTCGGGAACGGTGATGGAGGGCGTGAATGCTTCTACAGTGGGCTTTTCTCCATCAGAAGTCCACTTTTTGCGAATGCGGTATTCGCCATTGTGAACGTGGCCACGAATGCCGTGCCTTTGAGCCTCTTCATCCGTGACTTGGTCAAAGGTGAGATCGATGATGATAGGCCCGTTGTCGGTCAGCCGTGATGGAAAGTGGTCGATCATAGGCCTACTGTGCCCTGTGTTGGGGAAGGCAAGTAGCAGAGCTTCGAGAATCGAAGACTTGCCTGCGTTGTTCTCCCCAAGAAGTGCGAGGAAGTCGGCTGAGCCTTCTCTTTCTGAATCGGTTTTTGGGATTTGCACCTCAAGCGTGTCGATGCCCTTGAAGTTCCTGATGCGGATGACAGAGAGACGCATGACGTGCTCCAGTGCCGTTGCTGGCTTTTCATGGTTTTTTCTCGAAATTGACGATGTGGCCACGTCGCGAGTGAGTTCCGATTTGGGTCGCGCTGTGAAGCGATGGCTTGTGGCGGAAGCAAGTGGCTGGGTGAGCCAGGTGGGATGCTCGGCTGACTGTCACGCCGCGGGGCACCCAACCTAGGCATTCGCCACCTCCCCCGGCGGCAACCCCATCGCCGCCACCTCCAGCTCCCCCCCATCCTCCTCATCCCCCATGGACTCCAGGTAGGCCTCCCACCGCGCCTGCCGCGCGAGCCACGCCTCCCGAAGGTCCTCGTCGGTGGCCAGAGAGGCATCAAGGGCCTGGCTCTCCCGGTACTCCAGCGCATCCGAGGTCATCGTCCAGTGGACCTCCATGCCCAGCTCCTCCACCACGGCCCGCACGTCGGCGATGGGGACCCGGAAGAACTCCTTGCGCGGGTTGACCTTGTTCACCTGGCTCAGCGCGAAGCGGTGGTGGAGCGCGGTCTCGAGGCTGGGGGCATCCTCGGCGTAGATCAGGGCGTGCACGTCGAACTTGAACGGCACGCTCGCGTCGCCGAGCTCCCTGACCCGGTCGAGGGGCTCGAGGCGGCGCGTGAGACCGATCTTGAGCACGTTCTCCCCGAAGGAGCCGATGTTGGAGATGATGTAGACGAAGCCGCTGCGGGTGAGCTGGGCCATCGACACAGCGCGCTGGTTGCGAGTCTCGGCCTCCGACAGTTTCTCCTGCAGCTCGGCAAGCTGGGCCTCGAAGCGCTCCCGGTCTTCGTCTCGGGCCTTCGCGAGCTTGGCGTGGGCCTTCTCCATCGCCTTGCGCAGGGTGGACTCGTCTTTCGCGGCCTGCTTCTTGGCGCGCTCGAACTCCCGCTGGGCTCGACGCTCCTCCCGGAGCCGCGCCTTGATCTCCCGCTGCTCCTCGCGCTCTTGCTCACGAAGTACCAGCGCTGCTGCGGTCCACTTCAGCTCTTCCAGTCGGGCATCCAGGTACTCCGCCGTGATCCGCGCGTCCTTGAAGGCAGCGCCGTTGTGGTTCACCAGCGCGTAGGCGTCGCAGATCTTTTGCTCGAGGGTCCCGATGTTGCTGGTGCGGCTGCGGGAGAGGATCGACTCGACCTTTCCGTTGAAGGCATCGGCGACGAAGCGAATGGCGGTCTCCCGGCGCCGCTTCTCGACGTAGTCGCAGGTCGAGGCGCGGCCATCCCGGAGCATGAGCTTGGATCGCTCCCGGGCCAGCTTCAGCTGACGCCCGGCTTCTTCATGGCTGTAGTCGTCGGCGAGGTCGTCGACGACGCTGTGGGGCGGCTTCAGGTAGGCATTCCCATAGCCCTCGACGACGTTGCGCATCGCGCGGGCCGAGGCCTGCCACTGCTCGGCATTCTCCATGGCCTTCAGCGCGTCTCCGGCCACTTCCGAGGCCTTCTCCCGGGCACGCTTCACGATCTGGGCGGCGTTGTTGCTGGCGGTAGAGAGCACCTGGTCTGCCTGCTCCCGCTTGGAGCGTGCATAGGCTCGCGCTTCTGCCTTCTGGTCCTTTGCGCTGGCGCTGGCGGCCTCCAGGGTGGTGGCGGCTTCGGCGCGGGAACGCGCAGCGTCGGCTTCGGCCTCGGTGCGGGAGCGCGCAGCGTCGGCTTCGGCCTCCGCCTGGACACGCTCCGCCTCCACCGCAGCCTCGCGCCGCAGGCGGTGGGCCTCCGCGTCGGCGTCTGCCACGTCCCGGTAGGGGCGCAGCCGGGCGGCCTCCGCTTCGAGATCCTCCCGCGCGGACTGCTCGGCGGCGAGGCTGCGCCGCAGGGTCTGCCTCTGCCACAGCAGCCACATGGTGACGCTGATCAGCAGCAGCGCGAGGGCGGCAAGTCCGGTCACAGCGATGGAGCTGGTCAGGGTCAACAGGTTCTCCTCGAGCCTATAGACGAAGACCGTCGCGGGATCGGACAGGACCAACATCCCACGGGATCCTGCATCGCAGGGTTGGGGCAGGGAGCTCCTGGCGATCGCTCATGTGGCGCGCCGTGCCGTCGACTACTGGCTCCTCTACGTCGTGCTGGCGGGGAACTCGGTCCTCGAGGCACACCCTCGACGGGTACGGGTGGCTGTCTGTCATTGCCGACGTCGTCCTCGAAGCGCCACGCGGGCGAGCGCCACGGGGTGTGTGGGGCAGAGGGGCGCCGCGGGGCCTCGGTGGTGTCGGGGTGCGGGGCCCACCGGCTGGAAGAGCCGCTCACACCAGGAAGCGGCGCTCCACCACCCGAGGATGAATGGGTCGAACACGGCGATGCCGCCGCGAGCCAGCAGCGCCTGGACCAGGCCCACCGCGTCTCGGAGGTAGTCGAGCGTGTCAGGGTTGGTGACCTGGCCGCGCAGTACTGCACAGGACGGAGCGCTGAGCGTTTGCTGGCGCTCTCAGGGCCGAGGCGATCGAGGCTCACCCGGAAGAGGTCGGTGCTACCGAACGCCATCACGTCTGGGTAGCGGTCGGCCTCGTAGAAGGAGAGCTGGAGTCCGTCTGGAACGCCGCCGCAGCGGTGCTCGGCGCGAGAGACCTGAAGGCTGCCGTCGAAGTCACCGTGGATCTGGTAGACGAGGTGCGCGTCGTAGCCAACGGGCTGAAGGTGCGGGCGCAGCCAGGATGAAAGGGAGTCACTCATCCGGCGGTGTCCGTTGCATGCCTGAGGTTTCGCAGGAGCAGGAACAGGCTGAGGTGGTCCATCGGCGCGCGGTACACGGCGTCGGCGCCCAGGAACTCGGAGGCGATGGCTGCCATCTCCCAGCCCGCGGCCTCCTCGGCCGGCCAGTGAGGCTCGCGGAGCTCTTCGATGGCTCGAGCGAGTCCGAAGTAGTGCAGTCGTCCGATGTCGCCGCGGTCTTCTGGGGTGAGGTGGTCGTTCGCCCACGACCACAGCCACGTCTCGGTGTTCTTCGACCAGGACCCAACGACGACAGACTCGCAGACCAGGTCTGGCAGCTCGGGGTCGAGGAAGCGGAATAGCGCCCCATCGCGCCGCCACTTCGCGTGCGACGTGAACTGCCACCGCGTGATCGCCTCGTCCTGTCGACGCTGGGTCGCGTGAACTGCATCGTGCAGGAAGGCGGCCCACACGTCCTCCGGAAGCTCGCCGCGGTCACGAAGCGGACCGGAGAGCGTTTCGTTCCTAGCCTTGTTGTCCTCGTAGCAGCCGGAGCAGGCGAGCGTGATGCCCGCGAACTCTTCGGATGCGTCGTTCCAGCTGCCCCCCTCGCGTTGCAGGACCTCGTCGCACCCAGAGCACCAGGCATCTGGCCACGGGTCCTCGGGAAGGTCCGTCGCGCAGTGGTAGCCACACCGCACGCCGAGCGCGAGGTGGCGGCAGACGAAGGTGGCGGCGCCTTCGCCATGCTTGTCGCACTGGACGGTCTTCGTCCGATCGCTCATGTCGTTCCTGGGGGAAGGGTAGGAGTATCCACTGGGCACGCCCCGCCCGCCAGTCCACGCCAGCCCCGGTGCTAGGCTGCCGCCATGTCAGAAGACTTCGTCCAGAAGGTCCGAGCAGGCCTGGCCAGGCTCCGTGCGTCGGATCCGGACCTCACACTCTTCGGGGCGGCAGCGCATGGATACCAGCTGCACCCGCCGGCTACGGAGCGCGAGGTGGTCGCCTTCGAGACGGCCCACGGGGTCGTGCTGCCGGCGTCCTACCGCCGCTTCCTGCTCGAGCTGGGCAACGGGGGCGCGGGGCCGCACTACGGCCTCTTCCCCCTGGGGCTCTGGGACGGCCGGGGCCAAGGGCTGGAGCCCTGGGGCGAGGTGGGCGCGGGCGCCCCCCGCGACCCCTTGCCGCACCGTGCGCACTGGAACCTCCCTGCGGAGCGACTCGAACCACCGGAGCTGGAGGACGAGGACGCGGAGGAGGCCTGGCAGATCGCGCTGGAGCGCGACTACTGGGACGTGGCCCTGATCGGTGGGGCCTTCCCCATCGCTCACCAGGGCTGCGCGGTCAGGGACCTCCTGGTGGTGACAGGCCCGCGGCGAGGCCACATCTGGGTGGACGAACGTGCGAGCTACGAGGGCATCCGGCCCGAGTTCACGGGGGATGGCGGGCCACTGGCGTTCGAGGGGTGGTACCTGCGCTGGCTCGACGAGGCCGCACAGGCGGTCGGCTCCTGAGCAGGCGAGCCCGGGCTTACGTCGTGGCGTCGGGCCCGTAGATGCGCTGGTGCTCCTCGTCGACCGCGACCTGGAGCCGGTCCACATCGGACGCGGAGCCCCACTTCTTGGCCGCTGCCAGGGCGGCGCGGCGCCCGACCACACCCGCATCTCGGTCATGCCGCCGAACGCGAGCACCTGCACCGGCACGCTGTCGTCACGCGTGTAGTAGGCGCCGAACACCTGCTGCACATCGGGGTTCACCACGGCCGTGCCCGAAAAGAGCACCAGGTCGTCTTCCAGGTGCAGGCGGCGGCAACCCGCCTCGATGCGCTTGACCGCCGGGACTTCGCGCGGAATCGTTCCCACGAACGGGTAGACCTGAGAGCCCACGAGGATATGGGTGGCGTTGGCGCGGCGGGCCACGTAGCCCAGATAGCGCAGGAACGGCTCGACGGCCTTGGTGTTGAACGGCGGGTAGATCGGCGCGGGCGGACAACCGACCGCCATGGAGCCCATGATGG
>ENA-OWNT01004596-OWNT01004596.1-seawater-metagenome-genome-assembly--contig:-NODE-4596-length-11978-cov-3.981010_pt1 | contig 11978 bp, 15 predicted proteins | sample MGYA00238136_ERZ651165 | MGnify/ENA primary metagenome ERZ651165 (study PRJEB26861, sample SAMN08777766) | seawater metagenome | isolation source: coastal seawater | place: USA: Florida | collected... | reverse complement strand
GATCTACACTCTTTCCCTACACGACGCTCTTCCGATCTGTCCTAACCCCCGGCCACCTCACCACCAAAACCACGCCACTATGGTTCGGGTCACTTGCTTGGGGTTCCTTCCAGCGACCCACCACTCATAGATTAGTTCCCCGCATTCGGGTCTCTGGTGTACAAGCCGACGGCAAGCGTCTATGTTTGTTTGTTTGCCTGTTTGTGCGCGCGTGGGTGAGACCTTGACAGAGAGCAAGGAGGAGTCGCCGAAGGCACGGCAACATCAAAAGGCAAGAAAAGACGCAACGGCATTTTGTGGCTCGCTCGACTCGAAAGAAATTGACCAAATATACATACATAATAAACGAACACTCGTGTCCGGCGCACTCCTGCTGACGACAACCCGCGCACAGCAGGCAGGCGAGTAAGATCCTGGCGTCGAGGGCGTGGTGTCTTCACTGGCGTGTCCTACCTCGTGTCGCATCAACGCCGAGACAAAATGGACACGCTCATTACCGAGCTCCTCGCGGCCCGGCGAAAGGACGCTGAAGCCACGAGTGTTACCTCTGTGAGGTCCTCTCAGGTCTCGCAAACCTCGAGCTGTGGTTCTTCAGAAGTCGCGGCCCTCGTCTGCAGGATTTCGCCAGACGACATCGAGTCCATTCTCGCGACTGCTGCGCAGTCAGAGTCGGTCTCTTTTCTGGACATATTATCCACCCTATTTCGGGGGGCATCTGACACGCAGGCGCGCGGGCAGAAACAGAGATTTAATCTTTGCGCCTCAGTGGTGGAGCTGGTGGACAGTGGGGCTATACAGTCGTCTAAGGAGGCAGCTGCCGCCGTGCAGCGAGTCATGACTGAGCTCGACACTCTCAGCTTCAAAGAAGTGGCGAACCTGGTCGAAGCAATTCTTGGTGGGTTGAAAGTGTACCCCGAAAACCCGAACACAAGTGCTCCATACGACGGCTCCTGCCTCGCTCTCCTGCCCAAACTTCTAATGCGGATCACTCAAGGTAGTTTTGTTGACGACAACAAGGCTCACGTCACAGGAGCCGACTTCAAGGTCACCGTTCTGGAGCAACTGAATTCATTGGATTGGCCCGCGAACATTGCGGTGCACATTGTGACCGTTTTGCGCGAGATCCCGATGCCCAAAGCCACCGTCCTCCAACTGAGCGAGAAAGCACTCAAGCTCATCAAGAAGCTTGCCGTGCAGGACTTGCCAGCTTACGTGTATCAGAGTCTTCTGTTTGCATCGACGAAGCAGGCCAAGGTGTGCGACTGCAACGCCCGCTGCAAGCTTCCATGTAATTACCATCGTTATGCTTGACAAATGCCTCACGTTGTGTTCCTAGGTGTTGACGATCAATAAGATCATGGACCATTTTGACAGTTTTGACAGTCTGCACAGTGGTAGCGCTGTTGGTGAGCATATTTTCATGTGTGGATGTGGCGCTTCGCAGACTACGACAGTGCTCGTGACATTCATTTTGTTTTCAGCAGATGGCAGTGCCAATGCCGCAGCGTCGGCCGCACAGCGTGTGCTCTCGTCCAAAGCACGCGAGCTTCTGCACGTCCAGGTGACTGCCCATGTCTTCGCACGATACTCAGCCCCTCGTGGTAACGTTGTGTGGCATGTGGTTACCTTGGTGCTCTTCTCAATGCAGGCCACTATTATTCTAAACATTGGATTTGCGATCAAACAAGACCAGGCTTTGGGGCAGACAGTGCTGGCTGCCTTCAAACGATACACGGTACACTCAACGTGTTTGCTCGCCTCGAGCACTCAGTTGGTCAACTGTGTATGCTCTGCGACATACTTATCAGGCCAAACTCTCGATTTTCAAACTGGCAATGCTGTTGTCCATGGCCAAAATTGAGCGATTTTTAGAACCTGTGTACAGCTTGCTGCGAAAGTACGTGACTCCCTGATTTGTTATTGAGTGTCGGGTGTATCACGTTTGTTCACGGACATAACTCAAAACTGCTTGGTGTGCTGTGGTGTGCAACAGCCGTATCCACCATAATTTCTTGATCGGTAGCATGGCCACTCATTCAAAATGGGTTGCAAGCACAATGAAAGCGCTGGAAACGCAGTATGGTGTGCATGTGAACCAGAATTTGCAGGCACTGTTCGCAAATGTCATCGGCCTCACAGCATCCGGACTAGAATCACTGTTGCCCAGCATTGTCAAGTTCGTTGGCGCCCGTGTCGCGACTATATATCCCACTGCAAAATGATGTAATTGGCTGTTTCTTGCTGTATTTGTGCTGTATCTCAAGTGTTGGGTTCAAATTTGTCGACGAAGGTGCCGCTTCCGCGTTGCTCGGCCGTGGTGAGTTCGAGCACGTTCTGACAGGCATGTGCACAATGTCAAAAATCGAATGTAATGACGGATGTAGGGCGGCCACCGAAACGTGGCAACAAAGCTGCTTTTAACTCTGAAAGATCGACTGCGAAGGTTGACATGTTCGGTTTCTCTAAGAAGGTCTACGTTGACGTTGGCAAAGAGATTCTCGTTGCGGTGCGTCGACTGCAACAATATTTTGTATTGCTTTGCTCAGCGTTAAGACCCATATTTTACGACTGTCCAGGCATTTGCACAGCAACGGTCCATCCGCGAATTCATTGTTTCTCACACACTTTCTCAGATCCAGTGTCGGGCTCCGTCAATCCACAATTACATCGACGTGCTGGGCACGCTGATTACTCAAAACAAGAGCCTCCTTTTCCAGTGCGTGTGACGCGTCTCCATCTAGCAACTTTGTTGACAGCATGAACGCGTCTTCACGTGCTCCTCCTGTGTCACGATGCTGCAGATTTGTGCACAAGTTCAAAAGCAGTTTGGAGTACCTCAGCCGCCTTCCTGTCAACGTGGCAACCAAGTACCTGCAAACCATCGGGTACGACGTGTTGTTGAACTCGAAATCAGATTCCCAACTAATGTCGCCGGTGCCATGCAGACCTCTCATTACCTCTCACCGTGGCCTACAAGACCACTTTTTAATCGTCGTCCGAAAATTCCTTTTCCAACAAAGCCTTGGAGCACGGCTTATTGCCACACAAGGTTTGCTCAGTGTCATCGCTATTGTAGCTCGTGGGGGATCAACCACTGAAAGCACAAGCCAAGCCAGCGATTCATGGGGAGCAACGGAATCTTCCAAGCCAGAAGTACAGGTACGGGTTTTCAGAGTGCTTGCACCCATACGCCAGGGTACATTTTTGCATTCTGATGTCGGTGGTGGAATATTTTCTGTGCGAATGGCTCGTAGAACTCGCCAAGCTCTGATTTCTTATTTCAGGAGTGCTTTGGTCTCTTGAAACGCTGTCTTGCGTACGGAGTGGAAGTCCGGGTCACTTTGTACCAAGTACGCTCGCCACAGTGTTAATCTTGTCGCACATGCCTGTCCGAGATTTATTTTCTGGCCATCCATTGGGACAGGGCCTCAAGGCAATTATGTTGTGTGACGCACGCGCCAACGCCAACGCGATTGCCTCCATCGCCGATTTGCTTCTGCAACACTTGGAGCATGGGTACGGACGGTGTAGTAAATTGCTCAGCTTATTTGCCGCGTCAACCTTGAAAAAACATTGTCCAAACTCTGCCCTGCTTCTCAACTTGGTTGAACACAGTCATACGCGCGCAGGATCAGCATTCTTCGATGGGTGCTTCGGCTCACGCAGCGAGCTTGTTGATTCATTATGTGATTTGCTGGACGTACTGCGGTATGTTTTATTTTCAGTGTAATCTCACCCCACATTCCCCTGACGCTTGGTTGCTGTCGTGTTCGGGATCAGCATGGTTCCAGACTCGAGCCACAGATGCCATTCTGTCCTCAAAAGCCTCGGCGAGCGGCTTCTTCAGTACGAGCTCGAAGACTTGTCGCTAGTGCGTCACTTGTTGCTTTAGATCCTTCCATTTGTGTGGAAGACGCCGTGGCGGGTCGTCTGAGTCGTGCATGTATTGCCCGCAGGACAAGCTGGCTGAGTTTTCCGAGCATTCGGCCGAAGGCCTCATGAACTTGCAACGCGGGGCTCAGTATGTCCGAACATGTCTCGTCATGCTTGACTACCTGCTCCCCCACATGATCCCTAACGAATCAAGCGAAGACGCACAGAGCATGATTTTCAACTTGTTTCAAAAGTGCAAAGCGCTTCAAGTTTTGATCAGCAGCGGAACAAAAGCGTCGAGCAAGGTTGTATGGTGCGAATATTTCCAGCACCTTGCGCTCTATGTCTCACCCCTGCGTTGTGTCAGGTGGTATCAGCCAGTGTTGACGATGTCTTTCAATGCCGTCCGAAGGAGCTGTATCTTTCGTTCTCGTTCTTCCAATGGTTTTGCGAGACAACTATCAATCCGCGTGTTGGGGGTGAAATACTGTCTCGTAAGGACGTACTTGAGTTTTTTCTAGATTTATTGGTGCGGCGACTGTCACGGAGTTCCAAAAGCCCCGAGAATACGTCCTATGGGAGGCTACGTCATGAACATGCTGTGAAATTTATCGGCGACATGGCGCCGCTTCTTTATGCGTCCCCCAAAGACCCGGAAGGTGAGGAACCTTCCAGTCAAAGTTCCGGAGATGATACGGGAAGCTCTCAATTGCACAACGCAGCACCAAGGAAGGAAACATTGTGGCTGTGCTTGAGTGCTGCGGTTGACACATTGCTCGCAAGTCACAACAGCAATCTGTCGCCGAGAAACAAGGACGTCCTCCAAGCATTCTTCAAGAAGTTGTTCGTGAACGATGACTCCGTATCACGGGAAACTGCCGAGGTAACGTCAACTGAGTCGCTCCCCCGCTGCAATGTGCGCCCTATAATGGTTGCTTTTCTTCGTGTGGATCATCACCTCAGGCCGCTAATGGATTTTTGGTGTTGGGATCAAAATTGATCTGTGCCTTGGCCACTCGGTTTGTCATGAAGTCCCAGTGGGGCGATCTCAAGCAGTACTTGAACACGATTTTCGGTGAGTGTAACTTTGTTGTATCTTTCAACTGCTATCAGTATTGATTCAGTGCAACCATGAATCTCGACCGAACAGGCATGGTCGATGTCATCGACGATAGCGAAACAAGATATTTGTTGCTTCATTGGATGGACAGGACGTTGCAAGAGCAGGACATCAAGCAACGGACTGTTACACGTTCCATTGTAGCAAAACTATTGGCAGTTAGTACCATTGACGCAATGCGCAATGCAACAGTCAAATTTGTGACTTTGAATGACTGCGACACAGGCAAGTCGCAGAGCGAGTGGCAACAGCTCGGATGTAGCGCAGCTGAAAAAGATGACGAAACACTTCAACAATTTCATGGTGTACGACAATGCTGGTGACTCGGGGCATCACTACAGATGCCTGGACAAAGTTTCGTAAGTTGTTTCCTGAGTTGCCGAGTTGTCGACTTTTGTTCTTCACCTTGTAATGTGTGTGTTCTGTGTAGCTGCCATTACTTCCTCGCTGGAATCTGCTCAGAAATCGAGTTTCAACAGGCTGTGCTGGCGTGGATGGTTACAGTGCTCAAAAACCAAAGTCAGCTTCCTCACAACGCTCTCACAGCCGAAAACGCCGCTCAGAGCGTAGAGCTTTTGGAGGGCAGCTGCAGCCGCCGAAGCACGTTGCTGGTACGTTGCAGGCCCCCGCGCTCCCCGTCGATTCAGACTGTCGGCCCTCATCGCTATTTCTGATGCAGGCCAAACTCTTGAAGCTTCTCAGCGAATGCCAAGCCTTTGGCAAGAGCTTCGATCCGATGATGAAGTGCTTGAACCAATTTTTCAAGCTTGTGTGCGTCGGCATCAATATGTATATCATGTGCATATGTTGGATCTGGTGTGCCTGAACTCTTTTTGTTTGTCTCCAGGCACGATCTTGTCAAGATATTGCATGATGCGGCGCAGGTGGAAATTAGTGATTCTCTCCTTGGGCTAATGCAAGAGGTGAGGGTATTGCATTATCACGTCGAGTCTTGCATGTTCAGTATTGACAGATGTGCCTTAAAGCCTCATCTGCCCAATCACGTTGCTAGATTGGACAGTCGTTGATGCCAGAAGTCTACACTTACATTTCCCGCGCACAGACCGTGGAGTAAGCTACAACGTTCGATGTCACGGGAGAGACCGTCAAGTAATGATCTGGTGAATGGTTGTGCAGGTCATCCAGCAAAAATGCTAACGTGCAAAGAGCAGAGACGCTCCGGCAGACGAAGGTGCTACAACTGTCTGATCATCACTGTACTTGTTTCCAGTGTTGCTGAACCGTGCTGCCGTGTCACAGGCGATCCCGGCGTTGGTGTTCAACATCGAACAATTCGAACTCGTCATGATCCGCCTTGTACGTTGAGATGTCGACCGGTGCCTCTTTTGCTTGATACTTATACTTAATGTCCGTGTCTTGTAGGCGAAGAAGCGGCGCGACTCTACGATTCTGCAGTTTCACAATCGGTCGACCAGGTGAACGTCATGTTTGCGTGCTGCTTTGCTTGAGGACGTGAGTGGGTGACCAGGAAGTTCGATGGGTCTAAAATTGACAAACAAATTTTGTTGGTAATAGTCGCGATTTCCGCATTGACTACAAAGCCGTCGGCAAAGAGCTCCAATCCTCCGAGGTTCGTGCGACATCTGTTCATATTGTCAGTTCTTGGCAGTGCCTCAATCGTGCGCGTGTCAAGCAGGGCGAATACGAGGGCAGTCGTCGCAAACGATCACGAGCAAATCGCACCGACAACGGTCAGGAGGAACAGGAAGATGACGACGACGATGGAGCTGATGATGACGACGATGGAGCTGATGACGACGACGACGATGACGACGACGACGAGGAGGAGGACCAAGACGATAGTGACAATGCTGAAGAAGATGCTGCGGATGGCGGAGCGGATGATGGAGCCGATCTTGTGAATTTCATCACCTTTGGCGAATAATGATTATTGTGACGTGGTGAGCATTTACGAATTCGAATCGTTGATGGACGCTAATGAATCGGTGTGCAACTAAAAGTTCCGTCCGATCGCTGCTAATTCGATTTCCAAATTGCCGGGACATTCGGTCCGAACATCAGCCGTCCCGTTGAGTCGAACCCCAGTCCATGTGCAACTTTCTGCTCGACACACATCAGCAGACAAGGAGGTGTGACGAGACGCACGAGGAAGTTTAGGAAGATGGTTGGGTTGAACGTACCTTGACTAGGTTTGGATCTAAATCTTTACTATCCTTGTCCGCGATGTCTTTGTGAACACAGCTGAGCTCGTACTTGCTGCTGCTCTCGGACACGTACACAACAAAGCGAAGGTTTGGCTTCTTGTAGTAAGCTGTCACGAGGACGTATCGCCCAGACCTGAAGCAGCGAGAGCGGTCGCACAACACGTGAGTCAATGACAAAGGACCACGAACAAACGAAAACAGAAACACACTACACAACTCAACATGAACGTGCGACATGTCGGTATACGAACAGTTTTTTGCCAAAACGAGTCACCACTTTTTCCGCTTTGTCGATCCGCCCCGTTTGCAAACCGTCTTCCATTTCAACTACATTCTTAATAGACTCAATGTCAAGTTCGCGCGCGGCTTCAATGGCACTGGCAAGCCTTCTTCGTGGAGTCGACGGCACATCCGCAATCTTAAGCTTGGACAGCAACAGCGTTGGGACCTTCTCTGCCATTGTGGGGCCGTCAGTTGAGATTGGGCAACGACAATTACATTCTGCGCTGGGTGTAGTCTAGATTGACACGATGAGTGACAGAGAAAAGTGTTGCGATTCAAGACGATTATTTTTTGGAAGACCTGGTGTCTGTGGATTCATCCCAATATTGCGTGTCTGCACGTCTGCGAAGCACGATTGCAAAGCAAGAAGTGGTACGGTGGTCCTCGAGCGTGAGTTCTACGCCACAATGCTCAACTCCGCACACGCAGACAGACATGACACAAATAAACCGGCCGGGCACTTTCTCAAGTGCCAACCGTCTTGCACACACAGCTGTAATAGCGAGCCCCCGGCTTGCGGGCACCGTTTGGGGCTGGACAGGCTGGAGAATGGTTGGACATGGGACATGGTTGTCGTGTTGGGGGGTCGCTGGTCGCTGTTGCTGTGTTGTGGTTGTTGTTGTCGTTGTGGTGTTGTGGTGTCGGCGTTTCGAAACTGGGAGCTGGATGGAAGGAAGGAAGGAAGGAAGGAAGGAATGAAGGCGGCTCCCAACTCCCAACTGTCTGTCTCTGTCTATCTGTCTGTCTGTTTGGTTTGTTCGACCAACGACCGGCAGTGCAGCGGCAAGTCAGAGAGTGAGTGACTGTGAGTGAGTGAGTGACTGACTGTGAGTGACTGTGAGTGGGAGCGGAGTGACTGTGAGATCCACTCATCGTCGTCGTCGGCACGTCGACACTATCCACTGTCCTTTCGTCCGTCCACACTATGCCGCCCTCGGCATCATGATTCATGATAGTCCAACCAACCAAGGGGGAATACTAGAGCTAGCTACCAAGGGTGACAGAGCCATTCATTACCCCTTGGTCCAACTCGATCACCACCAACTACCATACTCTACATGTATCAATCACATGATGCCATAAAAAAAACAATAACTTGCACTGCTTTCACTGCGCTTGCTGGATTACGGTGTTGTGATGCGTAAGGCATGCAGTGGCACAGTTGTTGTGGGCGACAGTACGACAACCTCCATCTCAATTTCTATTTGGTGGACACACGCTCTCTCAATCAGTCAGCTAGCCGAAGTTGGGAGGAAGGCAGACCAGCGTGGGACCGTGGTCGAAGCATATCGATTGATTGGCTGCGGTTGAGTTGTAAAAGGATGCTGTTCGTGCCGAACTGGCAGGCCGGTAGGGTGACGGACATGGTCGAGCTGTGTATGGTTGTTGCATTTTTTGGTGGAGATATCGAGATAGTCTAGACGCCCTCCCAGGAAGTGAAAAACATTGAGGGCAAGGAAACGTCGCTGCAAGTGGAACGTGAGATGTTAGTTTGTAATTTGAATGGGGGCCGGCGGCTTTGGACCACCGGCCGGCCGTAACGAGAGCAGGAACCAATGCGCAGAGGCGTGTCCAACCAGCATTTATACGTCGGGGTTGGCCCAGTATGAGTTGGGTGCAAGACGGAATTCCACAGGACCGGCAATTTTGCCCTCCTTCCACACACCGATGACGATGTGACCACTTGCCAGGAAGAGAGTGCCTTCTCCATCCCGGCGGTTGTTTGCCCAAGAGCCTTCGTATCTGGAGCCATCCTCGGCGTTGGAGTAAACGCCGTATCCATGGCGCTTGTCGTCCTGCCACTCTCCTTCATACATATTGCCATTAGCGTAGCGCAGGATACCGTTGCCGCACACGCGGTCGTTGCGCCACTCTCCCTTGAAGATATCACCATTCACGTATTGCAGCTGACCCTCGCCGTGCTTCTGGCCACCTTGCCAGTCACCCTCGTACTTGTCGCCTTGCGAGTAAGTAATGGCGCCCTTGCCGTGAGCTTTGTCGTCTTTCCAGAATCCCTGAGCGGCAAGCAACCCCGGCAAACAAAAGCAGAAAGAGCCGTGAATACGCGGGGGGGGAGTGATGCATACACAAAAGACAACAACGCAATGAGCAAGCTTGCTCCAAGCACGCCACTGTACGTGCACTCGTACCTCGTAGCGCTCGCCGTTGACGTAGTCGAGCCGTCCATAGCCCTCCTTCATGTCTTCAACCCACTCTCCCTCGTAACGGTTGCCGTTCGAGAAGGAGTAAATGCCCTTGCCGTGCATTTTGGAGTCGAGCCACTCGCCGTCGTAGACGCCGCCGTCGGAGTAATAGTACTTGCCGATGCCCTGCATTTTACCTTCGAACCAATCACCGTCGTACTTCTCCGCAACTGTGCCGTTGGGCTCTTTGTACGTGACAACACCACGGCCGTGGCGCTTGTCGTTCGCCCACTCGCCCTCGTAGACGTCGCCGTTGGCATAGTAGTACGCGCCGGTGCCGTGCATTTTGCCGTCTACCCAGTCACCGACATAGCGGTCGCCGTCGGCGTACACGAGAGTGCCCTTGCCGTGGATGCGGCCCTGGACCCAGTTCCCGTCGTACACGTTCCCGTTGGCGTAAAACGACTTGCCGTGGCCGTTGATGTCGTCGTCCACCCACTCACCTTCGTAACGGCCACCTTCCGCGTAGTGGTATGTGCCGAAACCGTTGCGCTTGCCCATTTTCCAGTCACCTTCGTACCGGTCGTCGTTCGGGTACACGATGGTGCCTCGTCCATGCATGTGCCCATCCTGGATTTGGCCGCTGTACTGCATCTTGGATGGGGAAGCCAGGCACCGATGGAAAACGCCACACACGTGTTCTATCTATACAACCACAGCCGCCACGCGAGTCCGGTCCGTCGCACTAAGAAGAATGGCCGACGAGGAAAAGAACGCGGGAAAAGTGCGACAATACAAAACAAACGCCGTTAAGTCTAGGCCGCGGACGGATACAATCACGGGGAGGATAGGAACAAAGACGCGCACGTCTCCGTTGTATTGTAGCAGCGTCGTTGCACCGTACGTGGTGTGTCCGTCCCGTCCCGTCCCGTGTCTGACTGGAGATAGATGAGTGGGTAAGAGAACTCAAACTTTGAGTGCTTGTCGTTGCAACATCGTTGCGTGGTGTGCATGTATGTTGTGTTGTTGACTGGCGTCGTGTCCGTTCACTGGTGCGTTCCCCAAAAGAAAGGCGCATCGGTCAAAATTCTGCAGTCTGCGACGAACCAAGCAACGACGAACAACGAGTGACGACGCAACGAGCGACAGAAACGAAGGCAACGACTGTGTATGTGTGAATGACAACGACGGCACGACGACAACGAATGAACAAACGAACGAAGGAACGATGATGGATGATGACAACAACGACAACGAACAACAACAACGGCGACGACAACGACGGCGACGACGACAACGACGACGCAACGAACGAACGAACGAACGAACGAACGAACGCAGCAACGCGTTGACTCTCAGTCACTGAGTGAGTGAGTGAGTGAGTGAGTGAGCACTGAGTGAGTGAGTGAGTGAGTGAGTGAGTGAGTGAGTGAGAGACTGTCGTCGCTTTTCCAACAGTAAGATTTCTGAGATTCTGAGTGAGATTCTGAGTGAGTGAGTGAGTGAGTGAGTCAGCCAACGAACGAACCAAGGCGGCGTTGGGTTGGGATGGATGGATGGATGGATGGATGGATGGATCGATCACAGTCACTCACTCACAGTCACTCACTCACTCACTGAGTCAACGATCGAACAAACGAACGAACTTACTTACGAACGAACGAACGATTGAGTGAGTGAGTGAGTGAGTGAGTGTGAGTGAGTGACTGACTGAGTGAGTGAGGGCATTCAACGAATGAACGCTGTTGGTCACTCACTCACTCACTCACAGTCACTGACTGAGTGACTGAGTGACTGACTGAGTGACTCACAACTGACTGAGTGACTGACTCACAGCGACTGACTCACAGCGACTCACTCACTCACAGCGACTATGATCTCCTCTCAATCAACAATCAACAGCAACCAACCGAATTGGAGAATTGGAAATTCAAAATTGGAAAATTGAACGTAACAGCACTATACTGTACTGATGTTACATTTCACAATGTATTAGTAAACGCTACGTAAAACACACAAAAAGCGGAGGCACAAAGGGCATAATTCCAGATACTAAGTACTAAATACAAAACAGGAAAAGGAGCAACGAACGAGCAGTCGCCATAGATAGATCGCCACTCCCACTCCCACTCCCACTCACTCACTGGCGGCTTCGTTCGGCGTTTGGGTTGGTTGGAGCTCACTCACTTCACTCCTTCACTCACTCATTCACTCACTCACTCATTCACTCACTCACTCACTCACTCACTCGGACAGTCAAGTCAGCTGACTGACTGACAGACATTCAATCGTCTGTTGGTTCGTTCATTCGTTCGTTCGTGTTCGTTGGTCGGTCGGTGTGTTGGCGACGTTGGTGGTTGGTGGTTGGTGGTG